>Ga0208465_1000118_pt1 | contig 26046 bp, 26 predicted proteins | sample LakMenEpi31Aug10_FD_150749 | JGI IMG/M metagenome (GOLD analysis project Ga0208465, IMG submission 150749) | Freshwater microbial communities from Lake Mendota, WI - 31AUG2010 deep hole epilimnion (SPAdes) | ecosystem: Environmental > Aquatic > Freshwater > Lake > Epilimnion/Euphotic zone ...
GTCATGGCCCCGACCGGCCCCCAGCACAATGGCGGAGGCGGGAGTGCCAGGGCGGCCCCAGCTCTCTAACCACTGCCTCAGTGCGGGGGCGGGCTGACCCAGATCCCAACCGGTGGTACCCTGCAGGTAGCGATTTTCCCAGGCGGTGGGGCTAAGGTTAACAGGGGGGGATGCGGCCATCGTTAACTCCGGTGTATGCTCGGCAGAGATCCTTAGGGTAGCGTGGAAGGGGATCCAATATGCAACGACGACATTTACTCACGGGCTTAGGATCGGGGCTGGGGATGGCGGTCCTGGGGCAAGGTCCGCTCCGATCCTCCCCCCCAACTAAACCGCCTCGCCTCAAACCCGGCGATCGGGTGGGCATCCTCAGCCCCGCTGGGGCCAGCTTCACCCCCGATCGCCTGGACCTGGTGGTGGAGGCGGTGAAGGCCCTTGGCTTTGTCCCCCTGGTGGCCCCCCACGCTCTGGATCGCTACGGGTATTTAGCCGGTCGAGACCGCGATCGGGCCGCCGACCTGAACTATTTCCTGGCGGACCCCCAGGTGGCAGCCCTGCTACCGGTGCGGGGGGATTGGGGCAGTGCTCGACTGTTGCCCTATCTGGACTACGATCGATTGCGTAGCCATCCCAAGGTGATCATTGGCTTTAGTGACATCACCGCTCTGCTGCTGGGTATTTACGCCCGTACCGGACTGGTTACCTACCACGGACCCCATGGCCTGACTGCCTGGCGCCCTGATCAGGTGGAGCTGTGGCACCGAGTACTCATGGATGGGGAAGCGGTCACCTACCAAAATCCCCTAGTGGCAGCTGATCAGGATCGCCTGATGCGTGACCAGGGCCGTATCAGGACCCTTAGCCCCGGTCGAGCCCAGGGCCCCTTAGTGGGGGGCAATCTATCGGTCCTGGCGGGGCTGGTGGGTTCTCCCTATTTTCCCGATAGCCGGGGGGCTATTTTATTTCTTGAGGATGTGGGAGAACCCCCTTACCGCATCGATCGCCTGATTACCCACCTGAAACTGGCTGGGGTGCTGGAGGGCTTGGCGGGTTTTATCTTTGGTCAATGTGTAGACTGCGATCCCGGCCCTGGCTACGGATCTCTGACCCTGGAGGAAATCCTTCAGGACCATATTCAACCCCTCGGCATTCCGGCCTGGATGGGTGCCTGGATCGGCCATGTGGAGCCTCTATGGATTTTGCCCATCGGAGGCCTGGTAGAGATCGATGCCAACGCTGGCCGCCTAACTTTTCTAGAGCCTGCGGTATTGTAGCTCCTATGCACCCACAGCTTCTTGCTTTTTACACCATTAGCTACCAGGCTTTTACCACAGCTTCACCCCTGACCAGATAAGCTGGTATAGGGTGCCTACCGGCTTGATTTTCATTCCCTGACGTTATCCCTGAGTCGCTGTGGTGATTCTGCAATCTGCTCCCTACCTGAGCCTGAGTACCCCTTCGGGCGATCGCGCTTTACCGCTGCAAGGTATTCAATGTTGGACTGTGGGTCGTAGTGACAACAATAATCTGGTCCTCTCCGATCGCTGGATTTCCCGACACCATGCCATGTTTCAGGCCACAGATCAGGGAGACTTCTATCTCATTGACCTGGGCAGTCGCAATGGTACCTTCCTAAATGGGCGGCGGGTGACAATCCCTGTCATCCTCAAGGATGGTGACCTGATTACCTTTGGTCAAACTGAACTGAGGTTTTTCTGTCCCCAACCCCACCTTCTCAACGATCAGGGGAACATCGTCGCTGGCCAAAGCGCCGGACTCGCCCCGACGACGGCTTTGCACGTGCGCCAGTTGATGACAGTGATGGTGGTGGATATCCGGGACTTTACGGTGATGGCTCGCCAGGTTAGCGAGAAGGTTTTAGCCGAGGCCATTGGTACCTGGTTTCGGCGGGCCGGGGAAATTATTGGCCGTTACGGCAGCGGTGTAGACAAGTATATCGGTGATGCGGTCATGGCCGTCTGGGTGCACCAATCAGCCGACACCACTGTGGTTGAAATTCAGCAAATTTTGCGGGCTGTTAACGCCTTGGCTACCATGACGGCGACCCTGCACCAACAGTTTCCCCTCCCCTTTAGCCTCAAAATTGGGGCAGGGCTAAACAGTGGCTATGCCATGGTGGGGAATACGGGCTCGGGCGATCGCCCCGACTATACCCCCATCGGCGATACGGTGAACGCCGCCTTCCGTCTGGAGTCCGCCACAAAAGCCCTAAAAGTAGACATCGCCATGGGAGAAAGTACCTATCAACTGCTCACCCGAGGTGATCGCCCTAGGGATCAATTTCCCCTCCCCTGGCAGCCCCACACCCTCAGGCTGAAGGGCTACGAAACACCGATGGCGGCCCACACCTGTAACTTTGTTGAGCTTCACCGGTGGCTGAGTCAATCCCAGCCTGACTAACCAGCGAGGTTTAAGGCGAGCCAGCACGACGCCCCAGTATTGACTTTAGCTAATCAGTTGGCTCCTCAGCGCACTGGCCAAGGCTATATATTGGGGGATGCCCAGTTGCCTAGCTCAGCCATGGTTCGCCACGATATTGTAATTTTGTCTAACGGTCCTGGTGAAATTGCTACCTGGGTGCGCCCCGTAGTCAAGGCCCTACGCCAGCAGCTACCCAGTTCCCTGGAGGTCCGTATTTCCGTAGTGCTATCCCCCTGTGTCAATGCCTCGGGACGGGAAGGGGAAATGGCCGCCAGCCTAGCGGGGGTGGATCGGGTCCAGGGGGCCCAACATTTTTTTCCCTTTTTGCTACTGGGTAAAACCGCCGGCAATTGGGACTGGGCCCCCCAGGGGGTGGTCTTGTTCCTGGGGGGAGATCAAATTTACCCGGTGTTAATTGGTCGGCGGCTGGGCTACCGTACTGTTATCTATGCTGAGTGGGAGGCTCGCTGGCACCGCTGGGTGGACCGGGTGGCGGCCATGACTCCAGCAATTGTGGATCAGGCCCCGCCCCAATTTCGCTCCAAGTGTGAAGTGATTGGGGATTTGATGGCGGAGGTGGACATTGATCAGGAGCAGGCGGCGGCGATCGCCGCCACCCTAAATCTCTCACCCGATCAGCCCCTGATCGGTTTGATGCCAGGATCTAAACCGGCCAAGCTCAGCGTTGGCCTACCCTTTTGCCTGGCCACCGCCACCGCCCTGCACCAGCAGCGCCCCCAGACTCGATTTGTCATTCCCGTGGCACCGATGCTCTCCCTGGAGACCCTGGCCCAGTTTGCCGATCCCCGCCATAATCCTGACTGTAGTCTGTTTGAGGGGGTCACCAGTGCCCAACTGGTGCAGCCATCGGCCGATCCACCCCGGCTGCGTACCCCGGCTGGCCTGGAGATCCTGCTCTGGGCTAGCCAACCCGCCTATGATCTGTTTACCCAGCTAGCCCTCTGCCTCACCACCGTGGGGGCCAATACGGCGGAGCTAGGGGCCCTGGGGATACCGATGGTGGTGGTTTTACCCACCCAAAAACTGGAGGTGATGAAGGCCTGGGATGGGATCCCGGGGCTACTGGCTAACCTGCCCCTGGTGGGAGACTCCATAGCCCGCGGGATTAACCAACTGGTGCTGCGCAAGATTTATCAACAGGGTCGTTTATTTGCCTGGCCTAACCTCTGGGCCCAGCGATCGGTGGTGCCGGAGCTGATCGGTCCCCTCCAACCCCGGGTCGTGGCGGATCAGCTGGTGGACTATCTGGATCATCCCGACCGGCTGGCGGCCATGGCGAAGGAACTGAGATCGCTGCGGGGCTCGGCGGGGGCCGCCGCCAAACTGGCCGCCATGGTGGTGGCGGAACTGGGGGTAAATTAAAACGGCGGTAGGGTTTTCCCTGCTGTCAAGGAAAACGGCTTTGGCTAGGATAGTTATACCCACCTAAGGCGTCTATGCAGATCCTTCTCATCCACGGCCTTGCCCGCACTTCCCTGTCCCTACTGAGTTTGGAGCAGGCCCTGCGCCAAGCGGGTCATGCCACCGAACAATTTGGTTACTTTGCCTTTGCCGAGGGCTTTGATACCATTGTCCAGCGACTCGGGCCATGCTTCCAGCGTATGGGGAATGAGGGGCCCTACGCCGTGGTGGCTCACTCCCTGGGGGGCGTGTTAACGCGAGCCGCCCTGGGGCTGGGTTGCCAGGCTACCCCCGATCACGTGGTGATGCTGGGTACCCCTAACCAGCCCCCCCGATTAGCCCCCCTGGCCTGGAAACTGCTCCCCTTCCAATGGTTTACGGGTCAATGTGGGTTTAACCTAACCAGCCAGCAGTTCTACGATCAATTGCCCCTGCTACCCTCCCCCTACACCATCGTGGCGGGGACCGGTGGCCCCCGCGGCCTGCTGAGTCCCTTTGGGGAGGACATCAACGATGGGGTGGTGGCCCTCCAAGAAACCTACATGACTGAGACCGATAGAGTTCTACAGGTGCCCGCCTGGCACACCTTTATGATGAATCACCCCCAGGTGCGGCAGATTATCATGGATCGACTGCTGAATTCAGCCCTGATAAGTTAAGCTTATTGATTTCCCTTTATTAGAATCAGGTTTTACACAAAAGTCTGATCCCTCTCAAAAAACGATAAAGCCTTCGCCCTGATTCTTAGAAATCCCCCCCAGGGGGTAATATGTAAACAATTCGCAATATTAATCCACCGGCCTGGCTCAAGACCGTCGGCCGGAGATACGGCCCAACCTTGAGCAAGTTTGCATGTTAGCCACCCCCCCTAGCCCCTCCTCCCGAGCTACCGGCCTCCGGTCAACCCACCCCCAAAAGGTGGTGGCGATCGGGGATAGCTGTGTTTACGGTTTTGGGGATCCGGAGGGGGGCGGATGGGTCGAGCGGCTACGGCGACTTTCCCTGGCACCGGGACGGACCGGGGCCGTGTTCTACAACCTGGGGGTGCGGGGCGATCGGGTGCCCCAGGTGAGGGCTCGCCTTGACCATGAGTTTCGCTATCGGGGTGAAATCCGCAACCGGCTACCGGACCTGATTATGCTATCGGTGGGCATGAACGATTCGGCCCGGGTGGGGCGTCCCCTGGGGCGTAACTATACGGACTTTGACGACTTTGAACAAAGCCTGGGGCGGCTGCTGCAGGACGCTCGCCAGCTCTGCCCGGTTCTATTTGTGGGCATGACCCCGGTGAATGAGGCAGCCATGCCCTTTTCCGAAGTGCTGTACTACAGCCATCAGGAGCAGTGGCGCTATAAAGAGGCGACCCGTCTAGCCTGCCACAGCGCCAATATCCCCTACCTGGATGTGCTGGATCTGTGGTTGAGGCGTGACCAGGGTTGGTGGCGCGATCGCCTCTGCAGTGATGGGCTCCACCCCAACACCCTGGGTTATCAAGCCCTACTGGCGGATCTACTCGCCTGGGATGCCTTTCAAGTCGCCGTCGATCTGCCCATCTCACCGATTAGTTAACCCCCTGGCTGAGGTCCGGCTAGGCTCAAGACCATTAGCCAGAAAAGATTTCGGGCCCGTAAATTTTGTTAATCAACTCTGTTCTAAGGGTTCTAGTAACCCTATGGCTGACTAGAACTCATTGCCATGATACCCCAGAGAAAGCGGCGGTCAGCGGCAATTAACCGAGCTAACTCCCTGGCCCCGTAGAGGTTGACATGGCTGGGATCAGCAAAGAAATGGGACTGCCAACGCCACTGTTCTAGGAGGTCAATCACCACCATGTCCCCAGTGCGATGGTGGTTTTCTAGAAAAGCTTGAAACTCCCGCTCGTAGCGGAGCCTGGCTAGGTCTAGATAATCGTTACTGAGGGGCAGGTTAATAAACACCAGGGGGATGCGGCGATCCCGGAGAAAGGTGACCATGGCCTCCAGGGAGAGGCGTTGTACCCCATCCAGACGAAAAGAGCGATAGGTGTCGTCATACTGTCCACGCACACGCGGGAAGGATTGGTAGTATCGTTCTGGATTAAATTGGTCGTTAACCTTGAGAAATCCCTGGCTGGTAATAGGGCTGGCGGGGATGGTCCCCTGTTCCGGCGAGGGGACTGGCGAGTCTTGCAAGGTCAGCTGTTGCCCCCCCTGCACAGTGGCGTAACCCGGTGAGGCCAGGATCTCCGCAAAGGTGCGATCGAGGCGACCACTGTTAAACCCCCGGGACCCCTCCGCCCAAATCACCATCCGAGGCAGGAGATCGGGCCCTAGCAGCTGCCGCATCAGGAAACTGACCACCTGGGCCGTGGCCCCATTCACCCCGAAGTTATAAACCCTCAGGCCAGGATGACCCTGGGCCGCCAGACCCTGCTCTAAGGCTTGGGGATCAATCCCCTGTAGGGCTCGAGAGCTGCCCACAATTAAAATATCCGGTGGACCCAGGGCGGCTACGTAGGAATAGTAGGTACTGAGCTGTTCATCCAGAATAGTACTGCCCAGGGCCGGAAATACCCTGGGAAACCCCTGCTGTCTGGCCCGTTGCTGGGCTGCCTGCAAATAGCGCAGGTATTCCTGAGCCCGCCGCTGGCTGAAGACGGACCGTTGATCCTGCTCAGGGATTTGGCTGAGGAGAACCAGGGATTTTCCCCAGTGCTCGCTAACCCGTAACCAGTCCTGGCTACGGGTAGCGGTCTGAGCCAGCTGGGCGGCCTGGTTGGCTGCCGTAAGCGCCTGGGGCCAGTGCTGATCAGCGCTGGTGGGCAAGTGGCTTAACCCGGATCTACCTAAGTCAGCACCCGGTGGGGCCAGGCCACAGGAATAGGCCATCAAACCCAGCCCCAGGGAACCCGTCAACCCTCCTAAAAATGTCACCATCCGTCGCAGCATGGATCAGGTAATCGGTAGGGAATTATGCGACTACGGCCATGGATCGGTTATTTCTATTCTAGCCCCAGATCTGCCTATACCTGGAGTCTCTAGCCAAACCTGAAGCCGTCTCAAGCCTCAACTTCAATTAAAGGAACACTCCACGGTGATCCTCAGATTACTGGAGGCGGTCCCCTTGGTGACGTAGGGCACCCCGGCTTCTCCCCCAACCTGCAGGCCAAACTCCAGGACCACTTTGTTGACGTTGGCGCTGGCTAAATCCTTGAAAGCGTTCATCGTACAGTTGGTATAGGTGCGAATTGTGCCCTCCAGGGCTTTAAAGTTCAGCGCCTTGGCACTTTCCGCTGGGGATTGAGCGGTTCCCCAGGTTAGGCCCTTAGCGGTGCGAGTGGTTTCTGTCTCGGGCTGGGGCTCTGCCCTGGGGCCCTCAGAAACCACCACATTTTCCGTGGCTTCCATGTAGATTTCGCTGCCGTCTTCCAGGCGAATCGCAATTAATTCCGTCATAGTGCACCCTTTGAGGATTGTAGTATGGATGTTCTAGCTTAGGATTCCCATCCCTGGTGAATTTTATCCGTGGCGGCAATTCACCGGCGATAGGGCCGCCGCCCCCTTACCGCTGGCTAGGACGAACTAGATCGTCTAGCCAGTCTGAGCTTTTGCCTGTCTTGTCACTGATAAGCTTGCTATGACGAGACAGAAAATTTACCAATTTACCCTGTGCTAAGGGCTCTGGCTAAAGCCCCATAGGGATTTCCCTACCCCAGGGCATGGCGATTTTGGCTATAACTAATTAAGGAGTACCCCAGCCCCAGCAAACCGCCATGACTGAGCTAACCACGGATTTTAGAACCCATCCCGCTGAGGTCTTATACCTGGCGGAGGAGGCTCAGCAAATTTTAAGTCTGGCCATCGCTCGGGAGGTGGAAAGTGGGGAGTTGTCCCGCCAACAATTGTTAGAGATTGCCGAGGAATTAGGGATTTCAGCTCAAACCCTGGCGATCGCCGAGGCGGAATGGCAACTGCAAAAGCAGGATCGCAGTGATAAGCAGATTTTTGACCACCAGCGTCGCCAGCGGTTTCACCATGGATTGGCCCGTTTCCTGGTGGTGGGTGGCTTTCTAATTGCCTTTGACTGGTTGATGGGGGGTAGCTTGACCTGGCTCCTCTACCTGGTGCTTGGCCCCTGGGCCCTGCAGCTGACCTGGCGGGGTTGGTGTATCTATGGCCCCAATGAGTATGCCCATAGCCGAGATTTTGAGCGCTGGCGGCGGCGGCAGCAGGTGGGCCGGGCCGTTAAGGGAGCGGTAAGGCGGTTACTCGGCGCGTAGGTTAAGCCACCCCTAGGCTGCTCCCTAGAGGTACTCAATCTCCTGCAGATGGAACTCACCGTAGACAAAGTCACCGTCAGGGGTTTCCCAGGTGGCTTCGCCGTAGGCTGGCAGACGGATGTTGCCAAAGTCTCGGTGCTGGCCCATGGGGGTAAACCAGGGCCAGCGCTCAGTGGTTTTACCATCGGAGCTAAAGTAACGGTCTGGGGAGGAGAAGTTTACCAGATCACCGGCTTCGTCAAAGGTTAGCAGGGCCGATACGGTTTGCTCCCCGCGGCTGAAGACCCCCCGCAGGGAGTGGGGGGTCACCGTTGTCCACTGGATCGGCAAATCAACCAGGGCAGCGGGGGCCAGCACGCAAAAATCATTGAATAGGGTAACGGTTTCACTTTGGTTGAAGGTTGGTCCCTGACCATCAACTACCTGCAGCAGGGAGAGCAGGCGAATGCGAAAGCGAGCGGCGTTGCCAATAAAGTCGTGATAGCCCTGGAGGGGAAGGCCAAATAGGGCAGCCCGCATCAGGAAGAGACGGGCCGAGGGTTCGATGAAGTTGTGCTGTTCAGAGGTAAATGGCATCCAGGGACCCCGCAGACCATTCCGGAAGCGGCCCCGAAACCTAGCCCGAAACCCTCTTACCCGGGGCTTACCGATGGCACCACAGCGCTCTAAATAAACCTGCAGCAGCGGGGGGAGTGCCTGCAGGTCAGCGGCGGTGAGGAGATCCCCTGGCGGCGGCAGAGTTTCCAAACAGGCCTGGGTTTGCTGCCGGTAGAAGGACTCAAAGCTACTGAGGCGGGATCCTAACCAAAGTAGGAGTAAAGCTAATAGGCCGATCAGTAGCAGGATGGCGGCGGTGGTCATGGTGATAGGTTAATCTAATCCAGGCAGGGGGCTGATTTTCTGCTGAGACACCGATGGATTGATAGCTACCCCAGTGATCAGTTCCACCACGCTCATGCCATTGCTAATTACCCCCGGTACGCTGGGGTAGCCGGCACTGGCCCCCACCAGCACCAGGTTAGGCAACTCGGTCTGGTACCCTAGCCGATGTAGGCCTACCTGGCGAGGCACCAGTTTTGCTCCGTAGATGTTGCCCTCTGGCTGTCCCAGGAAGTGTTCGCTGGTGGTGGGGGTACCGTAGATTTTCATACGGATATAGCGATCCACATCCGGGATCAGGTCCCGCAGGCTAGACATCGCCGCTGCATAGGTCTGGCGTTTCTTCACCTTGTAGGCCTGGGGATCGGTGTCCTGCAGCTGCTTGAAGGGGGCGTAGGAACAGATAGTACCGACCTCCAGAACGTGATGCCCGGCGGGTGCCATGCCCGGGGCGCTGGATTTGAGGGTGGGGCAGGATAGGAAGATCCAGGGATGGTCAAGCTGGTTAGCTAGCTGCTGCCGATAGGCCTGGTTGAGGTCACCGGTGGGATAGTACCAGATGTTCCAGTTGCCCAGGCCATAGTTCTGGGGTTGGAAGCGATCGTCTAAACCCAGGTAGATATTAAAGGCACTGGCGGAATACTCGTAGTCGGTGAGCCGGTGCTGTTCCGTGGTACTCAGCCCATGGCCGTGCATTAGGGAAACCATTAGTTTAGGATCCAGGTCGCTAATGTAGCAATGGCGGGCCCCGTAGTCAGTGCCGCCGGCGGTTACCCAGGCCACCTGGTGGTTCTGGACCTCAATGTGTTCCACGGGGGTTTGGTAACGGATCTGGCCTCCCCCCTGCAGGATGCTATCGACGATCGCCTCCACAAAGCCCTTAAAGTGATGTTCCGGATAGTAGGCGCCGGCGCTGTAGTCCCACACCAGGGAGGTGTGGGTCAGCAGAGCCACCTCCTCGGGGGGCAGGGCGTAGTCACCACTTTGGCCGGCCAGAATTGCCTGCAACCGGGAGGATAGACCGCAGTGCTGGTAGAGGTCCTGCAGAGTCCAGTGGCGTTTTTCAAACAAATTCAAGTATTTCGGGAGTTTTAACCAGTCAGACCAGCGCCGATCATACCAGCGTACCTCCTGGTTGAGCTGGTGCATCGCCTGGTGCAACTGTTGGATAGTGTTGCAGTAGCAATTGATTGGTCCGGATTCCTCTGGAAATTGGCTGAGCAGGCGATCGCGCAGATTCTCCCAGCCCAGGGGAATGGCAAAGTCCCCGCTGGGGGTAATCACCCGGTCGATGCAGTTGGGGTCCAGGGAGTTAAAAGCCAGGGGCTGGCCAATGTAGTGGAAAAATTGATCGATCGTCTCCCCCGGTCCACATTGGGAAATGTAGTGCACATCGGCGCAAAAGCTATAGGGGCCATAGTTAAAGCTATGGCAACAGCCCCCCGGCAGGTAGTGCTTTTCCAGCACGGCCACCCGATGGCCCTGGCGGGTTAGGCAAGCGGCGGCGGCCAGCCCCCCCAATCCAGCCCCTAAAATCACATAGTCAAACAGTTCCATGGTCCGCACCTCATGCTAGAGAACGTCTTGACCCAGCAGGGGTAGGGATACCGTCTGGCCAGGGCGCCATCCCAGCTTTGCTATCTCTATCTTCTCCCCAGGTTTAACAGTCTGGTAAAAAACGATAGAAAACGATGGGAAATGCCAGAAAAATAAATTTTCGCCGTTATAAGAACCCCAAAATTCCAGTCTGGGCTGAGGACAGCTGTTTTCCATGGCTGCTGCCGCAGGTTTCCAACACCCTCTAGAATAGTTAGGGTATTCCGACCCCAAAAGAAGCGGTATGTTTGACAGTCTGCCATTGTTGATTTATCACCTCGGTGAGTGGGCCACTGAGCTGGTTAATAGCCAACTGACCCACCTGTCTTTGGTGAGTTTATCCGTGGTGGGTTTGGCCGGACTGGTCACTAGCCTGTCCCCTTGCTTGCTGTCCATGTTGCCCATCATGGTGGGCTATATGGGGGGGTACGAGGTGGAAAATCAGTGGCAAGCCACCCTGCGATCGCTGGGGTTTGGCCTGGGTCTAGCCACCACCCTGGCGATTCTAGGATTAACCGCTGGCCTCTTTGGCTACGTCTATGGTCAGGTGGCGATCGGCCTCCCCATTGCGGTCAGTCTGCTAGCCATTATCATGGGCCTCAACCTGCTGGGGTTAGTCCCCCTGTCCTTTCCGGGGGCAACGGGTCTGGATATGACGGATTGGACCCTGCCAGCCTGGGTCAAAGCCTACCTGCTGGGGTTGAGCTTTGGCATTGTCGCCTCCCCCTGCAGCACACCGGTGCTAGCCAGCCTGTTGGCCTGGGTTTCGGCTAACCAGAAACCCATGGTGGGGGCGGGCCTGTTGTTAGCCTACGCGATCGGCTACGTCCTACCCCTCGTACTGGCAGGCACCTTCACCAGCAGCCTCAAACGGCTGCTGGAGCTGCGCCAGTGGTCCGGCTGGCTAACCCCCGCCAGTGGGGTGCTGTTGCTGGTGTTTGGGGTGTTCTCCCTGCTCACCCGACTGCTGCCGGCAACCCCCAACTTAACCTCCTGAAGCGGTTTTAGCATGACCCCCTCCCCAGCCCCTACCGCCGATTGGCGGGCCAGCCTGCGGCACTACCTGCGGCAGGACCTGCTGCCCCTACTGGCAGACCTGCGATTGGCCATTGTATTGTTGTTAGCCATCGCCCTATTTAGCGTAGCCGGTACGGTGATTGAGCAGGGGCAGTCGGTGGACTTCTACCAGACCAATTACCCCCAGAGTCCTGCCCTATTTGGTTTTATTACCTGGAAAGTCATTCTCACCCTGGGTCTGGACCAGGTGTATAGCACCTGGTGGTTTCTCACCCTGTTAATCCTATTCGGGGCCAGCCTCACCGCCTGTACCTTTACCCGCCAATTTCCCGCCCTAAGTGCAGCCCAGCGTTGGCAGTATTATCGCCAACCCCAACAATTTCGCAAGCTCAGCCTGAGCACGGAGCTAAACCAGGGAGACCTGGCGACTCTGGCCCCAGCCCTGCAGCAACGCCGCTATCGAATCTTTCAGGAGGGCAACAGTCTCTATGCCCGTAAGGGCCTGGTGGGAAGAATTGGGCCGATTATTGTCCACGCCAGTATGTTGCTGATTTTACTGGGAGCGGTTTGGGGCGCCATGACTGGCTTCTTTGCCCAGGAATTGGTCACCAGTGGGGAAACCTTTCGGGTGCAAAACATTTTCCAGGCCGGTCCCTGGGCCGCTGCCCAAGTTCCCCAAGACTGGGCGGTGCGGGTAAATCGGTTCTGGATTGACTATACGCCAGCGGGGGACATCGATCAGTTCTACTCCGATCTGTCGGTGCTAGATCAATCGGGGGCGGAGGTCGATCGCCAGACCATTTCCGTCAACCATCCCCTGCGTCATCAGGGTGTCACCCTTTACCAGGCCGATTGGGGCATCGGGGCGGTGCGGGTGACCTTGAATAACAGTCCGGTGCTGCAACTGCCGATGAAGCCCCTTGACAACCAGGGGGCCCGGTTCTGGGGCACCTGGGTACCCACCCAACCCGATCTCAGCGCCGGTGTTACCCTGCTAGCCCAGGACCTGCAGGGGTCTGTATTACTCTATGACGAGGCAGGCAAACTGATCGCCACCCTACGACAGGGCATGGCCACGGAGGTGAATGGGGTGACCCTGGCCCTGGTGGAGGTGTTGGGTAGTACGGGCTTACAGATCAAGGCCGATCCCGGGGTTCCCCTGGTGTATGCCGGCTTTGGGCTGCTGATGGTGGGGGTGATCATGAGCTACATCTCCCATTCCCAGGTGTGGGCCCTGGTGGACCAGGGTAAGGTCTACCTGGGGGGGCGTACGAACCGGGCCCAGGTGGCCTTTGAACGGGAGATTCTGGAACTACTAGCGGATTGGCCAGGTTCAGGGGAATAGACGCTGGCATCCAGCTTCCCGCTGTTTCTGTCTCCTAGGTTTTGCCCTGTCGTCCCCAGGCCAATAGGATGGACACCGTAAAAAGTAAAGCGCGCTCACCTGTTTCCCAGGCTTGTTAGTCTTGGGCTAACGATCGATGGGCACGGGCTAGGGCCCTTTGCCCATCCTACCTCTCTGCAGTTAGGCCACCGAGCCCTGGGGAGCGGGAAAGGGTGGGGTGGATAGGGTGGAGATCGCCGCTATCACCTGGTTCGCCGCCGGAGCGGGCCACCCCCCCTCCCCCCGTCGTCCCCCCTGCAAAATGAAGCGTAAACCATAGGCGTGGGGATAACCCTCCACCTCCAGCCAGACCTGCTGGGATTCTAGCTCACAGGTGAGTTGTTCCTCCGCCATCAGGTGATCGGCCATGGCCTTCAAGGTAGCCACTAACTCCTCGGCTAACCGTCGGAAATCCTGAAATTCCTCAGCGGTCAGCTCCATCGCCCAATCCGCTCCCCCCAGCAGGGCGGGGTAGATCGGACGACGGGGATCCCACCCGAGGCGCCACCCTGGCCCCTCTTGAATGAAGCGTTGATAGGAACTGGAGGACACCACGCAGAGTCACCCAGGATAGAAGGTCTAAAACCGGGGGAAACCTATTCGCCAATGATTTCCGGCTGGGTCAGCTCATCGGACATTTCCACAATGGCCCGCAACACCGGCTTCATTTTGGGGTCTTCATAGTTTTCGAAGTCCTCATAGCGTCGCCGCTGGGCCCGATTGGCTACCTGCACCGTAATCCGATAGCGATTTGAGGCCGCTCTAATTAAGTCTTCGGTACGGCGCATCAGCTGCGTACTGTCTAAGGGGTGACGCTTAAGCATGGAAAACCTGGGGCAACAACCAGAAAACCAAAATTTATTTTATCAAGAATTTGTGGCCAGACCGCATGAGTCCCTGATCACTGAACAAATTAGGGCGAGGCTGAGTTCCCGCCCAGGGCTCAAGTATAGTTTAAAGCGGTTTGGTCGTAAGACTTTGTTACAATAGGTACACTGTGCGCGCAGGAGAACCCTCACTATGGTCAAGTCTCAGTCCCCCAAGCCCGTGGTTATTTCCCCCTCCATTCTATCGGCGGACTTTAGCCGTCTAGGGGAAGAAATTAAGGCAGCGGATGAAGCCGGAGCCGATTGGATCCATGTTGATGTGATGGATGGCCGCTTCGTTCCCAACATTACCATTGGGCCCCTGATCGTCCAGGCCATTCGCCCCTTCACCCAAAAGCCCCTCGATGTTCATTTAATGATTGTCGAACCGGAGAAGTACGTCGCTGACTTTGCTAAGGCAGGGGCTGATATTATTTCGGTCCATGCGGAGCACAATGCCTCTCCTCACCTGCACCGTACCCTCGGACAAATCAAGGAACTGGGTAAGCAGGCTGGGGTAGTACTTAACCCCTCCTCCCCCCTGGCCCTGATTGAGCACGTCCTCGACCTCTGTGACCTGGTGCTGATCATGAGTGTCAACCCTGGCTTTGGTGGTCAGAGCTTTATCCCCTCCATGGTTTCAAAGATTCGAGACCTGCGCGCCCTGTGCGACGAGCGGGGCCTGGATCCCTGGATTGAGGTGGATGGCGGTCTGAAGGTGAATAACACCTGGCAGGTCTTAGAGGCGGGGGCCAATGCGATCGTGGCCGGGTCGGCGGTGTTTAATGCCCCAGATTATGCCGAGGCGATCGCCGGTATCCGCCATAGCAAGCGCCCCAGTCCTGAGTTAGCGATGGTTTAGGCCTTGCCAGTTGAGAGTCCGGTGCTAGGGCAGTTCTTTAGTTAAGGAACTGCTTTAGTATTTTTGATTGAACCTAATCAGACAGAGCCGTTATGACCCACAAGCCTGAGGTGGCGGTGGCGCTCCTGTATCAAGGAGATCAGTTCTTACTGCAGCTACGGGATGATCACCCGGGCATCGTCTACCCTGGCCAATGGGGCTTCTTTGGGGGTCATCTGGAACCTGGGGAATCTCCTCTGGCTGCCCTACGGCGAGAACTAGAGGAGGAAATTAGCCACTGTCCGCCGCAGTTGAGCCTATTTCGCCGCTACGAAACCGATCAGGTTATTCGCCATGTTTTCCACGGCCCCTTGCGGGTTTCTCTAGCCGATCTAGTCCTCCAGGAGGGGTGGGATCTGGGGTGGTGGTCCAAAGCGGAGGTGCTTGCCGGTCAGCATTATTCCTCCCGGGCTGGGCGGTTTTGTCCGATCGCGGCTCCCCACCAGGCCATCTTATTGTCTTTTCTAGAACAGCCACCCGTCGATATTGTGAGATAGAGTAAGATGATTAATGTCTGTGGCCAAGGGTTTGGAACAGTTAGAACTACCTTTGGACGTGGCTAAGCCTGATCTACCGCTACCCCCCTATCGAGTGCGCGAAAGTGGACGGGCCCGCCATGTCTCCATTAAGGTCCATCTAAATGGCCAGATTGAGGTCGTGGTCCCCCGTGGGTTTGATCAAAGCCAGGTGCCCCAACTGCTGCAGCGACGCCAGGCCTGGCTAAAACAAGCAGTCGATCAACTGGAGCGTCAAACGGCCCACTTGACCGAGGATCACTTTGAGGATAAACCCCAGAAATTACAGTTGCGATCGCGACAGGAAACCTGGCAAGTCTTCTATCAGGAGGGATCTCCCCACTCCCTGGCCCTTACCCAGCCCACCCCCCTCACCCTAGTACTGCGCGGCAATATGGACTCCACCTCCAGCTGTCGTGATTTACTGCGCCAGTGGTTGCTCCGCAAGGCAAGGGCTGAGTTTGCCCCCTGGCTACGGGAACTGAGCTTTGATCTGAAATTACCCTTCCAACGGGTCTCGATTCGCGGCCAGAAAACCCGCTGGGCTAGTTGCTCCAGCCATCAAGATATCAGCTTAAACTACAAGCTTTTATTCTTGCCGACGGATTTGGTCCACTATGTCTTTGTCCACGAGCTCTGTCACACTATCCATATGAACCACTCTGGAGATTTCTGGCACCTGGTGGCGGATAAATATCCCCCCTACCAGACCTGTCGGGATCAAATTCGTGAGGCCTGGCGCTACGTTCCAAGTTGGGTTGAGGGTTAATCTAGCTTGCCTGCTCCCCACCCCCCCCTGGAACCCCGCCGCCTGCAAACTCCCCACAGTGGCTACCAGTGGGATGGGCGTAGCCAAAGCTTTTTTGAAGGCTGGTACTTCCGCCTTACCTTACCCCAGCCCCAGGTAACCTTTGCCTTTATGTACTCCATCCAGGACCCGATCGGCGGGCAGCCCCACAGCGGTGGAGTTGCCCAAATCCTGGGTCCTGGGGATACCTACCTCTGCCGCAGCCTCCCCAATGCCGAACTATTCTGGGCCTGGTCGGAGGGCCTGGGCTTGGGTCACTGGCGCCAGGCCCTACCTAACCAGAGGCCTGGGTTTCTGCTGCCGATGGCCTTCACCAGTCAGATTCAGGAAGGATATCAGGTCACGGCCTCCTGGCATCAGGGCCAGCTCAGAGATCCCGTTTCTGGCGAAACGGTGGTTTGGCAATATCAAATCTCGCCGATCTACGGTTGGGGTCAGTCAGGCCAGCCCCAGCAATCTACCGCTGGTTGGTTATCCCAATGGCCGATCTTTGAGCCTGGCTGGCAAATCCTCATGGCCCATGGTCGCGCCACCGGCTGGGTTCTGTGGCATGGTCAACGTTATCGCTTCCACCAGGTACCGGCCTACGGCGAAAAAAACTGGGGACGGGCCTTTCCAAAACGGTGGTTTTGGCTGCAATGCAATGCCTTTGACCAACAGACAGAAATTAGTCTGACCGCCGCTGGTGGCCGTCGTCAAGTGCTGGCCTGGACGGAAACTGTAGGAATGGTGGGCCTACACCACCAGGGCCAGTTTTATGAATTTGTGCCCTGGAATGCTACCCTGAGCTGGCAGGTCAGTCCCTGGGGGGACTGGTATATGACCGCTGAACGGCCCGACTATGTTTTAGAATTGCACGGCACTACGACCCATGCAGGCATTGGGCTACGGGCCCCGACCCAGCACGGGGTAATGTACTGTTGCCGCCACACGGCCCAGGGACAGCTGAGCCTTAGCCTCTGGCGAAAGTCCAACCTTGGACTCAGCCTGGTCCTGCAGGCCAGCAGCCAACAGGCAGCTCTAGAAATTGGCGGTGGCCCCTGGTGTGATCCATGGCACAAACCTGATGTCTGAAAAACTTAAAATAATCTAACAGTTTAGAAATATCTGCTAGCTAGATTTTCCCTAGTTGTAGCCCTGGAAAGCCTTAGGGAAGCTAAGGGAGTTATTAAGACTGGATTAATCGCAGGGAAAAGTGTTGCCGTTGGCAAATCCTTGGGTAAAATCTAGTGCAATCATCGTTATTATTGCCGTTATATAGTGCTATTTAAGGGAGGTGATGATCAATGGCCTTGAGTCCTAAGCCCAATTTGATTAAGTTCTTACAAGAGGAATTAGCCATCTCCGCCGCTTCACTACAGGTGGCCCTGAAGCACAGCGAGCAAGATCCAGGTCCCCTACCCATGATTCTCTGGCAGTATGGTTTAGTTACCCTAGAGCAACTTGAGCAGATTTATGACTGGATGGAAGCCGCATAGCTCGATCCCTATTTTGATTTGGGCTAAAACTCTCTAAGAGGTGCAGCGATCGCCGCACCTCTTACTGTGTCTGATTAATTTTAATAAACTATACTAATTGCCGGCTACAGATCACCTTTGGGTGGGCTCTGGTTCAATCCACGGACTACAAGCCTGAGGTCAAGTACCCATCTAATTTCTATTGAATATCATCTATCAATCCTCCTAATGAAACTCTCACGAGCTCAGATCGCCCTAGGCTTGGCTGCCACTGGGTTAACCTTATTTGCAGCAACTACCCTGCATCGGCTAGTTTCATCGGCACCAACCCCATCCAATCCTGAGGACAGTTATGCTGCCCCCCAAGCTTCCCGGGACGCTAACACCTTACGACTGCTCTACAGCCGTTCCGCCGTTACCCTCAACCCCCATTTAGCCACCGGCTATCAGGATTTTGAAGCTGCCCGATTAGTTTACGAGCCTCTGGCTAGCTATAACGAGGCGGGGGAATTGATACCCTTTTTAGCCGCAACCATACCAACCCAGGATAATGGTGGGGTTAGCCCCGATGGCCGTAGCGTTACCTGGACGCTTCGGCAGGGGGTGACCTGGTCAGATGGCCAACCCTTCACCGCCGCCGATGTGGTGTTTACCTTTGAGTTTATTCGTAACCCGACGATCGCCACTGCCACGGCGCAGTACTACGAAACCATCAAATCGGTGGAGGCCATTGATGACCTGACGGTGAAAATTACCTTTACTGAACCCAACCCCGCCTGGTCAGTCCCCTTCACCGGTCAAACCGGAATGATCTTACCCCACCATATTTTTGATCAGTACAATAACGGCCAGGCCAGGCAGGCAACCGCCAATCTTCAGCCGGTGGGTACCGGTCCCTATCAGGTTGTAGGGTTTAAGCCGGGTACGATTATTTTTACGGCCAACCCTACCTACTGGGCAGGTGCACCGGCCTTTAAGCAGGTTGAGTTACTGGGGGGATTGGCTCCCTACGCTGCAGCTCGAGAGGTTCTCCAGGTGGGTACGGCGGATATGGCACCTAACCTACAGGTGGAGGCTGCCGCCCTAAACGGGTTGGCTAGCAACCAGGCCCAGGGCCATGTGGTTAATTTGTTTGGAGCCCAGGTGGAGCGAATTATGGTTAATTTTGCCCATCCCTTTGCTCGTACTGAGGAGGGGGAGCGGTCTAGCCCTAAAATTCCCCATCCCTATTTCAAGGATTGGCGAGTCCGTGAGGCTATTAACCTGGCTGTTGACCGTGAGGCGATTGTGGAGGAACTCTACGGTGATACGGGGCAACCCACAGCCCAGTTATTGGTGGACCCATCAGCCTACCAGACCCCCAAACTAACCTACGAATATAATTTGGATAAGGCTAAAATCCTCCTGGATCAGTCCGGTTGGGTCGATACGGATGGCGATGGTGTCCGCGATAAGGAGGGTATGCCCATGAAGATATTGTTTCAATCAGCGGTAAATCCAGTCCGCCAGCGCACCCAGACTATAGTTGCGGATCGACTGGAGGAATTAGGTATCGCCGTAGAAATTTCCCGGATCCGGGTAGATGAATTTTTTTCTGCCAATCCTAAGGACAGTAATACCCTCAACCATTTCTATGCGGATTTGCAAATCTATTCCACCGGCAATGAAAGCCCTGATCCAATTACCTATATGGGCTGGTGGACCTGCGACAAGGTGGCTTCCCAGGCTAATCAGTGGCAAGAACCGAACAACGCTCGCTATTGCAACCCCGACTACGATCGACTGTGGGCCCAAGCTCGGGTAGAACTAAATCCTCAGAAACGGCGACAACTGTTTCAACAGATGAATCAACTGTTGACAAAGGATGTAGCGGTCATTCCAGTGGTGCATCGGGCCATGGTTAACGCGGTGAGTGATCGGTTAACGGGGGTAGAGTTCACCCCCTGGGATGCCAGTACCTGGAAAATCAAAAATTGGACCCTGGCTAATGGATCCAAACAAGAGTCAAAGTAGAGGGGGCGAACCCGTGGTTAATTAGGTTACGCTTTAGTAGCCCTGTAATCCCTTCGTTATGCCTTTCCAGCACTCCTCGAGGCTATGGATCTACCCCATTCTCCCCCGTTATCGCCCGGTAGCGATGATGCCAGCCTGGTGATCGATCAGTTACCCCTAAAACTTTCTGCTCAGCTGATTTTGCAGCAAGGTTTAGCCGCTATGGCCAGGGCCGCTAAAACCTATGCCATGGTCTACGATGAACAAGGACTCCTAGGGGTTTTCACCTATGTCAACGCTGCCCAGGCAAGTGTGAATGGTGCTGATTTCCAGCGGGATACCCTGAGGGCCTGGTTGACCTGCCTGGACACTCTGGAAACCTATCCAGAGCTAACCGAGGAATCTGGTGGTCAGATCAACCCTAACCCCGACTATGACTATTGGCCGGTGGTTAACTCAGGCCAACACTGGATTGGGTTTTTAACGCCTACGGGGGAATATAAAGTTTGTTCAGCGGCTCTGCAACCGACAGGCATGGAAACGCAGCCCATCCCACCTGCTCCCCGCCAGGGTAAGTTAGATCAGGAGCATTTTACCCTGGCTCTTAAAGGGGCCCAAATGGGTACCTGGGAATGGCACCTACCGAGCCATACTCTAGTGCTGTCCCCAGAGTCAGAACAACTACTGGAAATGGCACCGGGGGAATTTGATGGTCGCTATGAGACCCTTTTCCACCACATTCACCCGGACGATCGATCGCTGGTTGACCAAACCCTACAGCAGGCCATCCATCACGGAGAACGGTACGATGTTGATTTTCGAGTGGTACAACCGGATGGTAAAGTTCGCTGGCTACTATCCCAAGGGCAAGGGTTGTGCCACGGCTCTGGGATAACCCGCCTGGTAGGGGTAAACCTGGATATTTCCGAACAAAAGCAAACGGAAACGGAGCTGAGGTTACAAGCTCAACGAGAGCGCTTGGTGGCTCAAATTGCCCAACGAATTAGGGCTTTGCTGGATTTAGATCATATCCTGGAACAAACGGTTATTTTGGTTAAGCAGTTTATCGAAGCCGATCGGGTGATTATTCTGCAATGCACCCCGGATATGAGTGGTCAGGTCACCCAGGAGGCCTGTAACGCCGGTTATCCTACCATGATGGGGTGGTCTCTACGGGATCCCTGGACCGTGGAGGAAAAATTTTTGGCCCATTACCGTCGGGGTCGAGGTCTGGCGGTGGCTAATATTTACGACCAGGGGTTGGCGGAAAGTCAACTCCTATTTTTAGAATACTTTCAGATTCAAGCGGAAATTGTGGTGCCGCTCTTGCAGGAGGAATCGCTTTGGGGCCTCTTGATTGCTCACCAATGCGATGCCCCTCGCCAGTGGCGCACGGCTGATGTTAGGTTACTCCAAAGCCTGGCGGTGCAGGTGGGTATTGCGATTCACCAGGCAAAATTGCATCAACGTCTCACCCTGGCTAACCAAAAGTTAAAGCGAATTGCCTACCTGGATGGGCTAACCCAGGTGGCTAACCGTCGTCGCTTTGAGCAACACCTAGAAAGTGAATGGCGACGGATGGCTCGTCAGCAAACTTTTTTAGCCATTATTTTGGCAGATATTGATTACTTTAAGGGGTTTAATGATCTCTACGGTCATCAAGCGGGGGATAACTGTCTACGTCTGGTCGCCCGTACCCTCAGTCGGGCAGCCCGTCGTCCCGGTGATTTAGTCGCTCGTTACGGCGGTGAGGAGTTTGCAGTAATTTTGCCAGGGGCTGATCTGCAGGGAGCAGAAACTATAGCAGAGGATCTGCGGCGTTCTATCCGCGATCGCCGAGTCGCCCATCAGGGGTCTAATATTGACCGTATCGTTACCATGAGCCTGGGGGTAGCCAGTTGTATTCCTTCTTCTAAGGGAAACCCTGCCAGCCTTTTAAAGCAAGCCGATGCTGCTCTTTATGCGGCCAAACATGGCGGCCGCGATCAGGTTAGAGCGGCCCCCTAGAGGTAAAATTTGCAACTATGGTCCTGATCGCCGGCCCTTATCCTATCTACCCAATACACCATAACCCCCTTCCCTTTAGGAAAAAAACGATGGCATGAGGAGACAACTGGCACGGCTACAACACAAGTGGCGAGCTTGGACCCTGAGTCACGCCTGGATTAATAACCGTTACACACTGAGTAGCCTCAGATATAGCCTGGAAAATGCTATCTGGGCGAGATTAATTGGGCGGACTTTTTTGAAATGGCAGCAGGATGACTGTTTGGAAATGGGCGCTGCCCTGGCTTACTATGGGGTATTTTCCCTTTTCCCCACGATTCTAGTGGTACTTAGTGTTGTAGGTTTTTTTACCGGCCCAAACACCGTTGCCTTTAGTACGGTTTTAGACATTGCTCACCAAGCCTTACCCCCTGATGCCTTTGCTATTGTCAAAAGCACCCTAACCCAATTCCATACCGCCAGCACTGGAGCGGGTCTTATCGGCTTCACTATTTTGTTATTTACCGCTAGTGGCTTTTTTGGCGCCCTCAGCCGTGCTTTTGACAAGATTTGGCAGGTCCATTCCCACCCTTACTTCAACCAGGGCTATTTCAGCCAGGGCTTTGGCGCGATCGCGTTCACCTTCCTATGGCGACGGTTTCTAGCCTTTCTTCTGGTGATTGGCTCAGCCGGGCTAGTGTTCCTGTCCCTGCTGTCAACGATCGCCATTGATACCCTCTTACCCTGGATTGAGATTTTGAATAGCCTCGGATTGTTAATCCGCGTTGATCAAGTCCAGTTGTTACCCTGGCTGCGGTTACTCAGTTCTTACCTGATGCTAACCCTGGTGGTCATGGTGCTATACAAGGTGCTGCCCCGCACACGGGTGGCCTGGCGAGACATCTGGATTGGCGCTCTTTTTACCGCCAGTCTGTGGCTAATTTTGCAGCAGTTAATCAGTAACAGCGTTATTAGCCTTGGCAGTCGGTTTCGTTCCTACGGGGTTTTTAGTGGGTTTATGGTGTTGATGCTGTGGATCTACCTGAGTAGCCAGATTTTCTTTCTTGGTGGCGAATTTACCTATGTATACGCCCACTTGCTAGGTAGTCGCAGGGGAGGTAAGCACCTCAAATCTAGAGGTTCCACTTGAGTTTACGGCCTTAGGCCAGGTCAACAACGGAAGTCCAACCGGAACACTTACACCGCTGCTCAGCTTAGGTGGCCCGGGGGTAGTCGATATAACCTTTTTCGTCACCGCCGTAGAAGGTAGAGCCATCGGGTTCGGCCAGATCCATATCTCTGGCTATCCGTTCCGGTAGATCGGGATTAGCAATGAAGGGTCGCCCAAAGGCCACGGCAAAGGCGCCATCAGCAATAACGGCCTCAGCAGTGAAGGGATCGTAACCCCCATTAGCGATGTAATTGCCCCTAAAGCGTTGCCTCAAATCCTGAATTAAGGCCTCGTCCTCAGCACTAGAGGGAATACCGGGAAAGCGCTCCACGACATGTAGGTAGGCCAGATTACGATCACCGATCTGATCGTAGAGATAGGTGTAGTTTTCTCGAACCGCCTGATCGTCAATATCATTGAACTTACCTGTGGGGGAAAGGCGAACCCCCACACAATCACCGCCAATCGCCTCCGCCACAGCATCAATCACCTGCAGAAGCAAGCGGGCCCGATTTTCCACAGTACCGCCGTACTGATCGGTGCGTTGGTTAGTATTAGTGGCAATGAATTGATTGATTAAGTAGCCATTGGCTCCATGGATTTCTACGCCATCCATCCCGGTCTGAATGGCAAGCTTGGCAGCAGCAGCATATTTACCAACCATCGCCTCAACCTCTGCCAGGGTTAGGGCCCGGGGTGGAGAAACCGGCTCAAACCCCTTTTCAGTAAAGGTTTGGGTATTGGCAGGGATAGCTGAAGGAGCCACCGGTGATGTCCCCGGCGGCAACAGGGAAAGGTGGCTAATGCGACCGACATGCCAGAGTTGCATTACCATCAGACCACCGAGTTGATGCACCGCTTCTACCACCTGAGCCCAGGCCGCCGCCTGGTCATCGGTGTGGATACCCGGCGTATCCAGATAGCCCTTACCCACCGGGTCAATTTGGGTGGCCTCGGTCACAATCAACCCCGCCGAGGCACGCTGGGCATAATAGGTGGCCGCCATGGGCTTGGGAATACCGTTAGCCTGGGCCCGGTTGCGGGTAAGGGGGGCCATAAATACCCGATTTTTTACCTCGAGGCGTCCCATGGTGCCGCGGTTGAGGAGATTAGGGAAGGCTGTCATGGTTGTACCTCGGTATTAATGCCCGTTAGGGTTGATCACCCTATTCAGGACTACATTGAATTGAATCATTGCAGTTCCAGAGCACCGTGGCAAGGGAGCTGGGGAAAGCCTTTCCGACATACTGGCTGGGGCCTTTCTCGCTATGATGATTCTGATCAGCTTGCCAAACACCGGCTATGGGTTCCAATCTCCCGTCGCCAGTCTCCTAGCCCTAACCCATGGTTAAACAGCGCCTCGATTGTCTTCTGGTGGCCCGCGGTCTGTGTGAGTCTCGCCACCAGGCCCAGCGATTAATTCAAGCCGGGGCAGTGCGGGTCGATCAGGTGGTGGTGGACAAGCCCGGCACCCCGATTGGCACCGAGGCCTATCTAGAAGTACAGCAGGCCCCCCGCTTCGTTTCCCGAGGAGGGGAAAAGCTGGCCAAGGCCCTCACCACCTTTAATCTACCGGTGGCCGGACGGATCGCTCTGGATGGGGGTATTTCCACCGGTGGATTCACGGATTGTCTGCTGCAGGCGGGGGCGGCGCGGATCTACGGCATTGACGTGGGCTACGGCCAGGTGGCCTGGCGTTTGCGCCAGGACCCTCGGGTCATCCTGCGGGAGCGTACTAACCTACGACACCTGACCGCTGCCAATCTCTACGGGCCTGAGGATACCTGGGCCGATCTCGGGGTGGTGGATGTTTCCTTTATTTCCCTGACTAAGGTTTTACCGGCTGTGGGTGGCCTGCTGGTCCCTCCTCGGGAACTGGTGCTGCTGGTAAAGCCCCAGTTTGAGGTGGGTCGCGATCGGGTGGGTAAAAAGGGGGTAGTGCGGGATCCACAGGACCAGGCTACGGCGATCGCCAGGGTGCTGGCCAGTGCTAGCTCCCTGGGTTGGCAATACGGCGGTTTGACCTGGTCCCCCCTGGTGGGGCCGGCGGGCAATCTGGAGTATCTGCTCTGGCTCAGTCAAAGGTTCCCCAGCGAGAGCTTCCCGGCCCCCAACCTGAAGCAGCTGGAGCACCTCACCCAATCTGCCCAGCGCGAGATTGGCTAGCCTTCGCTCCTGGAATGGACAGAAGGTAATGGGCTCTGATAGCCGGGTTCTAAGGAGGTCCTCAAGGTTCTAGCGAAAGTTCTAAAATAGAGTAAAGAGACTTCTTCCCACTATGTTCTTCCCACTATGTCGAGAAGAACCCCAACACTCCTAAGGAGGTTCGATTATGGGTCACACCTCGTTAGTTAGGAATCAAGACTGGCTCCATGGTGCCGCTATTTTAGTGTTGACCACCATCCTGGCCACCTTACTATGGCTAAGTTTGACCTATCCCTGCCAGGGATTGGTCTGAGCCCATGAACTTTAGATCACTCTTGAGAAAACGCCGTCGCCAGCTATGGCTAGGGCAGCCCTTGGCCAGGGCTTGACGGGGGTAAAGCTACCTCCATAAGCTGTCTAGTGGATCGCAACGAAGCAGAGGGTAACCATGATTCGAACCCCAACAAATGCCAGACCTTTAATCCCTGCCGTGATTCTAGCGATCGCCCTTATCCCCAGTGTTATCGGTGTGATTCCCCTCAGCACCTCCCCCGTCGCTAGCATCCAATACCGTGACGGTCGGGTGGAGTTTTCCTATCCACTCCGCCTCACCGACAGCTACAGCACTCGTAACTTAGCAGGGGAGAGTCACCCCACCTACTACCTAACCATCGATTTTCCAGTGGCAGCAGTAGAACCACTAGATCGGCTGGTGATCAGCTTGACGGAGGGGCACGATCCGACCTTTAGCTATCGTCCGGAGGCCACCACTGCCTTTGTAAATACTTCGGAGGGGCGACAACCACTCTCCCTGGGAGAAGTGAAGGAGGATCCGGCTAGCCAAACTCTAACCCTGCAATTCAACCCGCCACTGCCTCCAGGTCAGACTATCACCGTGGCTCTAGCTCCCCACCGTAACCCCCGCTATGCGGGCGTCTATCTGTTTGGTGTACAGGCCTATCCGATCGGAGAAAACCCCCAGCCTAGCTTCATCGGTTACGCCCGCTTGAGTTTCTACGAACGGGATAGCCATCGCCTCTGGCCCTGAGCCCCGGATGGGATGGGATCGCCTCCTGTAGCCCTAGCCAGGTGACTCAGAACCCCAGGTCACCCTCTTTACAAACCGTAACAGTTCGGTTAAGGTAGGGATATACATACCCGGTCATCTATGGATTTTTAACCCTCGATGACTCCCTTGTAAACCTAA
>Ga0208465_1000119_pt1 | contig 26020 bp, 35 predicted proteins | sample LakMenEpi31Aug10_FD_150749 | JGI IMG/M metagenome (GOLD analysis project Ga0208465, IMG submission 150749) | Freshwater microbial communities from Lake Mendota, WI - 31AUG2010 deep hole epilimnion (SPAdes) | ecosystem: Environmental > Aquatic > Freshwater > Lake > Epilimnion/Euphotic zone ...
TTTAAGTGGAGTTAGTGGAGCGAATGGTTCTAGTGGCACAAGTGGTACGAGTGGTTCAAGTGGTGTAAATGGTGCGACTGGCTCCAATGGAACTAGTGGCTCTCGTGGTACTAGTGGTGCTACTGGCGGTGCGGGTGCTAAAGGTTCAAGTGGTTCTAGTGGAACAAGTGGTTCTAGTGGTTCTACGCCATCAGCGATTGCGACTCCATATCTAGCAACTACAAGTTGTTTTTGTGCTTGTGGTCAAAGTAACACAGCGAGTGGTGGTTATACTAATGTATTGTCTGGCAATTCTAATTTAAGTGACACATCCTATGGAAGTATTATAGGTGGAAGTGCTAATTGTATTTGTAAGTGTCAAGGAGGAAATAATACTTCGAGTCAAGGAAATACTATCATAGGAGGTACTATTAATCGAATACAAGGGTGTTGTAATAGTTTGGTTGCAGTAGCAACACCTGCAATTCTAAATACTATTATTGGCGGAGCCTGTAATGATATTAGTTCATCTACCGCATCTTCTTGTGCTAATGTATTAGGAGGGTATTTGAACAATGTTACTAGAAGGTCTTGTTCTGGAGCATTTGGATATGATAACACAACAACAAACTGTAGTTTTACATTTGGGTGTATACAAAGTGCCTTTGTAAGTAGTGCTTCATTTTATTATATCGTTAAGAATGTAAATAATTTTAAAATACCCCATGTAAACCCTCAAAAATCAAATACACATGAAATGTTCCATACTAGTGTGGAAGCACCTAGTAGGGGAGAAAACATTTATAGACATGAAATAACAACAATAGGGTGTAATGCAACATTGCAATTACCAGATTATCATAGGCATTTAAATACAAATGAACAAATATGGGTTACTCCTAAAGACCACATGGGAAGTGCTTATGGTATATTAAATCAAGATAGGACTTGTGTCGAGTTTACATCTAATTGTGATGGAGCATATTTAGTTTTAATTATAGCAACAAGAAACGATTGTGTTTCATATAAAACATGGGTGGGAGCGGAAAGATTAATACCACAAAGAGATGCCATTTAATAATATAACCATAACAGTTAATAATGGCTTGTCATTTCAAGCAAATGACTTCATACAAGTAGTGTATGATGCTAGTACTACTATTTATGGGAGAGTAGTTTCTTACAATCCTAGTAATGGTTCTTTAGTATTTACTCCTTTATCCTATCAAGGTGCTAATGGTAGTTATGCTTCATGGACTATTGATATGACTGGCGTTCATGGAACAAGTGGTACTAATGGAACTAATGGGTCAAATGGTACAAGTGGTTCTAGTGGTTCTAGTGGTGTTTCAAATATCAATGGAACAAGCGGGGTTAGTGGAGTGAGTGGTTCTAGTGGTGTTAGTGGAGTAAGTGGGTCAAATGGTTCTAGTGGCTCTAGTGGAACTAGTGGATTAAGTGGTACAAGTGGAGTGAATGGTTCTAGTGGAGATAATGGAACGCAAGGTTCTAATGGTGTAAGTGGAACGAGTGGTTCTAGTGGTTCAAGTGGAACAACAGGAACTAGTGGTAGTAGTGGTAGTAGTGGTTCTAATGGCACTAGTGGTTCTAGTGGAAATAGTGGTGCAAGTGCATCAAGTGGAACAAGTGGTACTCGTGGTACAAATGGGTCAAGTGGCTCTAGTGGAACATCAACTACGAGTGGAACAAGTGGTTCGAGTGGAACGCAAGGAACTAATGGGGTGAGTGGCTCTAGTGGTTCTAATGGAACAAGTGGCGTGAGTGGTACAAGTGGTTCAAGTGGCTCAAGTGGAACAAGTGGAACTAGTGGTGCAAGTGGAACTAATGGGTCAAGTGGCTCTAGTGGTACGAGTGGTACTAGTGGTTCTAATGGTACGAGTGGAACTAGTGGCGTAAGTGCGACAAGTGGTTCTAGTGGTACGAGTGGTGCTCAAGGTTCTAGTGGTGCTAGTGGCACATCTACCGCAAGTGGGGTAAGTGGAACTAGTGGGTCTAGTGGTACAAGCGCAGTCGATGGTGCAAGTGGTACATCTACTACTAGCCAAGTAAGTGGTACTAGTGGCTCTAGTGGAACTAATGGTTCTAGTGGAGTTAGTGGTACATCAACTACTAGCCAAGTAAGTGGCACTAGTGGTACAAGTGGTTCTAGTGGGTCTAGTGGAGGAAGTGGAGCATCTAATGTTAGTGGAACAAGTGGTTCTAGTGGAACGAGTGGTGCTAATGGTGGTAATGGTGCAAGTGGTACATCAACAGGTAGTGGAGTAAGTGGAACTAGTGGTACAAGTGGTTCAAGCGGTTCTAGTGGATTAAGTGGTGCAAGTGCTGCTAGTGGAACAAGTGGCTCTAGTGGAATAAGTGGAACAAGTGGAGTGAGTGGAGTGAGTGGTACTAGTGGTTCAAGTGGATTGAGTGGTGCTAGTTCTACAAGTGGGTCAAGTGGCTCTAGTGGAATTAGTGGAACAAGTGGTGTAAGTGGAGTGAGTGGAACAAGTGGCTCTAGTGGATTGAGTGGTGCTAGTTCTACTAGTGGGTCAAGTGGCTCTAGTGGAATTAGTGGAACAAGTGGAGTAAGTGGAGTAAGTGGAACAAGTGGCTCTAGTGGATTAAGTGGTGCGAGTGGAGGTAGTGGAACAAGTGGTTCTAGTGGAATTAGTGGAACAAGTGGTGTAAGTGGAGTTAGTGGTACAAGTGGCTCTAGTGGAGTTAGTGGAGTTAGTGGTGGTAGTGGTGTGAGTGCTGGTAGTGGTGTAAGTGGAACAAGTGGCGTAAGTGGAACTAGTGGGTCTAGTGGTGCGAGTGGAGTATCGACAGGTAGTGGAACAAGTGGTTCTAGTGGTACGAGTGGTTCTAGTGGAGCAGCGGGTGCTAGAGGGTCTAGTGGTAGTAGTGGAACAACTGGAGCAGCGGGGGCGAATGGTACTAGTGGTTCTAGTGGAACAAGTGGTGTAAATGGAGGAACTGGCTCTAGCGGAACAAGTGGTTCTAGTGGTACTAGTGGTTCTAGTGGAGTAAGTGGCACAGCGACCCCACCTGCTATGAGGTACTCAAGTAATGGAGTTTGTAACATATTTCCAACTTGTGCAACCGTAACTTATACTAATGGTGACTGTAATGGAGTAATGGGAGGAAACTCTCATATTATTACAGATAGCGATAACACATTCATTTTTGGTGGTGTTTGTAATTGCACTTGTTGTTGTGCGACTAATACAAACACAGGAGGTATAATAGGAGGATGTTGTAATCGTATTATCTGTAATGGAAGTGGTAGTACAATATTAGGTGGTTTTGATAATAGAATTAACTCATTGTATAGCCATATAATTGGGTCAGGTGTTAGTTATATAAATAATGGTGCACATTACTCCCTAATTGCTGGTGCTGTAAATGCTGGCGTTACCGCCTGTGTTGGCTCAAGTATGGGTAATAATGGTTGTATTGCTGCTACAACACACTATTCATACTTCGATACGATAAATAAAACTGGAGGTAGTTTTAACATTGCTCACCCTGACCCTAATAAAAATGCAACACATAGATTAGTACATACTTTCGTAGAATCCCCCACAGAGGGAGATAATCTATATAGATACGAAATAGAAGTGGTAAATGGTGTTGCTACTCTTGAATTACCTTCATATTTCAAGTGGTTAAATAAGAATGTTCAAATGAAAATATCTCCTAAAAATCACTTTGGGATTGCATTAGGAACATTAGACTCAAACATGGAATTTGTAAACTTTACCGCAAATCAAGATGGTAAGTACAATGTTTTAATAATGGGTACTAGAAAGGATATATTAGCGATAGAGAGATGGAGAGGCGTGGAGGTCTTGAAACCTTTGTAATAAATTATTATCTTCGAGGTAGAGAAAATTAAAGATTCATGAATATTATATTATCCATTAACGGGGGCATGGGAAAGTCCGTAATGGCAACAGCGATATGTAGAGCAATAAGAAACAACTATCCTACTTGCAAACTATATGTAATAACAGGCTACCCTGATGTTTTTTCCAATATTTCTAGTGTAGATATGACTTTTGCTCATGGGCAAGAGCATTACTTTTATTCTAAGTATGTAGAGGGTAAAGAAGTAAAGATATTTGCTAATGAACCTTATATGGTCACAGAGCATATATTAGGTCAAGAACACCTTATAGAAACATGGTGTAAAATGAATGGCGTAGCATACAATGGAGAGATGCCTGAGATTGATATTAATGAAAGAGAATTTCTCTACTATAATAACAAGTACACTAGTAATAAAGAAATTATGGTCATACAGACCAATGGAGGAGGTCAATGTGATGTAAAATACTCATGGGCAAGAGATATGCCATACTCGATTGGTCAATCAATAATTAATGAGTTTGCTAGTAGGTATACTATATACCACATAAGGAAGGAGGAACAACTATCTTTTGAAAATACTATTCCTGTTCACGAAACATACAAAGGAATTGCAACACTAATTGCTCGAAGTAAAAAAAGGCTTTTTATAGATAGTTTTTGCCAACACACAGCAATGGCTTTAGGATTAAAATCAACAGTATTGTGGATTGCAAATAGTCCTAAAGTTTTTGGATATGAACTACACGATAATATTTTAGCCAATCAAGAAAATAAAACACCAGACCTTCGCCATTCTTTGTTTACCAAATATAATATTGGTGGAGCACTAATTGAATTTCCTTATCAAAATGAAAAGGATATTTTCAATATAGATTCAATAATTGCATCATTAATCAATCAATAGATTTTCCTTTAGTAAAAATGCCATAGGGAGTTACTAAATAATCTATGATTCCATTTCTCAAGTGGTTAAATGCGTTATCTGGCGACTCAACGATTGGTTCGTTGTGAACATTAAACGAAGTATTTACTAGAATACCAACTCCTGTGTTTTTCTTATAAGCCTTAAGAATATTGTAGAACAAGGGATTAGAACTACTTGTTACTATCTGTATTCTTGCTGTCTTGTCTATGGGGTGAACAACGGTTGGTATTTTGCCTTTCCACTCCTCTTTGGTATCTACGAGTAGGGTCATAAACTCCGCACTATATCTTGATTTTGGTAGATGAAATAAAAAATCTACATCTTCATCTAAAATAGCAGGAGCAAATGGCATATAATCATTTCTCTGTAATTTGCTATTCAAAATGCCGTAAGTTTCCTCGTATGTACAATCGCAAATAATACTACGATTTCCTAACGCTCTCGGTCCATGCTCACTCCTACCTTGATATAGTCCAAGTATTTTCTTTTGTTGCAATAAGGTAGCCACAAGGTCAACATCTAAATCTACCCTACCAAAACCCTTACTAGAGGCTAATACTTCCTCTTTTGAGTACTCATTACCCAAAAACATATCGTTAGCCTTAAATGGCTTAAAACCCTCCTCTAATCGAGCCATAACGCCCATAGCACATCCAAAGGCTAGACCTTCATCCCCCATAGGTGGTAAGACAAAAATCTCATCAAACTCATCAAGTTCGTTTATTCGTTTATTGAGTTTCACATTGGCAAAAATTCCTCCACTCAATGCTAGTTTTTTAGTGTGAGGTGCTTTTTTATGTAGATTTTGAATTAACTCAATTACTTTGTCCTCGAATAACCTTTGTCCTGTATATGCTATATTGTGTACTGCATTTTTGTTTTTCCAATACTTAGAACCCACAAACTCATAGAACTTACTATACAAGTCGTAATAAACTCCCCCCAACTCTATATGGTGGTTATCCTCGCTAGTTTTTGTTCCTTCTATCGTAATAACACTATCCCATGCCCCATACAAATCCCACCAAATCGCTCCATGCCCACTTAAACCAACGACCTTTCCTTCATCTTTTAATCTCTTGTACCCTAAAAACTCTGTAAGTGCTGCATAAAAATGACCCAACGATTTTCTTTTAGTATTAATTCCATCTAAGTAATACATCTTACCTCCACTACCTAGATAAGTTTTAGAACTATGACCATTTGTACCACCACTCGCATCAGCACAAAAGACAAGTGTATCTTCTTGGAAATTGCTTAAATAGTAAGATAGTATAGCATGACTTTCATGATGGTCAATTTGAATGTACTTATCTCTAGGTATGTTATAATTAAACATAGCCTTAAAAATAGAGAGAGCGGTATCTATTGGAAAGAATGAAGTGAAATAATCAACCTCATCAAACTTTAATCCATACCTTTCAATCAAACATTTGATACTTTCGTTTGGGTATCTCTCAAAATCATTCTCGTAATCCACATAAGGTTTTATACGAGTCAATCTTTCCTCCTCAATTACAGCAACCACTTTTCCATCCACAATGTAGGATGCTCCACAACTATGAGCACCAGCGATAAAACCAAGAATATTATAGTTTTTCATTTTCTTTTATCTTTTCTATTACTCTATCTCCTGTAATTAATTTATGGCACTCAAAATGGCGAGGGGTATCTTCATGCTCAGGACACCAACGCCAATCACCTTTATTAAATCTAAACTTAGGGTCATTCCAACATGAATTACAAATTGACTCATCATATATTCTCACTGTATTTATAGAAAACTCATGCTCTTTATTAGTGAAGTTTGATATTAAGTATACCTTTTTACGCAAGGCATAAGATAGCCACGATAGTCCACTAGATAAGCCTATGAAAAACTCACTATGGTAAATCGTATTCATAGTGTTTTCCAAAGATTTGTCTACAAATGGAGTTAATCCTTTAAGGTCGCTAGTTTTTTGATACATCATCTCATCTTCCTTAGAAATTTCTAGCACCTTATATCCTTTACCTATTAAGAAATCAATAACATCTTGCCAATAGTACCACAACTTGCATTGAGAAGTAGAGTATATAGAAATACACACATACTTTTCCTCTATGGGTCTTGGCTTGGGTACAAAATCAATTATGGGAACAATCTCTCTATGAGGAATATGCAATATGTTTGAAGCACTTTGTTGAAGGGGTATTAAAACTGGGTTTACAGGCTCTCTATTTTTATCCCAATACCAACCTATCTCGAACATACCAATAAGGTCGCTAACTACCTCACCTCTTTCTACGAACTCTAACTCTGGGTAACTATTCTTAAACAAGAAGTTTTTAAATGTTGAAAGTATCACTTTACACTCATAGTGTTTTGCAAATTCAAGGCAATAAGGAATCCACGCAAGTGTATCACCTAGTGCTTTGCTCTCAAATGAAATAAAAACCCTTTTGCCTTTTATCCTATCAAGGAAGTTAATTTGTTCAATCGTTCTACCCTCGTATCTAATTATGATGGAAATATCCGATAAATATTTTCTATCGAGTCTTGCCCATCCTCCCTTTTTCATTTGTGTTTTAAAGAGAGTTTCCTTCGTTTGCCTATCTAAGAAAGATACTTCGTATTCCCTATTTTTTCCCTCATCCCCAGTTAATTCAAAGTATAGACCCTTTACATGATGTAGGATATATGTTAACATTTCTCTGTATTTGTATAAACATTTACATAGCGATTCATAATCGTTTCGCTATCTAGATTATGAAATTTAGTTACTGCTTTGTACATATCGTTAAGCCTCTTTGAAACATTCATCCAATCATATTTCTCACGAACAAACATCATGCGATTTATAGTTTCATCATAACCATCAATAATCTCCTTAACTCTTGAAACGACATCACTAGTAGTTATTTGATTTAATTTAAATAATCCTACTATTTCCATAGAGCCATTGTAGGTAGCAGCCATAGGGATGCAACAACTAGAAGCCTCCATCAAAGTTAAATTTGGATGCCCTGCCTCAAGCATCGAAGGATGTAAGAAAATAGTGTGGCTATGATATATCTTTAATAACTCATCTTCACTAGGGTTAGTAGCAACTAGATTTAATTTTTCATAGGATAACAAGTCCTTGTGTATATCAAAGAACTTTTGATTGGCATCAGTTCCCACTATGGTAATAGGCAAACCTAATTCCATCGCTGCCTCTACACCAAACCTAAAGCCTTTTCTATCGAAGCCATAATCCCCCGCCAATCCATTGTTTGCAACCATAAGCAACCTATGGTTAAGAGGTCTAGTTGTATTAGGTATGAAATATGAGGTATTGACCCCATGAGGTAGGTAAAAAAGTTTATCCGTTTCATCAAAGTAGTTTAATAAATGTTCAGCGTGTGTTATTGAGAAAATAGATTTTTTCATAGCATCAAGGTTATGCTTAAAGCAATAACTATCCTTACCATAGTGCTCAGTGTGATGGTCATGTAAAGAAAACACATAGGGTACTCCCTTCCTATGTAATTCTAAGGCTAGATTACCCATGTGTACATGAACAAAATCATATTGATTTGGCTCGACCTCGCTCAAAAACTTAATATCTACATCGTTACCAAATGTTTCTAGACAATTCCTATACTCTCTAGTAATCTTTTCAACAGCACCCCATCCCATTTGACCAATAGGTTTAATAGGTATCATTCCTGTTGCTACTTGACATATTTTCATAAGAACTTTTTATCTTGTTTATCAATAAGAGAATATCCATTTACTTGAGAAGTAAGTCTTTGCTTGACAATACCCATCTTATAAGGACTATTCTTAAATATCAAGTTGAAATACATATCACTTGCATCCCATTTTTCTTTTCTAAATTTCTCCTTAAGCCACTTTTCAACAAACTTGGGGAACATGATACATTGTAAACCTATAATGTGGTTAGTGATAAATAATAGTTTTTGATTAGCGACCTCTTGAATCACAGGAGATTGTAACCATCCATGTTCTAATGTTCTAGTGTCACCAAAACTAAAGTAGCCTATATTATTATCATCAATGATTCTACAAGCCTCAAAAACCTTATTGGCAAACTCATCAATAGGAACTTCTATAATGCAATCCCCTTCGCATACTATAAGAAAGTCACAATCATTAAATTCACTCAACACTGCGTTTTTGAACGCTTCGTAGCACCCGTAGTGGGGTGGGGTGAGGGCTGTTCCGAGTTTATGTAAAGTATTGTCATCAAAGAGTTCCATTGAAACGCATTGAGGTCGTTGACAGTTGAATTTTGGTGGTAAATCCTTATAGGGTTCGTTAGTGTGGAGGATGTACTCGATTCCGTGTTGCGTGACCCTTTGGAGCGATTCCCTACTCGCTTTTTCTCTCTCATCGTTTATCGTTGTCTGTATGTGAACTAATTTAACCTTTGGCTTTTTATTGACCCATTTAAATGAGCCAGTTCCATTATAGGTGTTTAAGTTCTTTGAATTTAGTGAATATTTTTCATTTTTATATATCGAATCGCCATCAAAGAAATCAATCGATATATCAATAGGCTTACCATTGTAGGTAAACTCCTTTCTAAACTCACGACTTTTGCTTATTTGGAAACTACCATTATAAAACTCACCCCCATCTTCCTTCATAGTAACTTGCACCTTCCTATCATCTACATTGTAGGTATAGAAATAAAACATATATTGATTGGGGTGCTTATCTATTGGAACAATAGAGTAGTATTCACTATTAGAGGCGACCCCCAAACCACTATTAACCAATAGTGTTTCTTGAGGGTTATCTATCAATACTACATCATTAATTCTAGTGTTTATTTTCTTAACTAGGTAATCCTCTAGGAAATTTTGAGCACCTATGTTATAACACACTCTATTATAATCATCACTTGTCCTTACATCATCAAATAGGTTCAAAAAGAAATCAACATCAAAGGTCATACCATTCGTTTGAATACCCCTACCAAAAGGTGTTTTCAAACTACCTAAATATGCAGTGTTTGATTGCTCTACACTTTGAAAAGATGCCTCAATAGTAGGAGCATCTAATTCGTTTAGGATTACATCGTATGTAGTATAAAAGAAACGCTTGTAACCTAAATCCTTTGCAAACTTAGTTGCTGTAAATAGGTTTACTAGTACAGTTAGTGATTGGTTGCTATGCTTTAATCCATTTATATTTACATCAACATTGTATTCATTAGTATGGCGATAAAATCTAGTGTAATAAGAATGGTGAGTCAAGGGATTATAAGCATCGAATATGTAGTAATCAACCATTCTTTGAATATCAGCATCCACAGGGTAGTGAGAGATGAGAACAATCCTTCTACCTAAAATTTTTAAACTTTGTATAGTTTCTTTAGTTAATTGAACTCTACTTTTTAGATTAGGGTATGTTCCAATTACTATGACCTCCTCCTTGTTCTGCTCTTTTTTAGGATTAGTGAGTTCAAGTATCATTTTTGCATCCTCATCCACATTACCAGTTAGGTAATTCATTCCTTCAATGCCATCATACCTATTCAAATAAACATCTAGGTTATACATCAACTTTGGTAAAGTAGGGTATTGTAAAGCCTCTTTAATTACAATAGGGTTTAATTCTTTATTACCCCTATCGCCTTTTGATGGAAACAAAAATAGGTCTGCAGCCATCATGAAGTCGTTAATATCACTTCTCTCTCCCCACACTACACAATTATTTAGCCTTTCATTCTCCTCCTTCCAATCCATCAATGGTTTCCAATATGATTGAAAGTTCTCTGCTTGATTACCCAAAAAATGAAACTTTAACTTATACTCATGTAATTTATCGCATAGTTCAAAAGCATACTTTTGGTTCTTTCTAGGAGTAAATAAGCCTACTATCACTATGTGCTTATAATCATTTTGTAGACCCAATTTCTTTCTATACGCACCCTTATCTTGGGGTTTTATGTCTACTGGGTATTCTATTACTTCGTAAGGAACATTTAGGTGCAAGTACTTAAGGGCATTGTATGGACTAACAAATACAAATTTGTCAGGCATATAAATCTTGCTCAATGGATTAAAACTACTATCATGCGTAGTTTCTATTATTGTATAAGGTCTATCGTTTCTATATACCCAATCGCTTAATTCATTACTCATGAACATCTCTGGGAACTCCTCCATAGATATAACATCAGGGGAGAAGGAGGTTACTATTTCTTGAAACTCACTCGTTTTATTTTCTCCTAGTGATTTGAATTTATCATTACCAACTAGTTCAATAATTTTATTCCTTTGAACTACAAACTTCCACGCAACGAATGAGTGCTCAACTACAAGAACATCAAATTCATTCTTTAGTAGTTCGACTTTATTGGCAGTTACTTGAGGAGCACCACCAGTACTTAAGTGAGGAGTTACTATTAAAAGTTTTTTCATATCAAAGATTTAATGCTTTCAAAAACTTGTTCTACACTAGGGTGACATTCAAATGTTGGCTTGTTTTCTAAGCACTTAATAAGAGGAGCAACGCCTTGTATGTTTCCCCATTCTTTAATACCATGCTTGGCATTAGACCCACACTCCAATCCACACCCCCCACGAACATATTTATACCTATAATCTTGAGAGCCATTTCTATAAGGAATACGAAACTCAGGCTTAATAGAAGAACCTAAATGAACTATTGGAGTTTCTGTCGTACCTGCTAAATGCAATAATCCACTATCCATAGTTATAAAACACCTAGCCTTATTAATCAAATCCCAACATTGGCTTATAGAGGTCTTGTTCATTAGGTTTAACCCCTTCTCTATATGAAAGTTAAATACAGGCTTTTTTACATTAAAGAAACCAGTTTCACTTGAATCCTTCCCTATGGAGATAACATTTAAACCTATATCGTTTAACATTTGAGTCAAATTCATCCAATTAATTGATTGCCATGTTCTTGTCGCCCATGTGCTCACTGGATGAATTAACACATACTCTTTTGGGATTTCAATATTTAGTTCCTCTATGGGTCTATAATAACACTCCATCTCATCTTTAGCCAACATGAATCCTAAATGGATAGCATGGAATTGCCTTATATCAATCATGTTATGCTTGTACTCAATACCCCTTTCATTTTTCTTTCCTACATTATAAAATGAGTTATGTACTATGTAGTTTTGATTGAAATAACCCATGTCTACGCTACTAAATTTGTAACTAGCCTCCACATAAGGGTTCATCTTAAATACCTCTGCCATTCGAGAAATGATAGTTACCTTTCTCTCGTAGTAATCATGTAGTTTCTTTATTGTAGGAGTAGCACATATAAGGTCGCCTAACCCATTACAATCTTCTAAGTTTAATGCTATTGGCTTCATTAGTATCTAAAATAATCGTAAAACCATTTGTATCTATTAACGACCCATTCACACACACCTTTTCCTAATATATCTTGTGCATCGGATTGTTTCATCTCTAAAGAGTTTCTAATGATGTGGTCGCCATATCCCATATTTACAGCATCATTCTCATGTGTGATTTGAGGAATAAAATCAAAATTGTGTTGAAAGTAGGGTATCTCTAAGTAATTATAAATCCTAGCAATTTGTTGCTCTGGGTTTAAACAAAAATCTTCATACTTTACAAAAAGTATTTTATGGTCATCCTTAGATTGTATAATTGCTTCTAGTCGTTCTATTGCAATTCCTACTGGAATACCTTTTGCCCAAAAATCTATCCTTTTTGGCACGGTATTATTCTTTAATTCATGCCACTCAATTAAGGTTTCTTTGTTGGGGTTTTTTCTAAAAGCCTTTTCCATGCTACAATAAACATCTCTTAAATCTCTAATCATACAAATCATTTTAGGTTTGTATGCTAAGAAATGCTCGACCCATCTTATGTAAAAAGACCATGAACGCCCTTTATCTAAAAAGTATTTCTTATCGGTAAGCACATTCGCATAAGCGTGTATACCAGCATTGCATAAAGCAGAAAATGCTTTGTCGTGTAACTCAGGCGTAAGGCTAAATTTGTAATCATCTACATTAGTGAAATTATGTTTTGCACCATAAAGCAATTCCATTAATCCACTAGTGGGAGTAGCATAAATATCAGGGTTTTGACCCATAATATTTTGTAAAAGGGTTGACCCGCTTCTAGGAAGGCTAGATTGAAAAAATATCTTTTCTACCATATCAATAGTTTATATAATAACCATACTTATCATCCCCTACAAGTAGTTTCATCATAGGGTATCTTTCCAAAAATATCTCTGGCGTAAGGTCGGGTTGTAAATGTGTTTCGTGAACATTATCCATATAAGTACCTTGCTCATAGTTATAGGGAACAGCAATCAAACAAAGAATATCTAGGTCTTGAATCCTCTTGATTACTTGTTGGGCATCCTTCACACTTAAATGCTCAAGTACATCACCCATGATTATGTAATCATAATCTCTAAAATCAAACTCACGAATATCTCCTAAAATAACTTTGTTATACTTACTATTTAAATCAAATTGTTCTATGTAGTTTGCAAATATTTCAATCGCATCCATATTGGGAAAATGCTCCTTTAGTAAATGCGAGTATGTACCACAACCTGGACCAACATCCAAAATGCGAATACGCTTTACTAGATTCTTTAAGAAATGTTCTTTTACTTCCTCTTTGTAAAGGGTGTAACTATAAGGCATAGGTTAGTATTTTTTATGTGACTTTTCCTCTACTATTGATGAACCATACTTCTCATTAATTTTTCTCTTAATCTTTGCTCTCAAATCATTTTTCTTATACACGCTACGAGCAAGTTCAATGAAAGAGGAATCAAAGTTTTTCTTTCGCTCACATTCTCTTTTACCATCTTCTATATGCCACAAATCCTCATTAACATTAGATAGTTCCTTGAAGTATTTTGTCTTGTGATAATTAGAGTCAATTTTCTTTGCAATCTTAACCAACATAGTCCACTCCTTGTGAATGTTTATATGTTTAGATGGCTCTTGAATATACTTTAACTTGTTCTCTAGTATAGAGATTTTGTCAAATAATTCACCTATGGAAACAGGAATCCTAATATTCATTGTAATTATCTCTAAAAGTCTTTAATTTTGATGAGGCTAAGATAGTGAAAATTAAAATTATTTCTCGTGAAAAATGTGAAAATTAGGTTCAATACCACCTACCCATCATTGAGTAAATACGAGTGGAGATTGCTAATAGATGGGGTCGAAAATCTTGTAAACGAAATTAGGATAGAAGTTCCCTCGTATACTTCGAGTGAATTTATTGAGGGTATTGGCATGAAATGGCATATTTCCTGTCAATCTAATAGCATTGAGATAATGAATAGCCTAGATAAAAAAATAGCATATATAAAATGATAATTTGGCTTTTTGGACAACCTTGTAGTGGAAAAACTACTATCGCTCAAGTATTAAAAGATAAGAGAGAAATTGTTGGTCGACCTCATTTGATAGATGGGGATGAGTTTAGAGAAATATTCCAAAACAAAAAATATGGTAGAGAGGGTAGGATTGATAATATAAGAAAAGCAGTAATTGTTGCTAAATACATGGAGCATTGTGGGTTTACTGTAATTTGTTCATTTGTTACTCCTTATAAAAGTATGAGAGATGAGATAAGGGAAACTTTAGGGGATGTTAGAATGATATACTTAGACTATCAAGGGGAGAGAGGTAGGGAAAACTATCATGTGGAGGATTTCGATATACCTTTGTCAAAAGAGGAAAATTTCTTACATTTAAGAACTAGCGACCTTACGCTAGATTCCTGTATTTCTAAAATTAAATCGATACTATGAGTTTAAAGAAACACGCACTTTTTATTGGTAGATGGCAAAACTTACATGAGGGTCATCTTTGGCTATTTAATCAAAAATTAAAAGAGGGATTACCTATCATAATTATGATTAGAGATGTGCAAGTTGATGAAAATAATCCTAGAAGTGCTGATACGGTTATACAGGTGTTACAGATTCATTTTGAGCACTTTATAGCCGCGGGTCGTGTAAAACTCATGATAATACCAGATATAGAGGGAGTATACTACGGTAGAGATGTAGGGTATAAGGTAGAGCAATTAATACCACCACAAGAAATTGCAGAGATTAGTGGAACTAAGATTAGGCAACAATTAAAAGAACAAGAGGACAAAAAAACCAATATATGATAGTTGAAAAAAAGAGGCACATAGCCAAAACTATAAGTTATAGGGTCATAAGTTCTGCCATAGGATTCGTAGTTATGTTTTTCGCCACAGGAAGCATAAAAGCAGGAGCAATTTTCTCTATTGCTGAACTTGTTTACAAACCGATTCAATATTACATCCATGAGAGGGTTTGGTATAGGTATATAAAATTTGGATTAAAGAAAGAACAGTAATGTTTTTTTGATTAAAATATGTATTTTTGATACGGTTATGCGACTTCGTGCAAAATAAAAAAAATGGAAGCAGGAGTTGCAGATTTATTGTATATAAAGCAAATGCTCGTTCAACTATCAGAGAAACAAGATAGCATGAACGATAGGCTTAATGATATTGATACGCACCTAACAAAAATTTCCACTACTGTAATTGGAGATGAAAAGTTTGGTCACAAGGGATTAGTGTCTGAAGTTTCCAAACTTAATAAATATGTTGAGAACGACAAGATTAGAAATGCTAAAATTGTCGGAGGTCTTGGCGTAGTAGGTATGCTATGGACAATATTTTTAAAATGGTTTACTACTAAATAATCGTCATGAAAAATCAAGGAATTAAAATAGCGTTAGTAATATTTGGTGTACTTGCATTAGGTGTAGGTGCATATTTCATTTTCAAAGATAAAAAAGAAGATGAGTTAGAGGATAAAAAAGAAAAAGATGATGATGATGATGATGAAAAAGATGATGATGATAAAAACCCTTTTGTAAAACATCAAGTGACTACAAAAAAGGGTAATCTTAATTTAAGAGAAACTGCATCTACTACTTCAATAGTAAAACAATCATTACCAAAAGGATTAGAAATACTTGCTAGACCTAGTGAATTTCAAGGATGGCATGAAGTAAGTGAAGATGGTAAAAAAGGAGTTGGATATGTTTCATCACAGTTTGTAACAAAAAAATAAAAAAATGAATAAAGGATTAAAATGGGCATTAATTAGCCTACCTATTTTAGTTGGAGGTTTCATAGTTTATAGAACCTTAACAAGAGAAAAGAGAGAAGAAAAAAAGCGTATGAAAGAGCAAGGTGTTGGAGGTGGATTACCACCTACTACGCCTCCTATTGTACCCACTACTACAACTACTGGTGGTTCTACACCAACGGTAAAGCCAGATTTTCCTATTGGAATTGGAAGTCGTGGTGCTAAAGTTATAGAGTTGCAACAAGCCATTGTTAATGATGGTCAACCTAATATTGTTGCTTTATTGGGTAGTAATCCTACTGATGGAAAATTTGGCACAGGAACAGAGAAGGCAGTTAAGGCATTACTTGGAAAAACGAAAATAGATAGTCAAGCAGACATTGATAAGATTAAAGGTTTATCGGCAGGTAGAGTATCATCTGCACAACAAACGGCTAATGTTAACGCTAAAATTAAATTAGCAAACAAGTTAGTTGCTTTGTTCAAGGAAAAACCAAAAAGTCGTGAGTTCTATGCCATCAACGATATAGCAGTGGGAATTTATAAGGTTACAAGCGATGGGAGAGAAATAAAGCAACAAAGTAAAGTGTTTAAAAAAGGAGAAATAATTGGAGTAACTAGGATTGGATTTACTAGTGAAGCAAGATTTGTAGTGAATATAGAAGGCAATATACAGGCTTATGATGGTACATTTATGTTAGTTTTTAGTCCTTCTGGAGTAGAAGTAAAATAAAAAAAACAAAATAAAAAAAACAAAATGAAAAAAGATAATACACTTTTATGGATTGGAATAGGTAGCGTTGTTGTGGTAGGTGCTATACTATTTTTTGTTTTAGGAGGAGGCAAAAAATCCAAAGAAAAAGACAAAAAGGGTGAATTAGATGTTTTGGGAAACGAGGAAACAAACCTTACCACCGATGGAAATAATATCGTTGTTGGCGATAAAAAAATAAAAATTGACCCAGCAAAGTTCAAAATCGATATGGAAAAGGTTAAATCCATTATAGCACAGCCTGTATCTAAAAAGAGAAAATACGAGATTTTACAACAATCTGGTATGAGCAATCAAACACTCGATTTGATTAAAAAAGCAGATGCGGCCGAGCAACAAAAGAAATTGAATCTTGCTATAAAGGGTATTCAGCAAAAGGAAAGAGATGCAGATTTTGAAAGACTTACAGGTATTAAGCCTCGTAAGTTTAATGTTGGAATTTAAGAATGGTAAATGATTGTAATAAGGGCGGTAAATGTACTCAAGTTAGAAGATTATATAAGATGTGCGTGGGAAGGTGATTTAGATTTAGAAAAGTTCTATGATAAATCACTTACGAAAAGAAACCTAGAAGGAATGGTGAAGGACACGAGTCGAAAGATTCGTGATATGATGGAGCAGGATAAGGATTTGTCACTTTTAGGCATTGAATATGATGGTAAATCGATAGGTTTTCTCGTGTTAAGCGAAAAAATTTCGGTTTTTTATAGTTTTGGTGTCAATGTTAATTATAGAAATAAGAAGTTGCTTACTACTATATTTAACTTTGTGAAGGGAAAACTTAATTATGAATTTTATAGTGTTATGTATGAATACAATACTAGGGCGATTAAATGGTTAAAAAATTGTGGAATGGAAATCGACCCTATGTTTAAACCATCACATGATACTATATATTTAAAATATAAAATATGCCAGTAACAGCGATTACAGCAGCAGTAGGTGTAGGTACAAGCGTGGCTAGTACAGTAGCGGGTATCAAGGACATGAATAAGCGTAGGGATATAGAAACGGCTATATCTAGACTTAGTGCTGAAGACCAAAGAAAGTTAAATCAAAAAATTGCTAGAGTTCAAAGCCAAAATGAAAGGCTCAACATACTCGCAGAGGAAATTACAAAAGTTCAAATCGAGCAATTAAAAGAGAAAAGAAAAAGGGAAACTACTACTGCAATAGTAATTATTGGAGGTTCTTTAGTTTTGCTAGTTGCTGTATTTTTATTAACTCGTTCAAATAAGTAAAATGGCAGAAACACTAACAAGGAGTGAGGGTCAAATCGTTCTAGATGACATAAAAAAAGAAATCAAAAGATTGGATGCCCTAATCAAAGAAAAAAAGATTGTTGGAGCAACAGTAGAAGTTCTAGATGAGAAAAAAGATTTACTACAAAAGCAAATTGATAATATATTAAAGAAGGGTGGAATAATTACAGAGGAGGACTATAACAAATCTTATAATCTAATTAGAGGGCAAGAGGAAAAGGAATTGCTTGACCTTAGTAAAAAGGCTAAGAGAAGGCTAGTAATGTTTGCTCTAATTGGTGTAGGAATAATTGCTACATATTATTTACTTTCAAAAAAGAAATGAAATGAACGATAACATAAAAAAGGCGATTGTTGTAATTGGAGGAGGTGTACTCCTTTTTTGGCTTGTAAAGGATTTTGGAATCATGGGTAAGGAAAAGAAAAAAACCAAGAAAGAAGATGAGCCAAACATCGACCCAAAAGAATTAAAGAACAAAAGAAAGGCTAACGCATTTGTAGCAGTGAAGGCATACATAGATGCTATCAACAATAGAGAGAACGAGAAAGCACTTGATGAACTCAATCGTGAATTTGCCAAAGAGTTAAAAGTTCGTGTGTATCGTAGAAGTAAGGATGGCGTAATTGTTGCAACAGACCTTCAAGGGAATGTCATTTTGGAGAATAAATAATGAAAAAAATACCTACTTGGATATATGTATGGGTTTCCACGGCAGTAGCAGTAGGTTTGTTTTTGGCTTTTAGAAGCAAGAAAAAAGATAAGCCTCCTAAGAAAATTTTATTTGTTGGCGATTCAATTACTGCAACAACCTATCAAGGTAAGCCAACTGGTACTTACCCATTAATTATTGGTAGAAAAAGACCCGACTTAACCATAGATGTACTAGCGATAGGTGGTAAAACTACAAAGTGGATGCTTGAGAATCTACCTAGCAAAATCGCTAATGGTTATGATAGGGTTTATATATATGGTGGGGTAAACGATGCTTTTAGTCCTGTAAACCTTAATAGTGTTGTATCTAATGTTCAAAAGATGGTAGACCTTGCAAATAGTAATGGTGCTAGTGCTTATGTTGTTTTAGGATATGAGCCTAATGGCTTTATGGAATATAAAAAGATGCCTACTACTAGGTATGTGGGAACTAAAGAAGGGTATATACCATTAATCGCTAGATATAAAGAATTGCAGTCAAAATACTTAAGTGTAAAGGATGCTATTTTTGTACCTAAATTCCAACTAGGGTCAAACACTAGTGATGGAACTCATCCAAATGGTATAGGGCAAAACATAATTGCAGAAGATATAATGAAAACATTTTAGTAATAGATGCCATCATTTGCAGTAACCATAACAATCACAACCACACCAGCGGTAGCAGTCACTGCTAGTAATGTTACCTATGATGAAATTCGTAGGTCGTTGGGGGATTATGTGTACTTAGTAGAGAGGGTTTACCTATTTAGTAATAGTTTTCAACAAATAAATGGTGTTGTTAAATACCGACATTACTATGTGAATGGTAATATAAATGTTGAGAACCTTACCCCTACCATCGACCCATATCAAACTCAAAAATCGTTATTCTATGATACAAAAAAGTTTGATGTAATTTTAGATGGGCAAAGTAGTTTGAATTTTGATTTATTACCAAATGCAGAAATTAAATTAGAGTTTTTTACCAATAGATTGGCTAAGAGAGATGCTCTTGACATACTTACTCCTAACAATTTTAAGACTCTTGAGAGTTCAATGGGCAAATTCTCTTTTTTTGAGGATTGGGAAACTCAATTATAATTTATTTAAATGGCTAAAGAATATATTTCTATAAATATCAAGAATAATACAAATGGGAACATACCCATGAGTATTATGAGCAACCCTTCTAATTTAACTGATATTTCAAATCAAACTACAGAATACAGTTGGGATGTAACTTCACTTTCAATAACAACTGAAAATACTGTGATTATACAATATAGACCTAATGGCTTAGTAGATTTTACTTCTTATAGTACCCCACTTTTAACTCCCTCTTTGCAAGGGATTTTAGATGCCCTAAATACATTAGGTATAGGTTCATTCTTTTCTACTACTAGCGGTGGTAATACCTATATTAAGAACTATGACAATGATTATGTCTTTGGGCAATTAGATGTATTTGACTCAACTGGCACTGTTGTTACATGGAATGTTAATTGTATTGGTACAACAGGTAATAATGATGTTCAATGTGGATTCTTCTTTATATCTCAATTAAACCCATATAACGCAAGTACAACTGTGCCAGTGTCTTTTAGTGGGCAACAAGTTGATATTACTGGCGTAACATCAAATCAACCTACAACGAAGATTAAAATTATAAATCTTACCACTAGTACCTTTATACTAAACACAGGACTTGGGTCTGGTGTTGCGTACACCTATTCATTTAACGCAATCTATGGTAACGCATACCTAATTGATATTTATGATTTTTGATTAGGATTGCTCCTCACTAGAATTAAGTGTTCCATAAATATTCCTATATCTACTTTGCTTGGGTTGTCCATTCTCTATAATCTTAACCCCATTATTTTCATCGAGTGTAATTAAAGACCCACTTTCAATTAGTGAATCCATGCCTATCGCCTTTTTAGAATAGTAATCTTTAGGTAGCATCTTACTAAGTTGAATAAGGGCACATTTTCTTTCCATCCACCTATTTGGGTTATTCTTATCGTTAAAGTATAGGTCGTTAGGAATCTTGCTCATATCCCTAATTGCCTCTATCTCCTTCCTAGATATTACTGCAAATTGATACTCCCCTTGTTTATTCTTAGCAACAGCATAGGCATGAGTTATATTATCACTAGTTCTATCTACCTTGAAATTTGGCTTATGAACTATATTAGGTTCTAACCCATAAACAGGTTGAAACTTATCGCCTTTGTATACGACCTCTGTATGTATTCTAGTAATATCCCCACTCCTCAAAAGAATACTCACCAATCCCTTATAACCTATTGTTGGGAACACACTCATTTTATACCTACCATCACTTTGCTTTATTGATTTAGGTATAAGAAAGAACTCTCCAATCATATCACTAGGAATGAGTCCTATCTCTGCCCCTGCTAGTATTGATGCAAACAAAGAGGATGGATTCTCCTTAAATGCTTGAATAAGTTTCTCATTCTTTTTTACCTCACTCAATACAACTTCTACAAATTGATTTATATCTATTCCATGTTTAGATAATAGAACAGGAAATACTTGATGTTTATACTTATTTAACGAGGTCTTAAACTCTTGAATTAACTCTTTCATTAGAATAATTTTAGTTGGTTCTCAATCATCTCCATGCTAATCTCTCCTGCTTTCATTTGCCTTAACTCCCATTCCTTTCCTCTTAACTCAGGCATATTTTCTTGAACCTTTCTCCATACCCTAGAGATAGTTCGCACATTAGAAAGTGTATTAGAGAAAAACATATCGTAGTAATCCTCTTTTGTTTTCTTTAGTACCCCTAATTCAAAGTCATGGATTGTTTTAATTACTACCATTATATCATCTCTAGCAATTTCATTGTTTCGTAGTATAGATACTACCAATTTAGTTATGTAACGATTAAGCATAATTAATTTTTAGGTATTAAAGATTCTCCCGCTGTGGGGTTGCCATAAATTTGTAAATCGTTTTGGTCAACAGTTCTTACCTCGCCTGTGTGATAAAATCGAACAACAAATTGGGGATTAGAGTGAATACTTCCAGCAATCATAAATAATGCTACCCCATGACCTAGATGCTTTACTTCAACATCAAATGGGTTCACGATTTCGTGAATAGTTTGAATAATCATAAATGTATGTTTTATTAATAGAATACTTCCTCAACTAAGGGGAAATCGACCTTGTATTTGCACTTGTGATTGATAGGGCAACTATTACATTTTACAAGGGATGGATAGGGTGTAAAACCTTTCTCAATATCTTTAGATAGTTTTCCTAATACATTATTGATGGCAACTATGTGCGATTGCCTTCTACTCTCATCAACTTCTTGCCTAATAATTTTTACATTGTTTGGGTCTTGTGTGCTAAAAACAAAGTAATAGAATGGTATATCGTGGATGCCTAGACAATCATTCGCTAACATTTTATAGTGTACTCCTTGAATCATTAGAGAATCCTTCATGTGTAAACTCTCTAAATCCCATCCCATCTCATTCCACTTGTCATCAATTAATCCACTATACTTAAGGTCAATAAATACTTCCTCACCATCCCAATCAGCGTGTATATCTACTACCCCATTGCAATCTTTTGTTTCAAGTAGTAATCCTTTGTTAAGTATCTTAATGTTATAATGTTCCATTATCTTATGAAACATCTTTGAACTCTCTATTGCTCTCTCATAGGGTGCTGCTATCTTTTCACGATTTGTTCCTTTATATGAAATCTCGGCTTCAGGCACTTCACCACTTTTAGGTAGTGCCCCTGTGCATAGGTATTCAAAGTAAATACCCGCTTTCATTGAATCGCTAGGTGGTTTTTGTGCCTCTGGGTCTTTATCTATATAATTTGCCTTAAAATAAACCCCACACAATTTTGAATTTAGATAATCTACATAAGCCTTCATTAAACTTTGACTAATCTTTACCATAATGTTTGATTTGTATAAAAAGAATAAGTAAAAAATTGATTGGTGATAATAAAATGAATGTTGATAATCCTAAAGTGAAAATGATAATTTTGTTAATCCAAGAAGTGTTTTTTATAAATAAAATCAATCTTACAAATAAATCATCTCTTAAGTATAAGCCTTTTTGTAATATGTAGGTCGCTACATAAATAGAGCATATTAATAGTATGGATATAAAGTGTATCATCTGTACTTGTAGTAAAAATATTTTATATCCTCGTATTCAACAGTACATAGGAAAACACCATCATCATCCTTGTACATAGAAAAAATGCACTTGTTTGATTTCTTATCCCTACACAAAACACTTAAGACTTCGTAATCCTCTTTATATTGTTTACTCGTGTTGGCGATTGGAGTATAAGTTGCAGCACTATTGTTGTCCAAGTATATTATTCCATTACGCACCTCAATCTCAATATCATCGTATGTTCTATTGATTGTAATCCACTTTGTTGCAGTACGCTTACAAATCTCATTCTTAGCGGTTGTCATTACAAATGTTGTTTCCTCTTGAGAATAAGAAAATATGGAAACAAGTAAGCCAACAATTAATAGTAATTTTCTCATGATATAAATTTAATTATTTTGGAGTTAGTGTGGGGGTCGAACCCACATGAGGGGCAATTCTGCATATTCCCTCTTTCTATGGTGCACCATATCAGCGTTTTCCACAAGTAGGTTATTCCTACAAACTTTCGCCAACTAACTCGCCACAGAGTCACCTAGTGAGAACTTCACTTTGATGACATACTAAAATCCAATCTTTTTTAATCTATAAGCAAGAGCATCCTCTTTGCTTAAGAAACTTTTGCTATGGGTTTTACCCTTTTTACTAAATCGAACACGAAATGAATTACCCTCACGATAAATGTTTTTCATGTTGATTTTTTTCTTTGCCATGATTACATGATTTTGGTTATGGATTAGTTTAAAGTGCTAAACTATGCCAAATCATGCTAAATTTAAAGACTTTCATACTTTTTTTTGAAAACTTCTATATCCATCCAACCTGTCTTAGAAAACCCTTTTCCTACCCATACTAGGGTCTTATCCCCCTCCTTACGCTTAGAAACCCCAAAAATGGGTACACTTACTGTTTGTCCAATAATCCTACTAACCTGATACTCTTTAGAAAGCCTATTCCAAATCTTATCTACTGCAATTCTAGCCTCTTTCTCGTTGTAGGCTTGAATGGTTAAAGGGGTCGAAATACCCAAAAAATAGAACCTATATAGCCTAATTGTTGGCTTTTCAAACGAAAACTTCATAGGTCAAATTCGCCTTTTTGTTTGATTACATCCCTCAAATCCACCCCAATCTGTGCTTTAGCCAACTCATCCTCATTCACAAGTCTATGGTTTTCACATAGATAGAATGATTTTACTATGGCAAAAACTGTCTTTTTAAGGGTATACGCAAAGTATAAACGCTTAAATTCGCAATATCCCATCTTATCCATTCCATCAATAGGTTGAAAATGCTTACAGTTAAAGCAAGACCTTATGATTGGTTTACCATTTATGTTTCTGTAAGTTTTCATTTTTTTTCCTACATTTGAACTGGTTTAGAACTCCCCTTTGAAGGTGTGATTGTCAAAAATAGTGAACCCCTTATGCAAGGGGTTTATTTTTTCCCTCAAATCAAATTTAACTTAATTGCTTATATGTCAAACTATTTTTGTCAAAATATTGGTTTACTAGTTCTCTATTTTCTTTAGTGTCTACATAGTAAATACAATCCGTCTTGTAAGCGATAAAATCATCTCCAAGCATCTTTTTAACTTTCATCATGTGCTTAAAGCAAGTAAATCGTATCAATTTATATACTCTTTGTAAGTAATCATCATCTCCAAATGTCACTGTTGAATTGCTAATCTTACCTCCATTTATTTGTCTAAATGTCCTACCCATGCCAAGAGTTGACAATGAAGCCAATCTCACATTCTTGAATTTCTTTGGTAGACCTCTTTTATAAGTAGCAAATGTGATTATTCCTAAATTATAAGCAATACGCCAATACGCATGATTTAAGTCTGTCGCACAAACCTTAAGATTAGAATTAGGAACATCGTCATTGTATAAAATTGACCTCTCCTCTTTTGGAAGTTTTATGGAAGGATTCTTTCTTAAAAAATCTTGTGCCTCTTTACGAACCTTACCAAACAAAAATAGTCCTGCTCGAAAAACACCATAATCCTTTTTGTTAATAGAGGGGTATATGAATGACTTGTTGCCCCAAATAATCTCAGTACTAAATGTACCTCTCTTGATGTAAGCATCCTCTTTCAATTCGCCCAACATCTCAAGCATAGGCTTATCACTTCTACCAAAGCAAACCTTTCTAGTTTTAATTTTCATTGAACTTGTCGTAATTTTCTTTCAAACTAGCCATAGCCTTATCATACTTTGCTTTTGATATAAGACCTTTGGATAGGTAATTATCTAATTTCTTTTTTGCTCTCTCGTAGTTCTTAGCGAAATCCTCAATAATCTTAAACTCGTTTCTAGGAGTAACTTTCTTATTTACAATCTTAGTAATCTTTTTATCATCCTTCTTGATTTGTCTAAATGCTCGACCTTTTGCCTCTTTCTCTTTTGTGAGTTTGCTTAAAATTTTGTCTAATTTATTATTAACCTTATTAGCAGTTTTTTTTATGTTCTTGGTTTCTACCTCATCTTGTCCTGTGTATCTAGTAATCTTACCTAATGTTGATTGTGGAGTAGCGGTTCCTCTTTTTGGTTGTATATATAAAACTAAATCTAGATAGTAACTATCGGCCTTGCCATCGTTTTTCATTTTGGGTCTAATCATTTGCCTACCACTATAAAACGCACTACCACTTTCATTGCCTACTTCCTTTCTTATATTCTCTGTTATTTGTTGAACACCATTAAAGTAATAGTTGTAATTCCTAGTGTTGAAAATCTTAGTGCTACCAAATCTACCAGCATTAACCTTCACATAAATACAATCAGGTAATCTCCTTTGTAAGAACTCATCAATCTCAAACCACTCAATCTCTTGATATTGGCTTGGTGATATGTAGTTAAGGTTACAAAGATTAGGGTCACGAGTAGGGATTAAGGCTATTTGCCCTTTGATGATTTCATCAATTTGCTTGACCCTAATTTTGGATTTTGGAGTAGTGGAGAGAGCAGGAAGGATTCCTTGTTTGATTAATTGCCTTCTCCTTTGAATCGACAGTTTTTGTTCCTCTGGCAACTTATTGTTAAGCGCCGTGAACTTTTTACTTACCTTTTGATATAGAGTAAGTTTTTTTGATGTCGATTTCTTTTTAGGCATATCAATTTACCGCTACACTTTTTTCTTCTAACCATTTGTCTAAGTCAAACTTGTTGAAAAGGATTTTATAACCTAATCGATTGTGAGGTATACC
>Ga0208465_1000121_pt1 | contig 25696 bp, 22 predicted proteins | sample LakMenEpi31Aug10_FD_150749 | JGI IMG/M metagenome (GOLD analysis project Ga0208465, IMG submission 150749) | Freshwater microbial communities from Lake Mendota, WI - 31AUG2010 deep hole epilimnion (SPAdes) | ecosystem: Environmental > Aquatic > Freshwater > Lake > Epilimnion/Euphotic zone ...
TAGTTTTTCTGGTGATTCTCTATAGCGAATCCTGGTATGGACGAATGGCCTGGTTTCAAGCACCGATCGCCGATAGTGGCGAAGGGGAAAGGCGCCAATGACAACCGATGCACTAGGTGGGTGGGGATTACCTCTGGCTATTTTGGCAGGCGCACTGCGTGGCAGTGTACCCTTTTTGTTTGTCAGCCTGGGGGAATGCCTCACAGAAAAGAGTGGCAAAATCAACCTGGGGTTAGAAGGATCCTTGCTGTTGGGGGCGATCTCCGCCTACGCCACCTCCTACCATACGGGTTCCCCCTGGTTGGGGGTGCTCCTGGCCGGATTAGCTGGAGTGATGCTGGGGGCTATCCATGCCTGGCTGGTGCAGCAGCGGCGCGTCAACGATATCTCTGTGGGTATTGCCATGCTGGTGTTTGGCAGTGGGGCCGCATTTTATCTGGGTAAACCCTACATTCAGCCGATTGCGCCCCAACTCCCCGCCATCCCCTTGGGGGCCTGGAGTCCCTTGCCCCAGGTACAGTCAGCCCTGATGCTGAGCCCGTTATTGCTGCTGGGTATAGCGATCGCGCCATTGATGCAGTGGTTTTTCCGATCTACCCGCTGGGGGTTGATGATTCGTGCGGTGGGTGAAAGCCCAGTTGCCGCGGCCGCCATGGGTATTTCTGTGCCTAGGGTGCAAACCCTCTGCATCATTTCCGGTAGCCTGATCGCGGCAGTGGGGGGTTCCTACCTATCCCTCTATTTTCCGGGCAGTTGGAACGAAAACATCTCCAGTGGCCAGGGATTAATTGCCATCGCCCTGGTGATATTTGCCCGCTGGAACCCCATCCATTGTTTGTTGGCCTCCTTTCTGTTTGGCGGCACCCAAGGCTTAGGACCTGCCATCCAATCCCTTGGGGTGGAATCCTACTATTACCTGTTCAACTCCATTCCCTACCTATTGACCCTGGTGGTGATGATTCTGACCTGTTCCCCCCATCGGGCTTCCGTGGGAGCACCGGAATCCCTTGGCCGAGCCAATAATCAGTGACACGTTTTCTATGAAACCGTTTGACTTACTCCTGCAGAACGCCCTGCTGCCAGAGGGAACCCTGGCTCAGGTTGGCATCCATGAAGGTAGAATTTCTGCCATCTTACCTGCCCACCCCTTCGCCGGGGTGGCTTGCCAACGAATTGACCTGCAAGGAAATTTGCTCTGTCCCGGATTGGTGGATGGACATATCCATCTCGACAAAACCTTTATGGGGGCAGGGTGGATTCCCCACATTCCTGGAGATAGGGTACGCCAGCGGGTTGAGATTGAGCAACAGATTTTGGCTACCCTGGAGGTGCCCGTTGAGACCCGCGCCATGGCGCTGGCCGAACGAGCGCTGATCCAGGGCACAACTACCCTGCGCACCCATGTGGATATTTATCCATCGGTGGGACTTAAAAACCTCTGGGGGGTGTTGCAGGTTCGAGATCGCCTGAGATCGGTACTCGATATCCAAATTGTCGCCTTTCCCCAGGCAGGGCTGATCGCCTGTCCCGGCACCCTGGAGCTACTTAAGGCGGCCCTTTTAGAGGGTGCAGACCTGGTCGGTGGCCTGGACCCAGCAGGGATTGATGGAGATGTTACCGGACACCTAAACGCCATTTTTCAATTGGCGGAGCAGCATCAGGTTCCCCTTGATATTCATTTACATGATCCGAATGATCTGGGTATTTACCAAATTGACCAGATCATTCAACGCACCGAAGCCCTGGGCATGCAAGGTAAGGTTGCCATTAGCCATGCCTATTGTCTGGGTATGGTTCCTGCGGCGGTTGCTGGCGCCACCATCGAGCGTCTGGCCGCTGCCAGAATTGCCATCATGACCAATGCCCCAGGACATCACCCCTTCCCCAACATCACTGACCTGCGATCCGCTGGAGTAACGGTATTTTCTGGTTCCGACGATGTGCAAAATGCCTGGTGCCCCTTCAACCATGCCGATATGCTAGAACGGGCGATGCTGATTGCCTACCGCTCCAACTTCAAAACCGATGCCGATCTCACCCTTGCCTTTGATTTGGTGACTAAGGGCGGAGCTACCGCCTTGGCCATCGGTGACTACGGCATACAGGTAGGGGCGATCGCTGATTTCTGCGTAGTTTCCGTGGGCTCGATTCCAGAGGCAATCGCTCTCCACAGCCCTTGTCAATTCGTATTTAAGCGAGGCAAGCTGGTTGTTCAAGCAGGGAAAAGAACTAGCATCGATAACCAATAGACCTAGTCAGAAATAGGAAAAATTAACAGGTTTATCTGTTTCCAGCCCTGTGAACCTGAAAATTCGACATATAGGGTTTTCCATAGAGTGAGACACCCAATTGCTCAGTCCTACCCCCCAGCGCCTGGCTGTTGGAGTTTCGCGCTGTACCCCCCCTTGGCAAGGGGGGGGTAAGGGGGGGGTGTTCACATCGCACTTCACCCGAGTGAAAACCGCTATAGCGAAATCAGCCAAACCTATTACTAAAAGAGGGATACAGCATTTCGCGTTGACTTTCTAACTCGCTTTAGTTTAGGGTTTGGGTGGAATTTTTGCGATTACCAAGGGTCTTCCTCCATGGCTTCCTCCCCTGCCTTCACCGCCGTTCCCTTCGATCAGCTGCGCTACAATGATCAGGGTCTGGTACCGGCCATTGTGCAGGACTACCTGGATGGCACGGTGCTGATGCTAGCCTGGATGAACCGGGAGTCTTTACAGAAAACCCTCGAGACCGGTGAAACCTGGTTTTGGAGCCGTTCTCGCCAGGCCCTCTGGCACAAGGGGGCCACCTCTGGCCATACCCAGCGCCTGCGGGCGATCCGCTACGATTGCGACAGCGACGCCCTGCTGGTGACGGTGGAGCAGGTGGGGGATGTGGCCTGTCACACCGGGGAGCGCAGTTGTTTTCACCAGACCGCTGATACCAAAGTGCCGCCCCCCGCCGATACCCTTTCCCAGGTATTTGGGGTGATTCGCGATCGCCAGCAGCACCCCGACCCCAACTCCTACACCTGTAAACTGCTGGCGGGGGGTGACAACAAAATCCTCAAGAAAATTGGCGAAGAGGCGGCGGAGGTGGTGATGGCCTGCAAGGACGACGACCCTGGTGCGATCGCTGGGGAGGTGGCGGACCTGTTTTATCACACCCTGGTGGCCCTGGCCCACCACCAGGTGGACCTGCAGGCGGTTTACCGAAAACTGCAAGAGCGACGGCGTTAGCTATGCAGGATGGCCACCAGCCCCGTTAGCGATCACCGGGGTGTGTTTAACATGCACTCAATGGTGTTTAGATAAATCATAGGCCAAACCTTAGGTTTTCTGGCTCAATTCATCCCAATTAGACGGGTAGGATGGGCAAAGGGCCTTAGCCCGTGCCCATCAACCTGGCGGACATGGATTAGGCCAGGTTAAATCCTGACTTGGGGCTGGGCAAATCCTGGCTGAGATCGCTGGAGGTGCGATTTTGCCGAAAGCTGCCCTGGGATGAAGACCTCAAGCAGATGAGAACTGACCCATGATTCTTGTTGATTCTAGCGTGTGGATCGATTCTGGTTGACTGACAAAACTTAGTGAAAGCCATATTGGTACCGCTGAAACTGCACCTCAACTAACGCTTCCGCCGATGTGGACTTTGCCGACAGCCAGGCTGCAGCCTGACCCCTAAGGGGTTGCATGGTCTTCTTTTTCCCTCTTGAGGAGAGGCTGGTGGTGGGCGAAGAGGTGCTCTAGACTTTAGAATTCTAAGAATACCGATCATCTTCCCTGGTTCCCAGGGGCCTGTTACCTATGACTAATGCTGCGGCCCTCCCCCCCGCCGAACTCGCCGCTGCCGTTGCCCAGCGCCGCAACTTCGCAATTATTTCCCACCCCGATGCCGGTAAAACCACCCTCACCGAAAAACTCCTCCTCTACGGTGGGGCGATTCAGGAAGCGGGGGCGGTGAAGGCCAAACGGGCCCAGCGCAGTGTCACCTCCGACTGGATGGAGTTGGAGCAGCAGCGGGGGATTTCCATCACCTCCACGGTGCTGCAGTTTGCCTACGGCGGCTACACCATCAACCTGCTGGACACCCCCGGTCACCAGGACTTTAGCGAAGATACCTATCGCACCCTGGCGGCCGCCGACAATGCGGTGATGTTGGAGGATGGGGCCAAGGGGCTGGAGCCCCAAACCCTAAAGCTGTTTGAGGTCTGTCGGCTGCGATCGCTGCCGATCTTCACCTTCTTTAACAAAATGGACCGCCCCGCCCGGGACCCCCTGGAATTGCTGGACGAAATTGAGCAACGGCTGGGGATGCAAACCTACGCGGTCAACTGGCCGATCGGCATGGGCGATCGCTTCAAGGGGGTGTTTGACCGGCGACACCGCCAGTTTCACCTGTTTGAGCGCAGTGCCCACGGTAGCCGGGCCGCCCGGGAGACCGTGGTGGACCTGGCCGATCCAGCCATCCAAACCCTGCTGGATAAAGACCTGTACCAGCAGTTTCTAGAGGACCTGGAGGTGCTGGAGGAACTGGGCCCGGCCCTCGACCTGGAGGCGGTGCACGCCGGTCAGATGACCCCGGTGTTCTTTGGCAGTGCCATGACCAACTTTGGGGTGCAGTTATTCCTGGATGCCTTCCTGGACTACGCCCTCAAACCCTCCCCCCGCCGCAGTAGCCTGGGGCAGGTGGCCCCCACCCAGCCGGATTTTTCTGGCTTTGTGTTCAAGCTCCAGGCCAATATGGACCCCAAACACCGCGATCGGGTGGCCTTTGTGCGGGTGTGCTCCGGCCGGTTTGAAAAGGACATGGTGGTTAACCATGCCCGCTCCGGCAAAACCGTACGCCTCTCCCATCCCCAAAAGCTCTTCGCCCAGGGGCGAGAATCCCTGGAGGAGGCCTATCCCGGCGATGTAATTGGCCTGAATAACCCGGGGGTGTTTGCCATTGGCGACACCATCTACCAGGGGCAGCGGCTGGAGTACGACGGTATCCCCTGTTTCTCCCCCGAGATCTTCGCCTACCTGAAGAACCCCAACCCCTCCAAGTACAAGCAGTTCCAGAAAGGGGTGTCGGAACTACGGGAGGAGGGGGCAGTGCAGATCATGTTTTCCACCGATGAATCAAAGCGGGACCCGATCCTGGCGGCGGTGGGCCAATTGCAATTTGAGGTGGTGCAGTTTCGCCTGCAAAACGAGTACAACGTGGAAACCCTGCTGGAACCCCTACCCTATAGCGTGGCTCGCTGGGTGGCGGGGGGCTGGCCCGCTCTGGAGGCGGCGGGTCGGCTGTTTAACACCGTGGTGGTGAAGGACAGTTGGGACCGGCCGGTGCTGCTGTTTCGCAACGAGTGGAATTGCCAGCAAATCGCCGGCGATCACCCCGACCTGCAGCTCACCGCCATTGCCCCGGTGGTCTCCGGCCTGCAGGCCTCAGGGAGCTAGGGCCTCTGGAATAGATAGAGGCCTAGCTGCGCAGGGTGACGCCAAACTGCTGCTCCAGGGCGGCCCGCAATTTTTGGTGGACCGGGTCCACCAGGCTATCGGTGAGGGTTTGGTCGGGGGAGCGGTAGACCAGCCGAAAGGCCAGGCTCCGCTGCCCAGCCGGTACGGACTCACCCCGGTATTGATCAAACAGGGCCACGGATTCCAGGAGTTTGCCCCCGGCCCGTCGCATGGTGGCCTCCAGGTCGGCCACGCTAACGGTCAGGGGGGCGTAGAAGGCCAGGTCGCGATCGCTGGCGGGGAAGCTGGAGTAGGGGGTAAACTTCACGGATTTTTGCAGGGCGGGCCGCAGGCAGGTGGCCAGGCTATCCCAGTGCAGCTGGAACAGGTAGACCTGGGGGGGGAGTTGCCGTTGCTGCTGGAGTTGGGGATGGATCTGGCCAAATCGCCCCAACTCCAACTGGCCCCGCACCCACAGGGAGGCGGTGCGGCCCGGGTGGAGGCGGGGATCGGTGGCGTCGGGTCGGTAGTCTACCTGGAGGCCCAGGCGCTGACAGATGGCCTCCAGCACCCCCTTGGCCTCGTACCAGTCCAGGGGGGTTTCCTGGCCACTGGTTAACCAGCGACTGGAGCGGCTATCCCCCCCCAAAATCCCCCCCAGGGCCTCCGCCTCGTGGATGCCCTGGTCATCCTGCCAGAAGATGTGGCCCAACTCAAAGCCGTGCAGGGGGCCGTTGCCCTGGTTGAGGTTAAATACGTAGGCGTCAAGCAGGCCATCGATCAGGTCCTGGCGCAGGGCGGAGTACTCGGGGAACAGGGGGTTGGCCAGGGTGACCTGGCGATCGCTGGTGGGTTTGGTCAGGGAATAGTGCAGCAGCTCGGTCAAACCGGCCCCCCGGCAGGCCTCCCGCAGCCGACGGGCCAGCAGGGTATCCACCGAGAGATAGCCCCCCGCCGATTTTTGGGGCAGGGTATCGGCAAAGTGGTTATAGCCGTAGATGCGGGCGATCTCCTCGATCAGGTCCACCTCCCGCTCCAGGTCGCGGTAACGGTAGGGGGGCACCGCCACCGACCACAGCCCCCCCGTGGGGCTGGGGGTGACCTGACAGCCCAGGGTGGTGAGAATGGTTTCGATAGTGTCGGGGGCAATGGGGCTGGGGCGATCGCCCTGGTTAGTCACCGGCCCCAGCAATTGGTGGACCCGCTCCAGGCGCAGGGTCAGCCGCCGTTCTGGCAACACCTGGCCAAGGCTTGTGGTGGCCTGGGTTTGGGCCACCACCTGGGCCCCCGCCAACTCCTGCATCAGGGTCAGGGCCCGGTTGCAGGCCAGGGCCAGTTCCGCCGGGTTGACACCCCGCTCGTAGCGGGCCGAGGCCTCGGTGCGCAGGCCCTGGCTACGGGCCGATCGCCGAATCACTGCGGCATCAAAGTAGGCGGCCTCCAGCAGCACCGTGCGGGTGCCGTCGTGGACTTCCGTGGCTTCCCCCCCCATCACCCCAGCCAGGGCGACGGGGCGATCTGCGGCGGTGATCACCAGGGTTTGGGAATCCAGGCGACGGTCCTGGCTATCCAGGGTGGTGAGCTGTTCCCCGGGGCGACCGTAGCGCACCCCCAGGCTAAACTGGGGGGCAGCGGCCACCGCCCCCAGGCGATCGGCGTCGAAGGCGTGGAGGGGTTGGCCCCACTCCAGCAGCACATAGTTGGTGATATCCACCACGTTATTGATGGGCCGGGTGCCAGCCGCCAGCAGCCGCTGCTGCAACCATTGGGGGGAGGGGCCCAGGGTGAGCTGATCCAGGTGAGTGGCGATGTAGATCGGACAAGCCTTTTCGTCCGTCAGGCTGACCCCAGGGGCCGCCCCACCCCCCGGTAGGCTGGGGGGACTGGTGGGGGGCAGGTGCAGGGCCGCACCGGTAATCGCCGCCACCTCCCGGGCCAGACCCACCATACTGAGGGCATCGGCCCGGTTGGCGGTGGAGGTGACATCTAAAATCACATCGTCTAACCCCAACAGGGGCCGCACATCCTGCCCCGGGGTGAGGCCAGGCTCGGTAAAAATATGAATCCCCGAAGAATCCTTCTCCAAGCCCAGCTCCGCCAGGGAACAGATCATGCCGGCGGAGGGCACCCCCCGCAGTTGGCGGGGTTTGATGGTCAAATCCACCCGGGGCAGGTAGGTATTCACCGTGGCCACCGCCACATTAACATCGGCCCGGACGTTGGCGGCCCCACAGACAATGGTGGAGAGCTGGGGCTGGCCGATATCCACCTGGCAAACACTGAGCTTATCCGCATCGGGGTGCACCGATCGCTCCACCACCCGACCCACCACCACCCCATCGGCCCAGGTGCGGCGATCCTCCACATCTTCCACCTCAAAGCCAGCCATGGTTAGGGCATCCGCCAGATCCGTCGGCGATAGGGTGAGGGTTACCAGTTGGTTGAGCCAGTTGAGGGAAATGCGCATGGTGGACAGCGGGGGGAAATCAAGGGGAATACACTCGCCCTAATAGTTTACCGTCTCCCGCCACCGCCCGAGCGAGGCGGTGGGGCCATCCCGGTGGGGAATGGGTCGTGCCGAGGGGCGGAAGGGACCATTCTTCACTATCATGGCAGTGGACTGCCTCTGGTTACCCTACCTAAACACCACCGCTATGCCCCGATTGGCCTTGTATTCCCTGATTTCCCCCGCCGCTCTGGTGGCCACCCTGATGCTGAGTCTGGCCTGTTCCCCCAGTTCGGCCCGGCCCACCGGCACCGATCTTGCCCTGACCCCGAGCCAATCCCTAGGGCAACAGCTACCGGTCACAGCAGTAGCCGAATTGGGGGGCCAGCGGATCGGCCTGGAGGTGGCCCTGACCCCAGAGCAACAGGCCCTGGGCCTGATGTATCGCTCCGCCCTGGCCCCTGATCGGGGCATGCTCTTCCCGATTTCGCCGCCGCGGCCCGTGAGTTTCTGGATGAAAAACGTCCCCGTGCCCCTGGATATGGTGTTCATCTACCAGGGGAGAATTCAGGCCCTGGCCAGCCAGGCGCCCCCCTGTGTAGCCAACCCCTGTCCCACCTACGGCCCCCAGGGGCAATTGGTGGATCAGGTGATCGAGCTGGCGGCGGGCCGCGCCGCCGAGCTGGGGTTGCGGGTGGGGGACGGGGTGGCGGTCAGGCCCCTGGATGAACCGGTCCCCCTCCCTGGTCAGTAAAGCTATGGCCCGCCCCTGGTTATCTGGTTTGCTCTTGATTCTGGCCTTTGCCACCTACGGCGGCTACCTGCACAGTGTGGAGACCGACCGTTGGCATTGGGCCTTCAACCTGGGGTTGGTGGTGGTGCTGGCGTCCGTGGCTACGTTTTTCCGTAATTTCGTGGGGCAGGTGGTGAGGTTAGGATTTAACTCCGATGTGGGTTATGTGGTGTTAGCCCTGGGGCTGGCCTGTCTGGTAACCGCCGTGGTGTCGGAATTTCGACTGGTGGCCTGCTGGTGCCTGCTGATCGCCGCCACCCTGCTGGCCAGGGTGGATTTGCTGGTGGCCAGGGTCAATAACTCCCTGGCCTGGCTCAGCCTGATGGGGCTCTGCTGGCTGGGGCTTGGGTTGAGCTGGCTACCCCACCTCCTGCCCGTATCCTCGGGCCATCCACCGGTGGAGTAGAGCAGATCCTCGACACCTTCAACCTCCTTAAAGTATGCCCTCCGGGCCGCTACGCGAGGTGGGGGCCAGGGGGCCCAATGGGGTATTTTGAGCCTTAAGGAAGAGATCCGTGTACTTAGCAGCCAAGGTGGGAGACGGAACTCTTAGTAAAGAAACCACCCAAAGCTTAGATGCCAGCCAGATCACGGATCGGTGGGGAGGAGTTGCGTATTGCGTGTTGGTTTCAATTTTTGCAGGTCTATCTGCATCAGCTAAGAGTAGATAGAAACGCAAGGGATCGTTTCAGGGCAGGACCGCGCCCACCCAACCTGTCAATGTGACTACTCTGCAACCAGAAAGTCTTTGCTAGCAAAGGCTTTACTTCTTTTTAGGTATTGACATCAAGCCTGGCGAAATGAAGTACAGCCTCACCTCTACAGTTACACAACCTAAAGAATAGAAAGATCAGCAAACTATTCAGAATCTGAAAGGGAATATACCTAATCTCGCCTTCATCTTCATGGAAACTTAAAGGTTTTTCCCTTGTGTCACCGGGCAAAGTACATTAAATTCTATCGTGAGTTCAGTATAAACACTGAAGTGATTTCACTGATTCATACATGTTCAGGTTGAAAAACAGTCAGGTAATCATTTGACTGTTTACCGTTATCAGGAGTTAAGATTCATGATTTTGAATAAACAGCTTGTGCTGGCAGCCACCTGCGTTGCCGGCGTTTCCCTTGGCCTTGGCTTGGAAACCCAAGCCGCCCTAGCCACCGGTTTTGGTGGCCAGGTACTGCCCGCCAACGCCATTGTCAATGGCTATTCCCTGACCGATGCGGCGGAGGTGCATTCTCCCTGGTTAATGGACACTTACTTTAGCGTCACTCCTCCCCCCTTACCAGTTACCCCCTTTGAACAGCTAGTTTTTACGGCTGACAGCTACACCGTGACCGATAGCACCTATCTGTACCTGCCTATATTCTTTGCCAATGACATTCCACCGGCTTTTCCCGATCCCTTCCCCACGAATCTGGCAGACGCTCGGGTTGGCATCTTTGATCCATCCCAAGGGGCTCTTTCATTTGCTGTCTCTGTCAATAATCAAACTACTGTATTGGGGCCAGAGTACCTGGTAGGTCCGATTAACTTTACCGTTGATGACGATGGTGATGGTATTGCCTCCGCCTATAAGGGCTACCAACAAGCCACTTTCTTGAGTCCCCTATCGCCCGGAGCTTATACCGTTAGCTATGAGGTCTTCCAGGCTGGTAACTCTATTTTCACAGATGCTTATACCATCCAATCCAACCCTACCCCCGTCCCCACTCCGGCCCTGCTGCCGGGGCTAATTGCCTTTGGCCTCAGTGCTCTGCGCAAGCGGCAGGGTGAGGAGGTGAGCGACAGCGAGGTGCAGGTTTAGGTGACCAGAACCACCTAGGGGTTAGCCCTGACCTTCGCTAGGCCCGGAACCTGGTTTAATGCTGGGTTCCAGGCCTTGATGTTTTTTTACCCCTAGAGGAGGGTTGACCGATTAACCCTGTCCTAGGGACCTAGCAAGATTTAAGTGAGCAGTAAATTTCTCCCCGTCCCCCTATCCCCCTGTCTCCCCTGCTGGTCTCAACCCGTCACTTTAAGGTTGATAGAGTACTAGGAGGGCTGGCCAGGGCCATAACTGAGTAGTAACCAAATAACCCTGCTGGGATCGGCCCTTTCCCAGCAACGGGATACACTGGAGGCGGTGGGCAGCTATAGATCACCTATTCCAAGGATATCTCCATGACCTTTGGCACTTCAGTGGATCGGGCGACGGCGCTGGTGGTGGGGGCCAATGGGGGCATTGGCTTGGGTTTTGTTAAGCAGTTGCTGGCCGATCGCCGCTTTGAGCGGGTTTATGGCACTTACCGGCGCCCCAGCACCGCTGCGGACCTGCTGGCCCTGGGCGATCGCTCCCCCCACCTTACCCCCCTCCGTCTAGATATCACCGATGAGGCGGCGGTGGCGGCGGTTACCAGCCAAATCCAGGCCCAGAGCCCCCAACTTCACCTGGCCCTCTACTGTGTAGGCCTGCTCCATGACGCCAGCCTGCAACCGGAAAAAAGCCTGGTCCAGATCCAACCCGATCACCTGCTGCGCAGTTTTCAGGTCAACGCCCTGGGGGCGGCGCTGCTAGCCAAACACCTGCTGCCCCTGCTGAAGCACGATCGCCCCAGTGTCTATGCCGCCATCTCCGCCAAGGTGGGCAGTATTGGGGACAACCAGCTAGGCGGGTGGTACGGCTACCGGGCCGCCAAGGCCGCCCTGAATATGCTGATCAAAACCGCCGCCCTGGAATACGCCCGCAAAAGCCCCCAGACCATCCTGGCCCTACTCCACCCCGGCACCACCGATACCCCCCTCTCCCAGCCCTTTCAGCGGGGGGTGCCGCCGGCCAAACTATTTCCGGTGGACCGCGCCGTCAGCCAACTGATGGCGGTGATTGACGGCCTGGAACCGAACCAGAGCGGTAGTTTCCTCAACTGGGATGGGCAGCCCCTCCCCTGGTAGGCATTAGGAGGTAGGGACCCGGGGGGCCAAAGGTAGCATCCAGAACGTCTACCCAGGCTCCGCCTTACCGATCCACCCTGGTTCAGCATTCCGGCCAAACCTGTATTCTCTCTGCATTATTTCCCTTTGCTGCCTCCGCCTCGTACAATAGGGGATGGTTTTTAACGTACAGGATTTCCCAGGAGAGCAGCGATGCCACAGGCAGTTGGGTCCCTTGAAACGCGGGGGTTCCCCCCGGTGCTAGCCGCCGCTGATGCGATGGTTAAGGCCGGGCGGGTCACCCTGATTGGGTATATTCGCGCCGGTAGTGCCCGTTTCGCCATCAATATCCGGGGCGACGTTTCTGAGGTCAAAGCGGCTATGGCGGCGGGGGTTGAGGCAGCTGAAAACACCCCCGGCGGTATCCTTGAGACCTGGGTAATCATTCCCCGGCCCCACGAGAACGTGGTGGCGGTGCTGCCCATTGACTTCAACGAAGAGGTGGAAATCTTCCGCCAGGCGGTGGAGCAGCCGATTTTACCGGGTCGCTCGCTATAGGTTGGCAATCTCGCCCAGTTAAACCCAATCAATCCGGCTCTGCCAATGCTATGATTGGAAAGTCAGCTTTCGGTAGATTACGCTTGTTTCATTTCGTTTTGTTTCGATTTCCGACACAGGTTCATCTCCGTTTATCCGCTGTACTAGTTGATTAAGGAGAGAATCCTATGTCTATTTATGTTGGTAATTTGTCCTACGATGTCACCCGTGAAGATCTAGAGCGGGTGTTTACTGAATACGGCGCCGTTAGCCGGGTTAGTTTGCCCATTGATCGGGAGTCCGGTAAACCTCGAGGCTTTGCCTTTGTGGATATGGCTGGTCAGGCCGAAGAAGATGCGGCGATCGAAGCCTTGGATGGCGCTGAGTGGATGGGTCGGGAAATGAAGCTTAATAAGGCTCGCCCCCGCGATGACGATAACAGTAAGAGCAGAAGCAGTGGCGGTGGTGGTCAGTACCGTCGCAGTAGTTTCTAGTGATTGGGGGTAAATCCCCCTGGTAAGTGACTGCCGACCCCTGGGGGTCGGCAGTTTTTTATTATGATTTTGTCCAAAATGCTACCGCAGCTTAATGCTAGGGAGGGGCGGCTACAGGTATGGAACGCTACTAGCCCCTAAGGAATGTTCCTGAGATACACCATAACGGATTAACCTAAGGGAAAATATGTTATTTGTTACTCGTTTCAATTGCCGGGGAACTTGCCCATGTGTCGACTTCTAGCCTACCTGGGGACACCCATTCAGCTAGACCGGTTAATCTATGCCCCTGATCACTCCCTAATTGTGCAGAGCTACCAACCCAAGGAAATGGAGGTAGCCCTGCTAAATGGGGATGGGGTGGGTCTAGCCTGGTACCATCCCAGTCGCCAGGAGGCTCCCTATATCTACCGCAACACCCTCCCCGCCTGGAACGATATCAATCTGCCGCACCTGTGTCGCTATGTTGAGGCCGGTAACCTACTAGCCCACGTCCGCAGTGCTACCCCCGGGTTAGCGGTGGATTTGCATAACTGCCAGCCCTTTTCCTCGGGACGGTTGAGTTTTATCCACAATGGCTACATCGAAAACTTCCGCCACACCCTCTACCGCCCCCTTCGGGATAACTTACCAGACCAGATCTATCAGACCATTCACGGTTTGACCGACTCCGAGCACATCTTTGCCATGCTAATCCACAGTCTAGAGGCTGGGGCGACGACCTTGACCGAGGCCCTGGGCTCAGTCCTGCGGGATCTGGCGGACTATGCCGCCACCTACTCGGTTAGAGTAATGGCTAACATTGTTCTCAGCGACGGGGAGCAGCTAGTTGCCTGCCGCTATGACAACCAGGGAAAGGCCCCATCCCTTTACTGGTTACAGAACCATGGCGACTTTCCCGACGCCATCATCCTAGCCTCGGAGCCCCTGTTTAAGGCCGACTGGATCAGTTGTCCCGCACATTCTCTGGTAACGATCACGGCGGGTAGTACCCCTAGGGTCCAACCCCTTAGCCTGGACGTTCCTGGCTCAACGGCCCGATCCGCCGATCTCGGATCAGCGCAAGCCGCTTAACCGCCCTGTCACCCTACTATGCTTCGCCCCCTGCCAGGAGGCGAAGGCTATAATGTCGGTGAACGGTTTTGAGGATAGCCAACTCTATGAGCATGGGCGCCGAGGTGATTTGCGTAGGCACTGAGCTATTGCTAGGGGATATCCTCAACAGTAACGCCCAGTTCCTGGCCCGAGAGTTAGCGGATTTAGGGATCTCCCACCACTACCAAACCGTAGTTGGCGATAACCCCAGCCGGATTCAGGCGGTGGTTGAGATAGCGGCCCAGCGATCCGCCCTACTCCTATTCACCGGCGGCCTTGGTCCCACCCCAGACGATCTGACTCTGGAAACCCTGGCGGATTTCTTTGGGGTACCTTTGGTGGAACATCCCGAAATTTTGGCGGATATTGAGGCGAAATTTACCAGTCGAGGGCGAGGAGTTCCCCCCAGCAACCGTAAGCAGGCCCTGCTGCCGGAGGGGGCCAGAGTATTGCCTAACCCCCTGGGCACCGCCCCAGGGGTGATCTGGCAACCCCGCCCCGGCCTCACCCTGATGACCTTTCCTGGTGTACCCCGGGAAATGCAGGCCATGTGGGGTGAAACCGCCGTTCCCTATCTACAGCAGCAGGGTTGGGTCCAGAAAACCATTGTCAGTCGCATGCTGCGCTGTTGGGGAATTAGCGAATCAGCCATGGCTGAGCAGGTGCGGGACTACCTCGACCTGACCAACCCCACCGTGGCTCCCTACGCCAGCCATGGGGAGGCCAAACTTCGTATTACCGCCCAGGCCGACTCTCGCTCCGCGGCCCTGGCCTTAATCGAACCGGTGGAAATAGCGCTGAAAACCGAGCTCGGTCTAGACTGCTACGGTACCGATGGGGATAGCCTGGCCTCGGTGGTGGGGGGTCTCCTCCACCACCGGCAGCAAACTCTGGCGGTGGCGGAGTCCTGTACAGGGGGCGGGCTAGGACAGGTGCTCACCACCATTGCGGGTAGTTCTACCTACTTCCGAGGGGGCGTCATTGCCTACGATAACCAGGTCAAGGTTGATCTCCTCGGGGTAGACCCTCACCTGCTAGAACGGCAGGGCGCCGTCAGTGAGGCGGTGGCCGCCGCCATGGCCCTGGGTGCGCAGGGGGCATTGCGCACTGACTGGGCCCTCAGCATCACTGGCATTGCTGGGCCGGGGGGCGGCACTGCCAGCAAACCCGTGGGCCTGGTGTACTTGGGGTTGGCCACCCCCGATCGCCGCGCCCTGACGGTGAAACACGAATTTGCCGCCTTTCGAGGACGGGAGTGGGTCCGTCTGCTTAGCGCTAACGGCGCCCTGGATTTGCTCCGCCGCCAGTTGCTGTCCTAGGCCTAATTACCAGCGGGGGAGGAGTAGCTCTGAGCGCAGCATTTGGCTGAGCCTACTGTGTCCTTATTTACTGACCAGGTGGGCGACTCCAGTGTCTCCGTTGGGCCCTGGCTAGGCTAACCTGCTAGACGGGTCCCTCCTTTCCTGAATAGGAAACCCTTGACGGTACAGATAGGATAGCAGGTTCGTTTTGCGGACAGGTTCCCCCAAAACCGTCGATAGGGTCTGCCATAGTTTGGCCGCAGTGGTCTTGAGGTGCCCTTCTGATTGTCCCCGAGCCTGGGCCATGGCGCCGTAGCGGCGGCCTTCCAAAACGCCGGTGAGAATGTAGACCTGGGTGTTGTTGAGGGGTTGACCGGTGTGATCTAAGACTTTGGTGTTGATCCATGCAAGGGCCCTGTCAAGGGAGCTAGCCCCTGGCCGGGAGGGCAAGGGGAGCAATCTGTCATGGGGCCGGGCGGGGAATCCGGTGCTATGACCAAGTAGTCCAGAGGTGAGGGTTAGTTGGGAGAGGAGGTGGTAGACCACCTGCAACCGCTGAGTTTGGATATACTGCTGAGGGGAGATTCCCATGGCTTGCTGAAAACCCTGGAATACTTGAGTCTCAGGCAAATCAACCAGGGCCGCCAGCTGACTGAGGCCAATTTCTCCATGGAGATGGGCCCGGATATGGTCGAGTAATCGCTGCAGATCGTTGGGGCTAAGCAGGGGCGAGGTGCCCTGGGGGGCAGCGTCGTTAGACCGGGTGCATTGCAGGAACAGGGCCTCGGTGAGTAACCGCTGATAGTGCAGACCCACCTGCTGATCGGGGGCGGTGAACAGCTCCGTCGCTAAGGCCCTGATCAATCCATGGAGGGCCAGATGACCGCCATGGCTATCCTTCGGCAACCGCCGGATCCCCCCTGGGTTGGGCGCGTGGGCCGTGACTAAATTCCGGGAGAAAAAAAGCAGGGTTAGGGCGATGCCGCCAGGATGGCAAAGTTGATGGGGAACCCCCGCTGGCACCAGGGTCACCTTACCGGGGCTGTCCATCCCATGGCTATCGGGGCAGTTGTCGTCTAGTTTATGGGGCTGGGGCTTACCCTCAGGCCGATCAACCAGCACCAGCCAATGGTAATCAGAACAATACAGCTTGGCGGTGGTTAACCCCGCCAACCATGGAAAACGGATCAGCCACAGTGATTTTTGACCATTGCTGACCTGTTCTGGGGCAAGACCGAACAGCGATCGCAGGCTTTCAGCACAGCTCGGATTAAATAATAGCGGAAATGCCATGGATCTTCTGCTGAAACAAGGATTTTGTATTTGTTGTGTTTGAACACTTTATATAAAAAGTCTAGACAAGTTCTCTGAAGTCAGCAAAAAGCTCCACTGATGGCAACTATGAAATCCATTCATGGGTGATGGTACCTGACCCTGGCAAGGTGCCCGATGATTAGGTAAGGTAAGCCTATTGGGTATGTAGCTATGTTTTAGCGCCATGGGTTTAGAAAACATCAGGCTGAGTCAGCTACGGGCGCTGTTGACCGTAGCGGAGACCAGCAGTTTTAGCCAGGCGGGGTTGCAACTGGGGGTTTCCCAGTCGGCCATCAGCCACGCGATCGCCACCCTGGAGGCGGAGTTGGGGATGGGGTTACTTTTCCGGACCCGTACCGGGGCGGTACTCACCCCCGAAGGGAAACACCTCCTCCCCCTGGCCAAAACCGTGCTAGATAACCTGGGGGCCCTGGGCGACCAGGTGAACCGGTTGAAGGGGCTGGAGGGCGGCGAGCTTCGCATTGCCGCCTTTCGCAGCGCTGCCACCCACCTGTTGCCCGGGTTTATTGCCCAGTTTAGTCAGCAGTTCCCGGGGATAACGGTGAGCATCGTGGAATGTGGGTCCTGTCAGTCCATCGATCAGACCCTCCGGCAGCGGCAGGCGGACATCGGCATCATGGTGCGGCCAATAGCAGCCAACGATCTGGAAACCCTGGACATTTTGAACGACGAATATTTGGTGTTGCTGTCTGAACAGGTGTCGGCTCCGGCCCCGCTGACCTGGGCGGATTTGGCCGCCTATCCCTTGATTTTGCCGCGGGTGGGGGATGATTGCCGCATCCTAATCGATGACTATTTAGACCGGTTTCACCAATCCTTGGTGCCCACCTACGAAATTTCAGAGGACAGCACGGTGACAAATATGGTGAGCCAGGGGCTGGGGATTACCATTATGGCGAAATTGGCAGCCCAGCCCCTTCCCCCTGGGGTCCAGCCCCGATCTCTACCGGTTAAATTTCACCGCACCATCGTGGCTGGCATCTTAGCCGAGGTGGACCATTCCCCAGCGGTGTTTGCCTTTCTGGAGGTGGTCAGGGCTCATCGCCCCAGCCCCCACCTGCCGGGGGCCCTGGTACCCGGGGAATAGCTCCAGGCCCAGGCGGCGGGTGGTCAACCCAGACCCTCCGTCGCCTCAGGCTGCCCCCTGGCGGATCTGCTGGGCCACCGCTAGGCCCGATAGGTAGGCGCCGTGGGCGGTGCCGAAATGCTGGCGGCTGGTGGCCTCCCCGGCGAAAAATAGCCGGCCGGCCAGCCCCTGGCCCAGGTGGTCTCGCATGGCGGGGGTGCTGCCCAGGGCATTAAAGGAGTAGGCGCCCAGGGCGTAGCGATCGCGGTGCCAGCGGCTAATCTGATAGTCAAGGGGCTCCGGAAAGCGGCCAAACAGCCGCTGCAGGGTGGCCAGGGCGCTGTCAACGATCGCCCCATCGCTCCAGGACTCCATGGCTTGCCCCTGGTCGGCGGCGTTGAACCCCAGCAGGACAGGCTGGCGGAGGGAGGGCACCAGACTCACCCACTCGGTCCACAGCCCCGGGGGGGCGGAAATCTGCTCTAGCCAGTCTACAGTGTCAGGCCAGAAGACCCTGGGAAACCGCAGGTAGCATTTGTTTAACACCCCCATGCCCACGCGGGCGATGGCGGTGGTTTTGGCCTCGGGCAGGGGGGGGTTAAAGGCCACCGCGCCACTTTTCAGCACCCCCAGGGGTAGGCTCACCACCACCCGTTCCGCCCGGTAGCTGGCCTGGTTGGTGGTCACCACCACCGCCCCACCGGACCAATCCACCGCCTGCACCTGCTGGTTTAGGCGAATATCTAACCCCCGAGCCAAGGGGGCCACGATCGCCTGGTAGCCGCTGGGCAGTAGGGCATCGGGCCCCGGGAAGGGCTCGCCATCGTCATACCAGTGGGCGGAAAGCTGGCTGACGCTACCGCCGTACTCCTGCTCCAGGGTGCTGTTCAGTAGGAAATTCACCTGTTGCTGGTCCGCCGGGGACAGGGCCGGCCAGTCCAGGACGGCCCGCACCGCCGCCTGCACCGATTGATCGGGGTCACGCCCCTGGGCAGCGGTGAGGGCGCTGGTGATGCGATCTCCCAGATTAGCCAGGTGGGCCAACTCCTGAGCCCCCAGGGGTTGGCTGGAGGGGCCGTAGATCAGGGCGTTGTTGTAGTCGGTGGTGACCAGGTCTACCGCCGCTGACCGGGCCAGGGCGGTTAGGGGGTTGCCCCGCAAACCATGGATCCACGAGGCCCCCATGTCCACGGGTAGATCGGGCCAGTGGGTGCTGGTCCAGGTGCGGCCCCCCAGGCGATCGCGGGCCTCCAGGACCACCACCGGGTAATTTGCCTGGGTCAGGCTCTGGGCCGCCGCCAACCCCGCCAGCCCCGCCCCAATCACCAAAACCCTGGGGCGATCGCTGGCTCCGCCCTGGGGAGGGCGGCAGGCCTGAGCCAGGGCCAGCCCCGCCAGCAACCCCTGCCCCCCCTGGATGAATCGCCGCCGCCCTACTCCCATCATCTAGGCCAGGATTCCCACCCGATCCGGTTGGTCAGGGCTAAAACAGAAAATACCGCTGGGCCATGGGTAGCACCTCCGCCGGTTCACAGGTGAGCAGCTCCCCATCGGCGCGCACCTCGTAGGTTTCGGGATTGACCTCCATGTGGGGCTGGTAGCTGTTGAGTTTCATATCCGCCTTGGTGAGGTTACGGCAGTGGGCCACCGCCACCGTCGGGGTGGCCAGCCCCAGCTGGGCGGGCAGGCCCGATGCCTGGGCCGCCTGGGAGATGAAGGTGAGGGAGGTGGGGGCGATCGCTCCCCCAAAGCTGCCAAACATGGGCCGCATGTGCACCGGCTGGGGGGTGGGGATGCTGGCGTTGGGGTCCCCCATCTGGGCCCAGGCGATCGCCCCCCCCTTCACCACCACCTCGGGTTTCACCCCAAAGAAGGCGGGCTTCCACAGGCAGATATCCGCCAGCTTACCCAGCTCGATGGAGCCCACCTGCTGGGCAATGCCGTGGGTGAGGGCGGGGTTGATGGTGTACTTGGCCACGTAGCGCTTAGCCCGGAAGTTATCGTTGCGGCTGGAGTCCTCCGGCAGGGGGCCGCGCTGCACCTTCATCTTGTGGGCGGTCTGCCAGGTGCGGATGATCACCTCCCCCACCCGGCCCATGGCCTGGGAGTCGGAGGCAATCATGCTAAAGGCCCCCAGGTCGTGGAGGATATCCTCGGCGGCGATGGTTTCCCGGCGGATGCGGGACTCGGCGAAGGCGATGTCCTCCGGAATGCTGGGGCTGAGGTGATGGCACACCATCAGCATGTCCAGGTGCTCGTCTAGGGTGTTGCGGGTGTAGGGCCGGGTGGGGTTGGTGGAGGAGGGCAGTACATTGGCCTCGCCGCAGACCTTGATAATGTCCGGGGCATGGCCGCCCCCCGCCCCCTCCGTGTGGTAGGTGTGGATCACCCGGTTCTTGAAGGCGGCGATGGTGTCCTCCACAAAGCCCGCCTCGTTGAGGGTGTCGGTGTGGATGGCCACCTGCACATCGTAGCGATCGGCCACCGCCAGGCAGGTGTCGATGGTGGCGGGGGTGGTGCCCCAGTCTTCGTGGAGCTTCAGCCCCATGGCCCCCGCTTCGATCTGCTCCGCCAGGGCTTGGGGTTGGGCGCTGTTGCCCTTGCCCAGAAACCCCAGATTCATGGGGAAGGCGTCGGCGGCCTGCAGCATGCGGGCCAGGTACCAGGCGCCGGGGGTGCAGGTGGTGGCGTTGGTGCCGGTGGCGGGGCCGGTGCCGCCGCCGATCATGGTGGTCACCCCGGAGGCGATCGCGGTTTCGATCTGCTGGGGGCAAATAAAGTGGATGTGGGTATCAATGCCGCCGGCGGTGGCAATCATCCCCTCCCCCGCCAGCACCTCGGTGCCGGGGCCAATGATAATATCCACCCGGTCTTGAATGTAGGGGTTGCCAGCCTTGCCAATCGCCTGGATGCGGCCATCCTTGATGCCGATGTCCGCCTTGACAATGCCCCACCAGTCGAGGATCAGGGCGTTGGTGATCACCAGATCCACCGCTCCCCCGGCTCGACCAATGGGGGATTGGCCCATGCCATCGCGGATCACCTTGCCGCCGCCAAACTTGACCTCATCGCCGTAGGTGGTGAAATCCTGCTCCACCTCAATGATCAGCTCCGTATCCGCCAGCCGCAGGCGATCGCCCACCGTGGGGCCATAGGTCTCAGCGTAGGCGCGGCGATCCATACGGTAGCTCATGGCAGACTCCGGGGTAGGGTAGGGGTAAAACTAAACCCGAAAGGGTTCGGACTCGGGGGTAAACTCGATGGGCAGCACCGCCTCCACGTTTTCCTGGGGGTTGGGGATGATCACGTGGGTCGTAACTTCGGCATAGCCGGGGCAGGCCTTAGCCGCCGCCATGCCGGCCTCCATGGCCAGCCTCACCTCCGCCACCAGGCCCCGCACCGCCACAAATTGGCGACCACTTTCGGAGCGATCGTACTTGGTCAGGGTCACCCGGCCCGCCTTCACCATGGCATCGGCGGCGGCCAAGACGGCGGGAAAGGTTTGGGTTTCGATCACACCAACGGCAATGGTCATAGGGGTACTCCTGCAGGCGGGTGAATCAATTCCTTCAAACTATACCTTGATGCCACTGGGTTCTCCCAGGGTCGCAATAATTTTCTCACAGCCCGAGGCGGGGCGGGCCCAGTCACAATGGCACTCCTTCGGGTCACCCCAGCACAGGCTCAGGTATAGTTCGCCGCGGGTGGCGGCCAGTTCCGCCCACTCGCTCTGGGCCACTCGCTCCTCCACCTGGGCCAGGGTAGTGGGTTGGGGGGCCGCGGTGCTGACCGCTTGCCATAGGTCTAACCCAGGGATAGCCCGCCGCCAAAAGTCGAGAATGGCTGGTTTGGTCGCCATCAGGGTGAGCTTATCCGCCGGAATCGCCGCCAGTTGGGGATGGCACTCCGGCACCCGCAGACTCTGGCCCTGGAACTCACAGGTGTGCCACACCAGCCCCGACACCCCGTGTTGCCGCTGGTAGTCGTGGATCTGGGCCCGAAAATCCTGCAGGGCAAACACCTTGCCGAGCTTGTCCGCCCCAATCGCTTTAGCGATCGCCGGATGATCCAACCGCTGGTCGGAGGACAGCAACAGCCGCTCCCCCTGCCAGGTGGCCCGCAGTTCCTGGTCAAGAAAGGTGAGGAGTTGTTCGGTGGTGTAGGGCATGGGGGAAAGAGGGGAGATAATTTAGAGCTGGGCCAGCCGCTCCCACAACAACTCATACACCCCCTCGGCATCGACCTTTTCCATCACCAGTGCGGTGGCGGGGTACTCGGGGGTGAGGTGGGGGGTGGCGATGGTGCGGCCGCGACCGAGGTCGCTGGCGGTTTCCACGGTCAGGTGCATGGGGCGGCCGGTGAATAGGTCCGGTTGCAGCAGGTAGGCGATCACGCAGGGGTCGTGGAGGGGGGCGCCGGCTAGGCCGTAGCGATCGCCCTCCCCCTGGCCGTAGTGGGCTAGCCAGCCGGCCACGGTCTGGCCCACCCGGTTACCCAGGGCGGCGAAGCGGGCCAGCCGTTCTGGGGTGGTGAGCACCTGGTGGGTGACATCCAGCCCAATCAGGGTGAGGGGCAGGCCCGCCTCCACCACCACCCGGGCGGCGTGGGGGTCGACGTAGAGGTTAAACTCCGCCGCCGGGGTGACATTGCCGGGCCCCAGGCTGCCCCCCATCACCACCACCTGGTCGAGGCTTTGGGCGATGGCCGGGCACTGCACCAGGGCCACCGCCAGGTTGGTGAGGGGGCCCAGGGTGGCCAGGGTGACGGGGTGGGGGGCCTGGCTCAGTTGCTCAATCAAAAAGGCGACGGCGTGGCTGTCCGACAATGGCTGGCTGGGCTCGGGTAGATCGGCCCCCGCCAGACCGGTGGGGCCATGGATGGCCTCGGCGGTGGTGAGGGGATGCACCAGGGGACGGGGGCAGCCCGCCAGCACGGGCACCGTTAGGGCCTGGGCCAGTTCACAGACCTGCCGGGCATTGTAGTGGGTGTGGGCCAGGGGCACATTGCCCGCCACGGTGGTGATGCCCACCAGGTCAAACTCCTGGCCAGGGGCCAGGGCCAGTAAAAGGGCCACGGCGTCGTCTACGCCGGGGTCGCAGTCAATGATTAGGGGTTTTCCCACCATGGCAGATTCACTCTCCTCCTATAATTATCCTATGCCATGCTCTGGAGCACCCCCAGCCTTGCTGCCCCCCCTGCGTTTGCCCCCCCTGCGTTTGTTTTTGCTGTCCCTCATCGGTTTGCCCCTGATCCTTAGTGTCAGTTGCGCCGGTAGTTCCTTGGAAACCTCCCTGCAGGCAGACCCGCGCCTGCAGGATCAAGGGCGGTTTACGGAGACGGAGACTCCCTCGGATGATGGGGCGGCAACCTCCGCCGAGCCCGGGACGAAGCCTGAACCAGGGGCCACCTCCCCACCGCCCCAGGATGGCGTGGCGATCGCCCCCAACCCCGACCAACCCGACTTTATCGGGCCCCGACCACCGGCGGACTGGGTAGGGGCTGCTCCCAGCCCTAGCCCCAGCCCCGACCTGGCGGACATCCCGGAGGACCTGCAGCCCTACGTGCAGGACTGGTTAGCCCTGGACCTCAAGACCACCGCCCCGGGCAGCCCTAGCTGGCAGCCCAACCAGGGCATTAGTCGAGGCGCCTACGCCGAGTGGTTATTGGCCACCAACAACCGTTTCTACGACGACCAACCCCAAAAACGCATCCGGTCAGGCCAGGCCAGCGCCAAGCCCGCCTTTCAGGATGTACCCCCTAGCCACCCCCAGTACGGCGCTATCCAGGGCCTGGCGGAGGCCGGCATTATTCCCAGCCCCCTCAGCGGCAGTAGCACCACCGTCAGCTTTCGCCCCGATGCCCCCCTCACCCGGGAGACCCTGGTGCTGTGGAAGGTCCCCCTGGATACCCGCGCCGTTCTCCCCGGCGCCACTGTGGAGGCGGTGAAAACCGCCTGGGGGTTTCAGGATGCGGCCACCGTAGAACCCCTGGCCCTGCGGGCGGTGCTGGCGGACCACCAATCGGGGGAGTTTGCCAATATTCTGCGGGCCTTTGGCTACACCACCCTGTTTCAGCCCAAGAAGGCGGTTACCCAGGCCGAGGCGATCGCCACCCTCTGGCGCTTTGGTAACCCCACCGAGGGCATTTCCGCCCAGGATCTATTGAAACAATAAGGACGACGGAAACCGGTCAGCCTAGGCCCGGCCCGGTGCCGGGGGTGTCCTTTGCGCCAGTCCCCAGGAGTAGTTCTCCTGGCAACGTAGTGATTAGTAACAGATATCCAGGGGATGCAATTTGTGTTTAACTTTTGCTTTAGAATCTCTTCAATAGGTTATATAGCCTGGACGCCATAAATCAGTCTATCTAGCCCTCAGCCCCTACCCTCGCCGACCTCCCCTCTCCCCAGTACCCATGGCTAACGGATATCTTGCCCTCGTTCTCCACGCCCACCTACCCTACGTCCGCCACCCCGAAAGCGACTACGTGCTGGAAGAGGAATGGCTCTACGAGGCCATTATCGAAACCTACATCCCCCTGCTCACCATGTTTGAGGGGCTAAAGGGGGACGGCATCGACTTTAAGCTGACCATGAGCATGACGCCGCCGCTGGTTTCCATGCTGCGGGATCCCCTGCTGCAGGAGCGGTTTGATGCCTACCTGTCCCAGCTGGAGGAATTAATCGAACTGGAGGCGGAACGCCACACCCACCACGGACACCTGCGCTACCTGGCGGAAACCTACGCCGAGGAGTTCAACCATGTCCGTCAGGTTTGGGAGAACTACAGCGGCGATCTGGTCACCGGCTTTAAGCAATACCAGGAAACCAACAATCTGGAGATCATCACCTGCGGTGCCACCCACGGCTATCTGCCCTTGATGAAAATGTACCCGGAAGCGGTGTGGGCCCAGATTCAGGTGGCGGTGGAGCACTACGAGCAGACCTTCGGCCGCCCCCCCTCGGGGATCTGGCTACCGGAGTGCGCCTACTACGAAGGGTTGGAACGGATGCTAGCGGACGCTGGCCTGCGCTATTTCCTCACCGATGGCCACGGCATTCTCTACGCCCGCCCCCGCCCCCGCTTTGGCTCCTACGCGCCGGTGTTTACCGAAACCGGAGTGGCCGCCTTTGGCCGCGATCATGAGTCTTCTCAGCAGGTGTGGTCCTCCCAGGTGGGTTACCCCGGCGCCCCCGAATACCGGGAGTTCTACCGTGACCTAGGCTGGGATGCGGAGTACGAATACATCAAGCCCTACATCATGCCCAACGGCCAACGGAAAAACGTCGGCATCAAGTACCACAAAATCACCGGCAAGGGCCTGGGCCTCTCCGATAAAGACCTCTACGATCCCTACTGGGCCCGGGAAAAGGCGGCGGAACATGCCGCCAACTTTATGTACAACCGGGAGCAGCAGATCAATCACCTGCACAACCTGATGCAGCGCCCCCCCATCATTGTCTCCCCCTACGACGCCGAGCTGTTTGGCCACTGGTGGTACGAAGGCCCCTGGTTCCTGGATTACCTCTTCCGTAAGAGCTGGTTTGATCAGGGCACCTACGAAATGACCCACCTGGCGGATTACCTGCGGGCCAACCCCACCCAACAGGTCTGTCGACCCTCCCAATCCAGTTGGGGCTACAAGGGCTTCCACGAATACTGGCTGAACGAAACCAACTCCTGGATCTATCCCCACCTGCATAAGGCGGCGGAACGGATGATTGACCTGGCCAGACGGGAACCCGCCGATGAGCTGGAATGGCGCGCCCTCAACCAGGCGGCCCGGGAGTTACTCCTGGCCCAATCCTCCGACTGGGCCTTTATCATGCGCACCGGCACCATGGTGCCCTACGCCGTGCGCCGCACCCGCTCCCACCTGATGCGCTTCCAAAAACTCTGGGACGATATTTTGCGAGGCAAGATTGACTCCGGCTGGCTCGAGAAGGTGGAAGCGGTGGACAACATCTTCCCTAACCTTAACTACCGCGCCTACCGGCCCCTCTAATGGCCGTGGCCTGAGGTGTATAGGCTCCAGCCATAGGGAGGCAAGCCCGAAGCCCCCCAGGGTTAGTTTTGACCGACCGATCTGTCCTAAGGGCTCTGGCTAAAGCTATGAATCCAAATGATGGGCACGCTTTGCTTTGCCCATCCTACCGGGCTGTAAAATCCTAAACAGTAGTACGGACAACGGACCCTAGCCTAGGGCTATCGCGATCGGGCCCTAACGTCGCCGCCGACTGGGAAAGTCGTCCCCTTCAGCGGGACCCTCCGACCGTTTTTCACCGTTTTC
>Ga0208465_1000123_pt1 | contig 25398 bp, 26 predicted proteins | sample LakMenEpi31Aug10_FD_150749 | JGI IMG/M metagenome (GOLD analysis project Ga0208465, IMG submission 150749) | Freshwater microbial communities from Lake Mendota, WI - 31AUG2010 deep hole epilimnion (SPAdes) | ecosystem: Environmental > Aquatic > Freshwater > Lake > Epilimnion/Euphotic zone ...
TGCCTTTACTATCCGACGCCATCTAAAGGAGAATCAAGGAGATTTATCAGGAATAAAGGTTGGAATTATTGGCGATATCCTTCATTCAAGAGTTGCCAGAAGCAACATTCTTCTTCTAAAAAAACTTGGCGCAGAGGTAGTTCTAATCGCACCTCCAACTCTGATTCCAGTTGGAGTTGCTAAATGGGGAGTTGGCGTAAGTTATTCACTCGATGATCAGATCAAATCTCTCGATGTAGTAATGGCCCTTCGAGTTCAGAAAGAGCGAATGAACGATCTTTATTTTCCAACAGAGCGAGAATATGCCAGAGGATATGGACTCACTTCAGAGCGAATGAAGCAGATGAAAACTAAATCGATAGTTATGCATCCCGGTCCTATGAACCGAGGACTTGAAATTTCGGCAGAATCTGCTGATTCACAGCGCTCAGTTATCGTTGAACAAGTTGCCAATGGAGTTAGCGTTCGAATGGCAGTTCTCTATCTAACACTTGGTGGAGCAACCTTTAAGGAGCTAGCTAGTAGCGGGGAGAGTATATGAACTCATATCGGATCACTGGTGCTAAAGATTCAAATGGGAAAGCAAGTAATTACTTCATCTCTGATGGCAAATTCGTCAATGAAGGTGAGCTAGCAAGTGGCGCCAATGAGATTGATGCAAAAGGTTTAACGATATTGCCAGGTTTTGTTGATCTCCATACCCATTTGCGAGAACCAGGTAGGGAAGATGCCGAGACTGTATTAACCGCTTCAATGGCAGCAGCATCTGGAGGATTCACAGCTATATCTGCAATGCCTAACACTCTGCCAGTTGCTGATACCGCGGGAGTTGTTGAACAGGTTTATCGACTAGGTAAACATCATGGAGTATGTGATGTTTTTCCAATCGGAGCAGTAACTGTTGGTCAAAGCGGAGCGCAGCTTGCTGAACTTGCCGCCATGAATCAATCAGAGGCGGGAGTTCGCATTTTTAGCGATGATGGACATTGTGTCTTTGATCCATTGGTTATGCGTAGGGCTCTTGAATATGTAAAGATTTTTGATGGAGTTATCGCTCAACATGCCCAAGATCCAAGGCTTACCCAAGATTCACAGATGAATGAGGGTGAGATTTCAGCTCGCCTTGGATTAAAAGGATGGCCGGCCGTTGCGGAGGAGGCGATAATTGCGCGAGATGTACTTCTTGCAGAGCATGTTGATTCTCGCCTACATATCTGTCATGTAACGACCGCTGGTGGAGTAGAGATAATAAGAAGTGCAAAGAAGCGTGGAATAAAAGTAACAGCTGAGGTAACGCCGCATCACCTGCTTTTAACTGATGATTTGGCAGAGAGTTATGACCCTGTTTATAAGGTAAATCCGCCATTAAGAACTAAAGATGATGTGCAAGCACTTCGTGACGGCCTTGCAGATGGAACTATCGACATAGTGGCAACAGATCACGCCCCTCATCCTCATGAATCGAAAGATTGTGAATGGAGCGCTGCTGCATTTGGAATGGTTGGTCTTGAAACAGCTTTCTCAATTGCCTATCAAGCAATGGTTGAGACAAAACTCATAACCCTTACTCAATTGGTAGATCGCCTATCAAAGAATCCAGCTGAGATAGGAAGATACAAGGATCATGGCTCAATAAGCATTGGAGCGCGCGCTAATTTCACCTTGGTAGATCTTCATGCTAACTGGCAAGTTGAGCGGTTAAAGCTTGCCTCTAAGAGCAAAAACACACCTTTTGATGGCATGGTCTTGCCAGGAGTTATTACTAAGACATTCCATAATGGCGCGCTGGTTTATGAAAGGAATTCAAAGTAGATGACGGCATATCTAGTGCTAGATGATGGCCGCATCTTTGAAGGAGAGCCTTGGGCATGCAAAGGTGAGACATTTGGTGAGGCTGTCTTCTCAACTGGAATGACGGGATATCAAGAAACGCTTACAGACCCGAGTTATCATCGCCAGGTTGTAATCATGACAGCCCCACATATTGGCAATACCGGGATGAATACGCATGATGAGGAGTCGAGAAAGATTTGGGTAAGTGGATTTGTGGTTAGAAATCCTTCTCCAAGAGTTTCAAATTGGCGCTCAGAGCGAAGTCTAGAAGATGACTTGATTTCAAATGGAGTAGTTGGAATCAGGGGAGTTGATACCAGAGCGCTAACCCTCCACCTGCGCGAGAGAGGCGCGATGAGAGTTGGCATCTTTTCAGATAGCGAGCTTTCAAGAGAGGAGATGGTAGTAAAGGTTAGAAGTGCGCCAGAGATGGTTGGAGCCTTTCTTGCCGAAGAGGTTAGCGTTGATGAGATAAAGATAATTCCTGCAGTTGGAGTAAGGAAATTTAAAGTCGCTGCAATTGATTTAGGAATCAAATCTGCAACCCCAAGAAATATGGCTGCTCGCGGAATTGAAGTTCATCTAATGCCAGCAACAATTACTTTTGAAGAGATTAAAGCCGGCGGCTTTGATGGGCTCTTTCTATCCAATGGTCCTGGAGATCCAGCGACAATGGGTTCAATTGTTGCGCTAGTTAGATCCGCTCTTGATGCATCACTTCCAATTTTTGGAATCTGTTTTGGACACCAGATTTTGGGACGAGCGCTCGGCTTTGATACTTATAAGTTGCGTTTTGGTCATCGTGGAATTAATCAGCCAGTACTAAATATCGAAAACAATAGAGTGGAGATTACTGCCCAGAACCATGGTTTTGCTGTTGAGGCACCATTAGATGGAATCTTCTCAACCGTTTATGGCCCCGGAATGGTGACTCACATTAGCCTTAATGATTCAGTGGTTGAAGGGTTAAAGCTTTTGGAAAAACCAGCTTTCTCAGTTCAATACCATCCAGAGGCGGCGGCTGGTCCTCATGATGCTAATTATCTCTTTGATCAATTTTTGGAGATGTTAGGCAAACATGCCTCTAGATAAATCAATCAAGAGCGTTCTGGTTATCGGTAGTGGTCCAATTGTTATTGGACAAGCTTGCGAATTTGATTACTCTGGAACTCAAGCTTGTCGCGTTCTTAAAGCAGAGGGCATAAGAGTAATTCTTATAAATTCTAATCCTGCAACAATTATGACCGATCCAGAGTTTGCCGATGCTACCTATATCGAGCCAATAACTTTAGATTTTCTCGAACAGGTAATTGCTAAGGAACGCCCTGATGCAATCTTGGCAACCCTTGGAGGACAAACCGCTTTAAATGCAGCTATTACTCTCCATGAAAATGGAATATTGGAGAAGTATCAGACAAAGTTGATTGGCGCAGATGTAGCAGCAATTAGACGAGGAGAGAACCGAGAAGAGTTTCGGGCTATCGTTGCAAAAATTGGGGGAGAGTCGGCAAAGTCAATTATCTGTCACAGCATGGATGATTGCTTCAAGGCGGCAAGCGAGCTTAATTATCCGGTAGTGGTTCGACCATCTTTTACTATGGGAGGACTTGGTAGCGGGATTGCCTTTAGTAAAGATGAGTTAGAGCAGATAGCTGGCGCAGGGCTGCGTTTTAGCCCGGTTAATGAAGTTCTGCTAGAAGAGTCAATAATCGGTTGGAAAGAATTTGAATTAGAGGTAATGCGCGACAACCACGACAACGTAGTTATCGTCTGCAGCATTGAAAATATCGATCCAATGGGAGTGCATACGGGAGATTCAATAACAGTTGCCCCAGCGCTAACCCTTACTGATGTTGAATTTCAGAAGCTAAGAAATCTAAGTATTGCCATAATTCGCGAAGTGGGAGTAGCCACTGGTGGTTGCAATATCCAATTTGCAATAAATCCAGCTAATGGACGGATAGTTGTGATTGAAATGAACCCAAGGGTGTCAAGAAGTAGTGCTCTTGCTTCAAAGGCAACTGGTTTTCCTATCGCAAAGATTGCTACAAAGCTTGCTATTGGCTATTCACTTAATGAAATCCCTAATGACATTACTCAGAAAACGCCAGCATCATTTGAGCCGACCCTCGATTACATCGTAGTTAAGATCCCGCGTTTCGCCTTTGAAAAATTCCCAGAGGCAGATACTCGTCTGACTACGACGATGAAGAGCGTTGGAGAGGCTATGGCTTTTGGTCGCTCATTTCCTGAGGCGTTGCAGAAAGCGATGCGAAGTTTAGAGAAGAAGGGTTCATCTTTTTCTTGGGACTTTACTGAGAGCCTTGATGAGTTGATGGAGAGGATTGCTACACCCACTCAAGATAGGTTGATCCAGGTTCAAAGGGCGCTCGCACTTGGCGCTTCAATTGAAGAAGTTTTTGCCAAGTGCGCAATAGATCCTTGGTTTCTCTCTCAGATTGATGAAATAAATAGGAAAGCAGTTGAGATTAAGAGCGCAGGTGAACTATCTCTAGAACTGCTAAAAAGCGCCAAGCAAATGGGTTTCTCAGACCAACAGATAGGCCAACTACGCTCTACTAGCGCATCAGAGATATTAAAAATCAGAGAGCGTTTAGGGCTCTTTCCAGTTTATAAAACAGTTGATACCTGTGCTGGGGAGTTTGAAGCATTTACTCCTTATCACTACTCATCTTATGATCTAGAAAGTGAGGTAAAACCTAGGAGTAAACCTGCGATATTGATTCTTGGAAGTGGTCCAAACCGAATTGGCCAGGGGATTGAATTTGATTACTCCTGCGTTCATGCATGTTTTGCCCTATCGCAGGCAGGATATGAAACCATTATGATTAATTGCAATCCCGAGACAGTTTCAACTGATTATGACACCGCAGATCGCCTCTATTTTGAACCATTAACTGTTGAAGATGTTTTAGAGGTTTATCGCGCAGAGCTTGCTGCTGGCCCAATTGCTGGAGTTATCGTGCAATTAGGTGGTCAGACTCCTCTTGGAATTGCGGCAGCGTTAAAGAGCGCCGGAGTTCCTATTCTTGGCACTACGCCAGAAGCAATTCATCTAGCTGAGGATCGTGGCGCCTTTGGAAAGGTTTTAGAGCAAAGTTCACTTAGAGCTCCTAAATTTGGTACTGGATTTTCTTATCAAGATGCGTTGAAGGTTGCAAAAGAAGTTGGATACCCAGTTCTGGTTCGACCATCCTTCGTTCTTGGCGGGCGTGGTATGCAGATTGTCTACGATGATGCCTCATTAGAAGAGTTCATTACTATTGCAGCTCAGATTAATCCAGAACATCCTGTTTTAATTGATAAGTTTTTGGATGATGCAATAGAAATTGATGTTGATGCGCTCTATGACGGAAGTGAGCTTTATCTTGCTGGGATTATGGAACATGTGGAGGAGGCAGGTGTCCACTCTGGTGATTCAGCTTGCGTCATTCCAGCTCAATCAATAACAGAGGAGTTGATCTCTGAGATTCGTCAAGCAACAGAGAAGCTGGCTCTTGGCATTGGCGTCTTGGGACTTATAAATATCCAATATGCAATCTCAGATTCCAAACTCTATGTTTTAGAGGCAAATCCGAGAGCCTCAAGAACCGTTCCCTTTGTTAGTAAGGCAACCGGAAGGCAAGTTGCAAAAGCTGCGGCTCTTATTGCAACGGGAGTAAAGATTTCAGAACTGCGTAAAAGTGGAATGCTTCCAGATAGTGGTGATGGAATTGCAAAGGCAATAAGTGTTAAAGAAGCAGTTCTTCCTTTTAATCGCTTTAGACGGGTTGATGGCGAAGGCGTTGATACTGTTCTTGGCCCGGAGATGAAATCAACGGGTGAGGTTATGGGAATTGCTTCAACTTTTGGAGCGGCCTTTGCAAAATCACAGATTGCAGCCTTTGGCGCTCTGCCTCTGAGCGGAGCGATTTTTATCTCGCTTTCTGATAAAGATAAAGAAGAGGCAATCTCTGCAGTGAAGGGATTATCTGAGCTAGATTTCAATTTATATGCAACTCTTGGAACCCATAATTATCTCGCAGGCCATGGAATTTCAACTGAGCTCGTTGCTAAACATAGCGAGAAAGATGGAAATCAAGGCGTTGTCTCTGCTGTAGATCTAATCAATCAGGGCAAGATTGCCCTTGTGATAAATACGCCATTTGGTCGAGGGGCAGCTAGGGATGGGCGAAAGATTAGAACGGCTGCGGTTGCAAGGGGAGTTTCATGTATTACAACTCTTCCAGGGTTAAAGGCAGCAGTTGAAGGAATAAGGGAGCTAAGACGAGGAAAATTGACAGCTAGATCAATTCAAGATTGGCACGCTTCATGAGTTCAATAAATAGGCATGCGGAACAGCGAAGCGCTGAAATTATTTCTAATAAGAAAATAGGCGCTTATCACCATATGGTTTTTGCAGCTGGAGATATGGCTGCTCACTGTAGACCTGGGAACTTTGTTGCTATATCCGTTGGAGGTGCTGGCTCTTCAATGATCCTTCGTAGAGCATTTGCCATCTATCGCGCTAGTGACCGCGGACAATACGGTGGCACTATCGAATTAGTTGTGGCCCCGCATGGCCAGGGAAGTCGTTGGCTAACAAGTCTTGAAATTCACGATGTTGTAAATATTGTCGGTCCGCTTGGAACAAGTTTTGGCATACCAACAGAACCTGCCTCAGCTCTTTTAGTAGGTGGAGGATATGGCTCGGCCCCACTTTTTGGTTTAGCAGAAGTTCTAAAAGAGCGAGGATGCCGCGTTGATATGGTTCTTGGAGCATCAAGTGCTGGGAAAATTTATGCACCCCTTGAAGGAAAGCGGAGCGTTAACTCGCTAACTATTACAACTGAGGATGGTGGAGCAGGAGTTAAGGGTCGAGTTACGCAAGTTATTCCAGGGTTAATAGAGAAACATGGAAGTGAGATTATCTACTCCTGTGGTCCGATGGCAATGCTTGCTGCAATAGAGGAGATTTCATCTAAGGAAGGGCTACTGCATCAATGCGCAGTCGAGGAAGCAATGGCTTGTGGTATTGGAATTTGTATGACTTGCGTGCTTCCAGTTAAAGATTCATCTGGTGTTATTAAGATGACTAGATCTTGCATTGATGGGCCAGTTATGGATGGATCTAAAGTTATCTGGGATAGCTCCCGCAAAATACCAGAGGGAACCTGGGGCTTTAATGGATAACCAATTTCAAGCATTTGATTCTCGTTGTAAATTTGGTGGGAAATACTTTCCATCTCCAATATTTACCGCAAGTGGCTGCGCTGGATCAGGTAAAGAGCTCTCGCAGTTCTTTGATTTAGATGAGCTAGGTGCTGTAGTAACCAAATCGATCTCGGTTAAACCTCGCTCAGGGCGAGCTACACCTCGAATGGCTGAAACACCAAGTGGAATGCTTAATTCAATTGGGCTACAAGGACCTGGCATTGATCAATTCCTAGCAGAGGATATTCCCTGGTTGATTGCTAATAACGCTCGCGTAATAGTCTCAATCTCAGGAGAGACGATCGAGGAGTATTCGTCGCTAGCTCGAAAGCTAAGAGGCGTAGCGGGAATAAGTGGAATAGAGGTAAATATCTCTTGTCCAAATGTAGAAAATAGAGGGATGGTTTTCGCCTGTGATCCTGTTGCTTCGAGAGCGGTAGTTGAATCAGTTAGAAGAAATGTTGGCGGAGAACTTCCAATAATTGTAAAACTCTCTCCTGATGTCACAGATATTGTTTCTATCGCTGGAGAGGTGATAAGCGCTGGGGCAGATGGCTTAGCGCTGATAAACACATTGCTAGGCATGGCAATTGATATCGATGCTATGCGCCCTAAGTTAGCTGGAAAGACAGGCGGGCTATCAGGACCAGCTATTAGACCGGTTGCAGTTAGAGCTATTTATCAAGTGCATGCTGCCTTTAAAAATACTCCAATTTTAGGTATGGGCGGAGTTACATCGGGGAGAGATGCTCTTGAGTTAATTATGGCCGGAGCCTCTGCTATCTCAGTGGGTACAGCAAATTTCGGTGATCCAACAGCTGTAACTAGAATCAAAAAGGAGTTAATAGATTTACTAAAGGAACGCAAATTTAACTCTGTTGCTTCTGCGGTAGGTGTTGCACATGAAAAGTAATAGCCAAGTAATCCTGGCACTTGATTCCAGTGATATACCAAGCACAATGGAGATGATTGAGAAGACAAAGGACTATATCGGAGTCTATAAATTAGGTTTAGAATTTTACTTAGCCCATGGAAAAGAGGGCGTAGAAAAAATTCAAGCAAGTTTTAGCGACATTGAAATCTTTCTAGATCTAAAACTTCATGATATTTCCAATACTGTAGCTGGCGCTTGTAAATCGATAGCTGATTTATCTCCTCGCTTTCTCACAGTTCACGCCTCTGGTGGTTCAAAGATGATTGCCGCTGCCAGCTCTAGCCTGCCAAAGGTTGAGATTACTGCGGTGACAATTCTTACCTCACTAGATCAAGAGGCCCTACTTGCCATGGGCTTTAAGGAAAAGATCGAGGAGCTAACTCTTGCCCTAGCCAAGAACGCAGTGAACTCTGGATCTAGGGCAATTGTCTCCTCCCCGCAGGAAGTTTCTTTTCTTAGAAAGCACCTAGGCAAGGCAGTAACATTAATTACACCTGGAGTGAGACCACTTGGTGCAGAGCGTGATGATCAAGAGCGGGTAATGACTCCAAGGCAGGCAATTGAAGCTGGCGCAGACTTTGTAGTAATTGGACGCCCTATTACAAAGGCCTCTGATCCAAAGCAAGCAGCAGAGGCGATTACAGCTTCGCTTAGATAACTTGGTTTAATTAAGCCATGGGCGCTCCTCCAATCTTAACTACCGAAGAGAGACGCGCGGCGTTAAAGGCAGCTATTGCAGCAAGGAAAGTTCGCGCTGCTTTTAAGGAAGAGATAAAAATTGGCAAAAAGAGTTGGAAAGATGCATTTAAAGCAGAAGATGAGTCAATTAAGAAGATGCGTGTTCGAGAGTTGATTGAGTCCCTTCCTGGAGTAGGAGAGGTTCGTGCAAAGAGTATTCTTGAAAAGGCTGGTATCTCTCCCACTCGACGAGTCGGTGGAGTTGGGCGTAGCCAATATGAAAAGCTTATTGAGTTAATGAAGGCTAATTGATGAGTAGGCGTGGAAAGTTAATTGTTCTCTCTGGCCCTGGCGGGGTGGGAAAGAGCACGATAGTTTCTAAACTAATAGATAATCCAAGTTTTTATTTCTCTGTCTCAGCAACAACTCGCAAACCAAGACTCGGTGAGATAGATGGAAGTTCCTACCATTTTATAGATGATAGAAGCTTTGATGATCTAATATCTAAAAACTTACTTCTTGAATGGGCTGAATTCGCTGGAGCAAGATATGGAAGTATTAAAGATCCTATAGATCAAGCGTTATCTGAGGGAAAAAATGTCTTATTAGAAATTGAAATCCAAGGAGCTCGTCAAGTAAAAGCCTCGATGCCTGAGGCGATCATGGTCTTTCTCCAGCCTCCCTCTTTTGAAGAGCTTGAGGCGCGTATCGTGAATAGAGGCACTGATTCACCTGAGAGGATTGCGGCCCGCCTAGATCTTGCTCGAAGCGAGATGGCGGCATCAAGAGAATTTGAGCATATCCTGGTCAATCATCGAGTCGAGGATGTCCTGGAGGCACTGCTATCCTTGGCCGCTTCGTAGAAGTTTGAGAAGCAAACATTAGTAGTTAGCCTTTAAAAAAGGGGAGTAGCTGTGGCGACATTAGATGGCATCACAAATCCACCGATCGATGAATTATTGGATAAGAGCGGTACAAAATATTCACTAGTTCTATACGCAGCAAAGAGAGCGCGTCAGATCAATGCTTACTACTCACAGCTTGGTGAAGGTCTTCTTGAATATGTTGGCCCACTAGTTGAAACTCATGTCCATGAAAAGCCTCTCTCAATAGCTATGCGTGAGATTAATGAAGGCCTTTTAACAATTGAGAATTTAGAACCACAGAGCTAAGAAGAGCCATGAGTGGCGAAAAGATAATCTTCCCTAAAGGTCGCCAGATTGTTCTTGGAGTAACTGGCGGAATAGCTGCCTATAAAGCCTGCGACCTGCTTCGCCGTCTTCAAGATGCTGGTTTTTTGATTCGAGTAATACCTACCCAATCAAGTCTTAACTTTGTAGGTCGGGCAACTTGGGAGGCTCTCTCAGGGCAACCAGCTTTAAGCACCGTTTGGGAAAACCCTGCAGAGGTTTCACATCTAGCGGCTGCAGATAACGCGGATTTAATTGTTATTGCTCCAGCTACGGCTGACACGATTGCCAAGCTCGCGCAAGGGCGCGCAGATGATTTATTGACCACCACAGTGTTGGCATCATCGGCGCCGGTTCTAATAGTTCCTGCGATGCATCCAAATATGTGGCTCAATAGCGCAACAGTTCACAATATAGAACTACTTCGCTCTCGCGGATTTATTGTTATGGAACCAGAAGTTGGCCGACTGTCAGGCAAGGACTTTGGCGTGGGCAGATTTCCAGAGAGTTCAAAGATAGTTGCCCAGGTTCTAGAGATTTCAAAGACAGAGCTATTACTTGAAGGCAAGAAGGTTCTAGTAACTGCTGGGGGAACTAGAGAAGAAATTGATCCAGTTAGATTTATTGGAAACAAATCAAGTGGTAGACAAGGTCTAGCTATCGCTTATCAGGCGCTAAGAAGCGGCGCTGAAGTAACTGTTATTGCAGGCCATACCGATCCCTTTGAATTAGAAGGCGCACGAGTTATAAAAGTAAATACAGCGCTAGAAATGATGTCAGCGGTTGAGAATGAATTCACCAATAGCGATGCCTTAGTGATGGCGGCAGCGGTTGCAGATGCAAGGCCAGCATCTTCTTCAACAACTAAGATTAAAAAAGCTGACCTAGAATCGATAAGTCTCACTACAAACCCTGATATTTTAAGCAGAGTGGCTTTAAGCAAGAGAGTAAATCAAGTAGTAGTTGGTTTTGCTGCAGAAACTCTCAGCGATTTAATCAAGGCAGGTGGAGAGAAATTGATAAGCAAGAATGCTGACCTTCTCTATGTAAATGATGTCTCTGGGGGAGCAATATTTGGCCAGGATCAGACCAGTGGAGCTCTTATTGGACTAGGGATCGAAACTGTTAATTTTGATGGAGTTAGTAAGCACGAAGTAGCAAAGAGCATTGTGGCTCATATGGCAAAGAAATTGGAGAAGGTCAATGGCTAAGCGTTTATTCACATCGGAATCAGTCACTGAAGGCCATCCAGATAAAATTGCTGATGCAATTTCAGATGCAGTCCTTGACTCACTTCTAGCTCAAGATCCCAAAAGCAGAGTCGCCTGTGAAACTTTGATTACTACTGGACAAGTTCATGTAGCCGGCGAGGTAACAACAGAGGGATATGCCGATGTTATGGGATTAGTTCGCGAAACAGTATTGAATATTGGTTACGACAGCTCTGAAAAGGGATTTGATGGAAATAGTTGCGGTGTATCAATCTCTATCGGACAGCAATCCCCGGATATTGCAGTTGGCGTTGACCATGCCTTTGAAGAACGAGTTGCCGCGTCAAAGGATCCACTAGATCTACAAGGCGCGGGCGATCAAGGTTTGATGTTTGGCTATGCCACAAGAGATACCAAAGAATTAATGCCTCTGCCAATAGCTATGGCTCATAGGCTTGCTGAACGCCTTTCAAGTGAGAGAAAAAGCGGCCAACTCGGTTACTTACGTCCCGATGGGAAAACTCAAGTAACTATCGAATATGACGGAGATAAGCCGGTAGCGCTAAATACCGTTGTAATTTCATCTCAGCACGCACCTGAGATAGATATTGAAAAGAAGATGGCTCCGGAAGTAAAGAAGTTTGTAATTGATCCAATTCTTGCCTCCTTTGACCTACCCGCTAGCGATGTTCGAATCCTTATTAACCCAACAGGACGCTTTGTTATTGGTGGTCCCATGGGAGATGCTGGTTTAACCGGGCGAAAGATAATCGTTGACACCTATGGCGGTATGGCTCGCCATGGAGGCGGAGCCTTTAGCGGAAAAGATCCTTCCAAGGTTGATCGCTCAGCGGCGTATGCGATGCGTTGGGTAGCGAAAAATATTGTTGCTGCCGGTCTTGCTGAGCGCTGCGAGGTTCAAGTGGCCTATGCAATCGGAAAAGCGCAACCAGTGGGTCTATTTGTTGAAACCTTTGGAACGGAGAAAGTTCCAACTCAACAGATCTCCGCTGCACTTCTGCAAGTTTTTGATTTGAGGCCAGCTGCCATTATTAGAGATCTCAATCTTCTCCGTCCAATCTATTCGAAAACTAGCGCTTACGGACACTTTGGTCGCGAGTTAGTTGAATTCACTTGGGAGAAGACTGATAGAGCAAGTGCGCTAGCTGCTGCAGTTAAGGGTTAAGGATTGTTGTGGCCGCAGATAAGCCACTTACCTTGCGTCGCCAAAAAGGGAGATCGACTACAAGGGCCAGGCAAAGTTCTGAAAGTTTCCAAGTTGATGTTCTAGTTGATACCGGAGTCTTTCATCTAGAACAACCATTCTCATACTTTCTTCCAGAGGAGTTAGAAGGGCTTATTGGCGCAGGCTCTCTTATCCGAGTACCGTTTAAGAACGATTTAAAAGACGGAGTTGTCCTCTCTATCAAAGAGAAAAGTCAAGCATCTCTAAAACCAGTCCATAGCCTTCTTACTCAAGTTCGCCTCTCTCAAAGTTTTCTAGAGTTCACTAAGAAAGTTTCAGAGCGCTATATCGCTAATCAAGCCTCAATACTCTCGGCATGCCTTCCAAGTTTTACGAAGGTAATGAGTACTTCCTTGGATGCTTCCACTCTGCATAGATCAAAGAGTTCAAAACCAGAGAGAAGACTTTTTCTTTTAAATCGCTTAGAGGCAGTTGAATCTCGTGTAGTTAGGCATATAAAGGAGCGAAAGGGTTTGAATTTACTAGTAATTCTTCCAACGCAGAGAGAGATTGAGAGGGTTGTAAAGGCGTTAGGAGAGATGGAACAGCAAGTTATAGAGATAGGTTCTCATCTCACTTCTTCGCAGAGAAGGAAGAATTTCGAGTTAGCAGCTACTGCCACTTCAACAATTGTTATAGGAACAAGAAGTGCCATCATGGCCCCAATGGCTCATATAGATGAAATTCTAATTGCCGAGGAGTCTGTCGAACATTTTCAAGAACAGAAGGCTCCGTATTGGAATGTTAGAGATATGGCGCTTCTTAGATCAGAATCTGAACACTGCAGCATTACCTTTGTCTCACATTCGATATCTCTTGAGTTAGCACGCCTAGTTGAGATCGGTTGGATAAGCGCTACCTTGGAGCGTAAATTTCTGGGTGGCCATAGAGCAAATATTGCAACTGAACCGAACTCCTACCATGACACTATTCGCAAAGCTTTGAAGAATGGACCAGTCTTAGTCAGCGTTGCAGATAAGGGCTATGCCAACACCTTCTCTTGTCAGAGATGCCGAAATCTTGCTCTCTGTGAGTGTGGAGGACGGCAAATTATCGGCAAGAAGAACAAGTACTCATGTTCGATATGTGATTACCAAAGTGATCAATGGCGCTGTCAAGTTTGTCAGGCAGATCAGATTCGTATCGTTAAAGGCGGGGCAGAGAAGATTGTTGAGGAGCTTGGAAAAGCGTTTCCCAAAATTGCAATTTATTCATCTACCGGAGATAAAGCGATAATAAGTATCGATAACTCTCCAGCAATAGTTGTTTCAACCTTTGGCGTTGAACCGGAAGTTAACGGGGGATATGCTGGAGCAGTTCTTCTAAATGGGGAAGCTCTTCTTAATAGAGCATTGATTCGCGCGGAGGAAGAGCTGCGCTTTAGATGGTTTAAATTAGCGACAAAGGTGCGCTCCTCTGGATTTATCTATCTCTCGCTTCCCGCTTCGCACTCACTATCTCAAGCACTCATAGGCGATAACGTTATGCGCGCCATTCGAGCTGAGAGCGTTGAAAGGCAAGCTGTTTTACTTCCTCCCTATGTGCGAATAATTCAAGTATCTGGAGAAGAACGATCGATATCTGGCTTAAGAAGGAAGCTCCTGGAGCAATTCCAGGAGTTAGAGATTCTAACTTCTTCAGATAATCGCACTATTAATCTTAAGATTTATCATCAAGGGGCCAGCCCTCTTCTCATCTCATTAAAAGCTCTTCAGAAGTATCGCTCGGCAGCAGGACAGGAACTTTTCTTGATTCGCGTAGATCCATACAAGCTCTAGTTACTAGCTAAGTAAGTTAGAATTCGTCCATGGCAATTCAACCTATTCGATTCTTTGGAGATCCGGTATTAACCACTCCAGCGAGCGAAGTAATCGATTTTGATAAAGAATTGCAGCGTTTGGTAAAGGATCTAACAGAAACAATGTTAGATGCACCGGGAGCAGGATTGGCAGCTCCTCAAATCGGTGTTCCGTTGAGAGTATTTGTATGGCATGTAGATGATGTATTTGGTCATCTTATAAATCCAACTTTAGATCTTGGTGATGAGATTCAGGAGGGGGATGAAGGATGTTTATCATTTCCCGAACTTACCTATCAAACTCCCAGAGCCATGAGGGCTGTTGCAAAAGGTTTTGATATGTATGGAGAACCTCTTTTGGTGGAAGGAACTGAACTTCTGGCAAGGGCGTTGCAGCATGAAACGGATCATCTAAATGGAGTTCTTTTCATTGATCGATTGCCAGCAGAGCTTCGCAAAGAAGCAATGAAGGAAATTAGGCAGGCTGAATGGTTTTTAGCAGCAAGTGAATCAGGAACTACTCCTGAGATCCGTCTCTCTCCACACTCAACTTTCGGCAAAGGCCTTTAATTGATAGGTAGCCTGTGAAGATCCTTCTTGCCTCCTCTTCTCATCTTGGAATAGATCTTCTTAAGTACCTCCAAAATTCCGATCATCAACTTCTTGGCGCGATTTCATCACCTGATCAGGCAAGTGGTCGTGGACAATCTATTGGAAGTAATGAATTTGCCGCCCATTGCCAAAGAAATGATGTTATTTGCTATAAACCAGGTAATGATCAGCAGCTCTCAGAGGTTCTTCAACAAACTCATGCTGAGTTAGTTATAACACTTGCCTATGGCCGTTTGATAAAAGCAAACGAACTCCAGAAGCCTAAGTTTGGTTGGTTAAATGTGCATTTTTCTCTACTTCCAAGATGGCGCGGAGCATCCCCAGTACAGAGAGCTATCGCAGCAGGAGATAGAGAAACTGGAATAACTGTTTTCAAATTGGAAGAGGGTTTAGATACCGGTCCGATTTATTCAACTATTAATTACCCATTAGATAGTAAATCTAGAAGCGATCAAGTTCTAACCCATCTTGCATCTCTTTCAATCAAACCAGTTACTGAGGCTCTGAAAATGATTGCGGGTGGGCAGAGTCCTACTACCCAGAGTGGTGATGGAGTAACTCTCGCGCCAAAAATATTGAAGAGCGAGGGAAGAATTGATTGGAGCCAGGATTCAAAGGAAATCGAGGCGCGGATTAGAGCCTTTCATCCCTGGCCTGGTGCCTACACCTTGATAAATGGCAAGAGAATTAGCGTTATCGAAGGGCAAGTAAGAGAGAACAAAGGAGTTGCAGGGGAAATCATCTCCCTTGAACCTCTTATCGTTGCATCTGGCTCTTCATCTCTTGAGATCCTACGTGTAAAGCCTGAAAATAAAAAAGAGATGAGCAGTGTTGAGTGGTTAAGAGGGGCAAGAATTTCTCTGCCATGTGCTTTTGAATGAGTAAGAAGCCGAGAAGAATCGATGATCCACGCCTTTTAGCATTTGAAGTACTTGCCCAAGTTGAACTAGAAGGGGCATATAGCAATTTAATTCTTCCAAAAGCGCTTACCGATTCTGCACTTGAGGTTAAAGATCGCGCATTTGCTACTGAATTAGTTTATGGCTCTCTTCGAATGCAGGGCAGGCATGATCACTTCATCGCAGCAGCAAGCGATCGAGCCCTTGATCAAATAGATCCAAAAGCCCTTATAGTTTTGAGAATAGGAACACACCAACTAAAGGAGATGAGGGTCCCAAGCCATGCTGCAATTTATGAGAGCGTGGAGCTTGCAAAGAAGGTGGTTGGAAAGTCAACATCCTCTTTTATAAATGCAATATTACGAAAGATTGATTCATTAGATTTTGAAGTACTTCCCATTCCTAATCAGGAATTTTCTCGCCTAGCTCTTGAATATTCACATCCAGAGTGGATTGTAAGTTCCTATTTCGACTCTCTAAAGAGTGAGGACGAGGTGAGAAATCTTCTGAAAGCTAACAATAGCGCTGCTAAACCAACTCTCATTGCTTGGCCAGGCTTAGCCACTATTGATGAACTATTTGACGCTGGCGCTCTTCCTATTACAACAAGTGGTGTTGCTGCATCCTTTGATGGAAATCCAGGTGACATTCCAGCTATTAGACAGAGACGCGCTGGGGTCCAAGATCTAGGTTCACAGATTGTCGTGGAGAAGTTCTATCAATCATTTCTGCCAGATCTTCGATGGCTAGATTTATGTGCGGGCCCTGGAGGAAAGGCAGCATATCTTTCAGCTCTCTTGAAGCGAGATGGGGGATATCTACTTGCTAACGAAATCTCAAACGAGCGAGCAAAATTGGTTTCTCAAGTTTTGCACCATGGAGAAGTCACTGTGAACGATGGCCGCTCAATGCCAGAAGAGCTGGGTAAATTCGATCGAATTCTTCTAGATGCCCCCTGTACTGGCATCGGAGCATTGAGGAGAAGACCAGAGGTGCGCTGGAGGCGGAATTTACAGGACCTTAAGAACTTAACTCAACTGCAAAGTGAACTGTTAGATTCGGCAACCAGATTACTCTCATCGGGTGGAGTGATTGCTTATGTCACCTGCTCATCTCATCAAGCTGAAACTAAGTTCCAGGTTAGATCTTTTCTCAAAAGGCATAGTACTTTTACAAGGATTCCCGTTGAAGATGAGAGGGCAGATATAGATGGTGATTTACAATTATGGCCACATCGAGATGGTAGTGATGCTATGTTCCTCTCGCTCTTAAGGAAGGAGTAGAGATTTCAATGATAAGAATCTGTCCTAGCATTCTCAATGCAAACTTCGATGATCTTCCTGGCGAGATAGAGAAAGTTGCTGCAACCGCCGATTTAATACATCTAGATGTTATGGACAATGTCTTCGTGCCTAATTTCACCTTCTCGCCCGAGCGCACACGAGAGATAATTGATTTTTCTTCTCTTCCAATTGATGTTCATCTTATGGTTGCAGAGGTTGATAAGAAGGTTGGCCAATACTGCTCAAATAATGCGGTAAGTATTACTGTTCATTATGAGGCTTGCGAAGATCCACTGCAGACCCTTAAGGAGATTCGCGCACTTGGAAAGAGGTCTGGTCTTGCAATAAAGCCAAATACGCCAATTGAAGTTGTTGAAGAACTTCTTCACGAGATAGATATGATCGTTGTGATGACTGTTGAGCCAGGATTCGGTGGCCAATCTTTCATGGCTTCTTTAATGCCTAAGGTTGAGAAAGCTCGTCACTACCTAGAACAAAGGAATTTAGAGGATGTTTGGCTTCAAATCGATGGTGGTATCTCCCTTTCTACTATCGAGATTGCTCGCCGGGCGGGGGCAGATACATTTGTAGCAGGCTCAGCGGTCTACAAGTCAGATAACCCTGGCAACATGGTCGAGCAATTGCGCTTGCTAGCAAGTAATTGTTAGGGGTTTATCGCCAAGCAAGAGGAGAGAGAAATTGGGTAAAATCTGACCATGGTCTCTTCCTCTCCTAAAAACTTTGAATCACTCTGGGCTGAATTGCTGGAAATTTCGACGAAAAAACCTAGCGGTAGTAATACGGCCCATCTTTTAGATAGCGGCATTCATGCAATCTGTAAGAAGGTATTAGAAGAGGCGGGGGAGGTCTGGTTAGCAGCTGAACACGAATCTGATGAGGCTCTGGCAGTTGAAATAAGCCAACTTCTTTATCATCTCCAAGTTCTAATGATTGCCCGCGGTCTATCCCTAGAAGATATCTACAGAAAGTTGTGATGATGAGTTCAGATAGATCGGTATTGAAAGTTGCTCTTCCCAATAAAGGCTCGCTCTCTGAATCTGCCAGCCAGATTTTGAAAGAGGCAGGCTATCGCCAGCGAAACGATGCCAGAGACTTAGTTTTTATAGATCCAGATAACAATGTTGAGTTCTATTACTTGCGCCCAAGGGATATAGCGACATATGTAGGAAGCGGAGAACTTGAGATCGGTATTACTGGAAGAGATCTTCTAAAGGATTCAGGAAGTTCTGCAGTTGAGGTAATGGCCCTTGATTTTGGGAGAAGCTCCTTCCGTTTTGCTGCCAGTAAACCAATTTCATCGCTTTCTGGCCTAAAGATTGCAACCGCGTATCCAAGTTTAGTGAAAGATTATTTAGATAAAGAGAGTATCAAAGCAACTGTCATAGCCCTAGATGGAGCGGTAGAGAGCGCTATTCGTCTTGGTTTAGCCGATGTAATTGCGGATGTAGTTTCAACTGGCGGCACGTTGAAGAGTGCAGGTTTGGTCACCTTTGGCGAACCTATAATGAAGAGTGAAGCTATTTTGATTCAGCGAGAGGGACTAGAACGATCAAGTGGTATCGAAGTATTGATTCGCAGGATAGAAGGAGTTGTGATAGCTAGGCAATATGTTCTAGTTGATTATGATGTGGAAAAAATTAACCTGGATAAGGCCTGTAAATTAACTCCAGGATTGGAGTCTCCAACAATTTCACCACTTCAAAAAGCTGAGTGGGTAGCGGTAAGAGCAATGGTTAAACGTCATGAGGTCAACGCAGTAATGGACCAACTCTGGGCGATTGGAGCTCGGGGAATTCTCGTTACTGATATTCATTCCTGCAGGTTGTAGAGCTTTATTTTAAGTATTGGATTAAGGCGTTTAATCCAGGGCGATCGAGATGCAAATCTGCTTTACTTTTTAGAATTTCCTTGCCCATATAACTGACCCCAAGGCCTGCAAGCTCGATCATCTCAAGATCGTTTGCCCCATCACCAACAGCCACGGTTTGCTCTAGTTTTATCTCATGAGATGCGGCAAATTCCTTGAGAGCTTGACCTTTAGCTGCCCTATCTATCGGCTGCGATAAGAGCTTTCCACTTATCTTTGAATCCTTAACCTCTAAAGTATTTGCTCTTAAGAAATCAAGATTCAAGTCGGCAAATAATTCATCTAAAACATTGTGAAAGCCGCCAGAGACTGCTCCAATCAAAAAGTGATTCCGGCGAAGATATTCAAAGAGTTCGCTAAACCCATCGGAGAATGAGATTTGACTTAACACCTCGTCAAAGACTGATTCGGGGAGGCCCTCAAGAAGCGCTAATCGCATCTCCAAAGCCTGAAGAAAATCAATCTCCCCCCGCATCGCCTGGGCGGTTATTTGTGAAACCTCGGGCCCATGTCCAGATTTTTCTGCAAGAAGATCAATTACCTCTTCCTTAATTAGAGTTGAATCAACATCGAAGAGTATTAATTCGTACTTCATAGCAGATCACAGGCGACATCTAGATGGTCTAAGGCGCTTACTAGATCTGATTCAATGGCATCTAAATGAGCTGGGTCTAGCTCTATCTCGAGAGCCAAAATCATCCGACCGGCCATTAATATCTCTTGTCTATCCAAAGTTGTAAAAGTGAAGGGTTTTAAGGTTTCATCGACAAGTTGGTTGGGAACTTGGCTTGCTGCTCCGCTGATTAGAATAATTGCTCGCGCCTTCACCGCCGAAGTTTAGCGAATACTCAATAGCAACGAGGTATCTTGTCACCCTATGGAACCCTTACTGCGCTGCATAGATGTGGAAGTTCTTAGATCCAATAAGCGCATTTTGGGTCCGATTTCTTGGCAGATAAGTACCCAAGAAAGATGGGTAATTCTTGGTCCTAACGGGGCTGGAAAAACAACTCTTCTCCAACTACTTGCCGCCTTGATGCATCCAAGTAGGGGAAGTGTGGAGATACTTGGAGAAAAGTTGGGCGCATCTGATGTCTTTGAATTAAGGCCACGAATTGGTTTTACCTCAAGTGCGATGATGGAGCTACTACCCGGAGATGAGAAGGTAATTGATGTTGTGTTAACTGCTGCTTATGCAATGGCTGGAAGATGGCAGGAGGATTACGATCTCTGGGATGAATCAAGGGCGAAAGCGCTACTAAATATTTTTGGAGTCAGAGAACTAGGCGATAGAACATTTTCAACTTTAAGCGAGGGAGAGAAAAAACGCGTACAGATTTCAAGAGCGCTTATGGCAGACCCCGAACTTCTTCTCCTTGATGAACCAGCTGCAGGGTTAGATCTTGGCGGTCGTGAAGATATTCTCGCTCGCATCACCTCATACACCAGTGAGGAGCGCGCACCAGCAACGGTAATTGTCACTCACCATATCGAGGAGATTCCTGCAGGAACCACTCATGCACTTCTACTCAAAGAAGGCCAAGCGCTCTATGCAGGCGAGATCGGTGAAATTCTTACAGAGGCAAATATTGAAGAGGTTTTTGGCGTTAAGGTTTCACTATCCTTTAATGGTCTCCGCTATTTCGCTATGGCTAGAGATTAATGCTCTCTTCTTTACTTCCAGATTATTGGAGAGAGATTCTTCGTGATAAGCAATCTCAGATAGATGAGCTGGGATTACAGCTCCAGAAGAGAGCGGATCAAGGCGAGCGGATATTGCCAGATAAGAAGTTTCTGTTCCGCGCCTTGGAGTTAAAACCTGAATCGGTAAAGGTAATTATTGTCGGGCAGGATCCTTATCCAAATATCTCAGATGCAATCGGTCTCTCCTTCGCTGTTTCACCAAGAAAGACAGGGCTACCCGGCTCGCTTCTAAATATTCAAAAAGAGATAATGACTGATATCGGATCTACTACAACAGCAGATGGCGATTTATCTAAGTGGGCTAGTCAAGGAGTGATGCTTCTAAACCGCGTTCTTACTGTTACTGCTGGAGAGAGCGGTTCACATTCAAAAATCGGCTGGCAAGAGATCACCGAGGAAATTGTTACTCACTGCGCCAATTTGGGGGCAGTTGGCCTGCTCTGGGGATCAAGTGCTAGGGAGCTTGCCCATCTATTTGAATCAGATTCCTTAGTAGAGGGAGTTCATCCAAGTCCACTCTCGGCACATAGAGGATTTCTCGGTTCAAAACCTTTTTCAAAGGTTAATCAAATCTTGGAGAGTAAAGGAAAGACAGGAATCACCTGGTGAAATGAATCTGGCCCGGGGTTAACCGGGCCAGATATCTAATTGCTTTTACTCGATTATGCAACCCAAGCATTAATTGGGTTATTTAGGAAGTAGATCATAAATAGACCTGCGGTGAGAAGTAGGAGAGGATGAACATCCTTGCGTCTTCCTTGCAGGTATCTAATTACTACATATGAAACAAAGCCTGCTCCAATACCTACTGAGATATTGTAGGTAAATGGCATCAAGATAATTGTTAAGAAGGCAGGAATTGCAATTCCATAATCTTCCCAATCAATTAATTTGATCTGTGTCATCATCAAGAAACCTACGATGATCAGAGCTGGAGTAGCTGCTTCATAAGGAATCACTGCAACTAGTGGAGCTAGGAAGGTAGTTAGAAGGAATAGAACTCCAGTAACTACTGAAGCTAGCCCTGTTCTCGCGCCCTCGCCAACACCTGATGCAGATTCGATATATGAAGTATTTGATGAAACTCCAGCAGCGCCACCTGCGACAGCTGCAAGTGAGTCAACAAGAAGGATGCGGTCTGCATTTGGAGGTGTTCCATCTTTATCATTTAGCCCAGCTTCTTGACCGATAGCCGTCATCGTTCCCATAGTGTCAAAGAAGTCAGCTAGTAGGAGTGTAAAGACAAGGAGAAGAGCTGTAATTAGTGGAACTCGATCAAATGAACCGAAGAGGTTAAATGAGCCAAGTAGACCAAAGTCTGGAGTGGCAACAACTGCTTCAGGTAGAGCTGGAACATTTAGATTCCAACCCTTTGGATTTACATTGCCCGTTGCTCCGTCAAAGAGTGGTCCAATCTTGTAAGCGCTCTCAAGAGCTATAGCAAGACCAGTTGAAATAATAATTCCAAGGAGAATAGCTGCCTTGATCTTTCTAACCATCAAGCCAATGGTTAAGAAGAGGCCAAAGGCGAAGACAACTACAGGCCAACCAACTAACTCACCATTGTTTCCTAGAGTTACTGGAACAGGTCCTGAGCCAGTGCGTCGGACGAATCCGGCGTCAACTAGACCAATAAGTGCGATAAATAGACCAATACCAACTGAGATAGCGATCTTTAGCTGAGTTGGAACTGCGCGAAATACTGCAGTTCTAAAGCCAGTAAGAACGAGAACAGTAATGATAATTCCCTCAAGAACAACAAGGCCCATGGCATCTGCCCAGGTCATCTTGGAGGCGATACCAACTGCAACGAAGGTATTAAGACCAAGACCAGTTGCGATGGCTAGAGGGAAGTTGGCAACAAAGCCCATCAGAATGGACATCACTCCAGCAACTAAAGCAGTTGCTGCTGCAACGAGGGCTAAATTTGGGACATCTCCGCCACCGAGGTATTTTCCATCGCCATCTTTTGTGAGACCGATGATTAGTGGATTGAGAGCAACGATATAGGCCATCGTAAAGAAGGTAACTACACCGCCGCGGACTTCTTGGGCTACTGATGAGCCCCTTTGCGAGATTTTGAAGTATGTATCGAGCATGCTCTTCCTTTTCACCCCACTGAAGGGATGTCGCTAATTTTTTAACGGTGGTGGTTGCGACACCGTGTGGATTCAGTCCACAAACCGAGGGGAGTGGCTTAAACCTATTCGTTACTCCTTGGTAATTCGGGAAACGACACCAAATCCTGCTGCAACGGCATACCCAATGAGCAGGGCAAAGAGCGCTGTTCCAAGCCCAATTCGCCCGCCTAAGGCCCATCCAGCAAGAAGAACGGATATCTCAATCGCTGTTCTAACTCTGCCAACCGGGATGCCGCTTCGTCTATGGAGCGAGGTCATCCAACCATCACGGGGACCAGGCCCAAGGGCGCAGGTGATGTAGAGAGCTGATCCGATGCCTATCAAACCAATTCCGACAAATACATATAGAAGTTTGAAGATAAATAACTCAGGAGTTTGTATAAAAGCGATACCAACATCGATACCAATTGCAATGACAACTATATTTGCAAGAGTTCCAAAGCCAGGTTTTTCTTTGAGTGGAATCCAAAGAAGAAGTACAAGACAGCTGATAAGAAATGTTGCGCTGCCAATAGTTATAGAGGTTCTTGTTGCCACCCCTTGAGCTAGAACTGACCAAGGCGCATTACCGAGCTCAGAGATGATAATTAGACTGTCGCCTATTCCAAAAATGAAAAGACCGAAAATAAGAATCGAAACTCTGGAAAAGGAGAGATCCCAACGGTGAGCTGCACTCCACGGCGTTATAGGGATAGTTTTATGAGGTCTTAGAGCATCTATGAATCTCTTCACTTTCTAACGCTACACCATCGATACCCTAGACTTGCTTACATGTTTGTTGGAATCGGAACCCTTATAAATATCTTTGCAATTGTTGCTGGCGCGAGCTTGGGTGTTCTAATTGGAAATAAGATGGGTGAGAAGACCCGTAATCTGGTTATGGATGTTCTTGGAGCTATTACGTTGATAGCTGCAGCCGGTGCCATCAAAGCGCTCTGGGACAGTGACTTTATTTCGCAGCTTCCAGATGGTTTCCCGCTTCTAGTTGTACTTGCCTCGCTCCTTCTTGGGGGATTACTCGGATCCTTGCTTAAAATAGAAGATCGTTTAGAGGTAGTGGGAATACAATTGAAATATCGCTTTGATAGAGATGGAAAATCACCGTTTGTTGAAGGCTTTGTTAGCGCCTCACTTCTTTTTGTAATAGGTCCACTTGCAATTCTGGGAAGCATCAGCGATGGGATGTCGGCCGGAATAGAGCAATTGACTTTGAAAAGTATCCTTGACTTTTTCACATCAATTGCTTTCGCAGCAGCTCTTGGCTGGGGAGTAGCTCTTTCGGCCCTGCCGGTTGGAATCTATCAATTTGCCTGGACAGGAATTGGCTTTGCACTTGGCGCAATCCTTGAGCCTTATCAAGTCAGCGCTATGACTGCTACTGGCGGAGTATTGCTACTAGGAATTGCTCTGAAGTTATTAAATATCAAACAGATTGCGATCGGCAATCTTCTTCCAGCGCTTGCTCTTGCACCGCTCTTTGCTCTATTAGCGAGAGCAATTTAAATTATTGAAAAGGTAGTGGCTCGATTGATTGGTGAGCTGCTCCTGAGTTTCTTGCAGTAACTTTTCTCATATGGTGGCGACGACATAAAACTTCATAAGCCACCTCATTTGCAGCATTTGTATCTCCAACAACAACTTGTTCACCTTCGGTAACCATAACTCCGCCGACAGTTCTTGCGTTGTGAGTTGCTCGCCTGCCACACCAACAGAGCGCTTCAACTTGGAGGGTTTGAACCCGATCTGCAAGCTCAATTAGCCTTGCAGAGCCAGGAAAGAGTTTGGTTCGAAAATCAGTGAGAATTCCAAAGGCATAAACTTCAATACCAAGGCCGTCTGCTATACGGGCTAACTGTTCCACTTGTTCGGGGGCATAGAATTGCGCTTCATCACAGATTACATAATCAATACGTTTACCAGCCGAGAGTTGATCTACGACAAACTTATGTAAATCCATCTCGACAGAAACTTCCAGCGCCTCAGAGGTCAGACCAAGACGAGATGATATTTTGCCACTTCCGGCACGATCCTGATTTGTAAAAAGCAGACCAGTTCTTCCACGACTCTGATGATTGTGCGCGGTTTGAAGAGCAAGCGTTGATTTTCCACTATCCATCGTTCCGCAGTAATAAATTAGCTCTGCCATCTAATAACTCCTACAGCCTACGCCTTAAGTAGCGAGATGATTCCAACGTCGCTATGGGTATCACTGATCATCTTACGTCCTTGTAAGAATTCAATCTCGAGCATAAATAAATGAGCAACAACTTTGGCTCCAGTAATATCAACTAGGTCATGACAAGCAAGAGCTGTGCCGCCAGTTGCTAAGACATCATCGACGATTATTACATTATCCGATGAATCAAGGAGATCTTTATGGAGCTCCAACGCATCAAAGCCATACTCCAGCGCATACTCTTTACGATAAACATCTCGGGGCAACTTGCCAGGCTTTCTTACTGTTACAAAGCCAATCTCTAAAGCTTTAGCGATGGCGCCGCCGAGAATAAACCCACGGCTCTCAATTCCGACTATCGCATCTACTTTTTTATTTAACGCGCGGATTGATCTGGCAAATTCATCAATGACCACTCCAAAGCCAACCCCATCGGCTAGCAGCGGGGTGATATCTTTAAACAAAATCCCTGGCTTTGGATAATCCGGTACATCGGCGATGAGTGATAGCGCCCGATCTAGCGGGGTCTGATTGCTTTGAGCCACGGCGGGAGCGTATCTATAAAACGTGTCCGAGAGGGGACTTGAACCC
>Ga0208465_1000128_pt1 | contig 24618 bp, 25 predicted proteins | sample LakMenEpi31Aug10_FD_150749 | JGI IMG/M metagenome (GOLD analysis project Ga0208465, IMG submission 150749) | Freshwater microbial communities from Lake Mendota, WI - 31AUG2010 deep hole epilimnion (SPAdes) | ecosystem: Environmental > Aquatic > Freshwater > Lake > Epilimnion/Euphotic zone ...
AATCCATTTTACTGGATTCCCCGTCCACCTGTTATTCCGTGCTCCCTTTTGCAACTTGTAGAGCGTCGTATGAAAGGTGTTATGCCATGGCAGTGAAACCATACCGTTGCACAGTCATCTCCTGGGATGTTAATCACAACTGCTTGGGGCGAGCACATCTAATTGCCCAGACAGCTCAAAAGCTCTACTCACATGTCGATCTTATTGGCTTTGGCTTTACTCATATTTCGGATACGGTGTGGCAGCCGCTCGGAGAGGCTTCTGTTACGTCACTGCCTGAGCCAAAAAACACAGAAGATTTAATTCGCATTTGTAGTCGAGTATCAAGCAAAATACAGACCGACCTAGTTATCGCTTGCAAGGCTAGACTACCTTCTTTGCTGCTTGGCTATTGCATCAAGCGCAAGACGGGCTCTCGCCTAATTGTTGACATTGATGACTACGAACCATCTTTTGTTGCAGGCGCTCCAGAGTCGAAACTTTTTAAGCGCATGACAGCGCTTGAGCTACTGCAAGAGCTGCCGAAGCATATAGAAGAACCTCCGTACTCACCTTTTTGGACCGTGGTTGCACAGGAAGTGATTTCCTGCGCCGATGGAATTACTACTTGCGATACCCCATTGCAATCAATGTATGGAGGCGAGGTAATACCGCATTTGCGCGATCCAAATCTTTTTGCGGAACCCCCAAAGCCCCTGCCTAGTGAACTTGAGGAGGCTCGCAAGAAAAACGGTTCAATTGTAATGTTTCTTGGGACGCCGAATCGACACAAGGGAGTCGTTGAGATCGCAAAAGCCTGCCAACAAATTGAGGGAGTTGCCCCAGTTTATATTGGAACTATTGCCGACAGGGGAGTTGAGAATGATATTACAAGATCATGCCAAAAAGCTGTTTTAATAGAGAGCCTGTCTTTTGACCTAGTGCCGTCTTGCGTAAGGCAAGCTGATCTAGTGGTTTTGCTTCAAAACGTTAAATCTGTAGCAAGTGCCTACCAGTTGCCAGCGAAAGCCTCTGATGCGTTGGCCGCTGGCGTTCAAATTGTAGCCTCGCGCACAGAACCTATGGCAATGCTTGTTGACATGGGTTTCAAGGGGATTACTCTGATTGAGTCCGCCGATGACTTAACCCCTGCAATCAAGGCGACAATTGGCAGCCCCTTAAGCAAGGCCGACAAAGAGTACAACCTTAAACTTTTCGCTAAAACGCTTTCATTTGATGCTGGCGCGGAAACCATGAAAAAACTGTTGTTACCACCAGTTAAGCACAGCGTTAGTGGGATTCTGGATGCCCTGCTAAATTTCAAAAAAAATTCAAGAAAAAAGATTGTTGTCGTTTTCTGGAAACAAAACGACTTCGGCGTTTTTGGTCGAAGAGTCGATATGGTAGTAAAGTATCTAGCATCCAGAAGCGACATATCTCGTGTGATCGTCATCGAGAAACCTGTTTCAACTCTTGATCTTAAGCGCTACAAAAACAGTTCAAATTCTCATTTTAGGCTAATCTATAAATTTATCCAAAAAAAACGAGCCGGTCTATTAGATACTGACAAGATTTCGGTCTGGACCCCATTGATGCCACCTGGGCTGGACTTGGCTCAGCAAAAAGATTTTATACTAAAATACTGTAAGGATGCTTTGCAAGAGGCTCTTGTGGATTTGCCTGGCTCCTTCGTTGGTGCCTGGGTTTACCCTCATTTTCGTAATGCCGTCGAAATACTGGATAGTCTGCCTTTTGATCATGTCGTGGCTGACATCGTAGACGACCATAGAGCCTGGCCCGGCACAAGTGAAGAAAAGAAGAGGGAACTTACAGAGCAGTATGCGCAAGTCCTTGGAAAAAGTGATTGCAGTGTTTACAACTGCAAGCCTGCAATGAATTCCATTGGCAAGCTGTCAAGCAAGCCGACTCACCTTGTTCCGAATGGAGTTGATGTTGACCTTATCTATAAGGGTGGCCCTAAGGTAGAGGAGTTGAGGGAGTCCTTGGTTTCACCGGGGAACTGGCGCTACATAATTGGTTATACCGGAAATCTCGAAAGTAAAATCAACTGGCCACTTGTCGAACACGTAGCCGACAAAAACAAAGATGCCTTGGTGCTAATGATTGGCAGCACTCACATGGCGGAAAATCTGCCACAAAGGCCAAACATTAAATACATTGGCCCCGTTTCCTACATGCACCTGAAGCTGTATTTGCAGGTTTTCGATGTTGCCATTATACCACACATAACAAATGATCTAACAGAAAACATGAATCCTCTTAAGAGCTATGTTTATGCGACACTTGGTATTCCAATAGTGGCAACAAATTGTCCGAATATGCCGCAATTGCCGCAGATTCGCATGGTTGGCCAACATGCTAGATTCGCAAAGCATGTTAGATCGGCTATAGTAAAAGATCAAAATCTTTCCGCAGAGGAGATACATGCAATAATGAAGGCCCACTCCTGGGAAAGTAGACTCAAGGATCTTGCTGATTCATTCTACAAATAATCTTGCTCAGTCTTGTTAGAATGCGAGCCATTAGAGGCTTTTGCTGTCCAAGTCCAGCGCTAAGCGTACTTATTCTTTTTCTCTTGTTAACGATGACTGTTTGGATTAACAATCGCAAGCCAGACAAGGTTGATGGCGATATTCATGGCATGGTTTTATGGGGCAAACAAGATGGACTTTTGATGGATTGGCGAGGTGTAAGGGCTGGCGAATACTGGGCTCATTCTTCGGCCTGGCAGCAGTCAGCTAGATTGCTAGATGCAAGCCAGGGGAATCATGCCTGAAAGGCCAGATTATGTTCAGTGCATAGAGAACCGCTCTACAGGAAACTCTTGGTGCGAGGATTCATCCTACGTGGGTCCGCGCTTCGCAGATGCTTCCGAAGCGCTTGAGGCGCTGGAGCCGGAGAGCCCGCTGCTGCCCTGCAGCCGCTGCCTGGGCGCCATCTTTGGCCGCCTGGTTCAGATCACCCCGCAGGCCCCGGTGGACCTCACTGAGGAGCTTGTGAGCAGCCTGCGGGGTGATGCCCCGGTCTACCGGGATGCCGGTGTCAGGCGGGAGATGTGGCTGATCAAGGAGGCGTTTGCTCGGGGCAAGGCCCGTGGCATCTGGGAGGCCCAAAGCAATGCCTAATCGACGACCCATGCTTGAAGAAATCGCAATTGAATCTTTCTGTCCGAATCCCTGCGAACAAGCTTGCGAAGCCTGTCTTGATAAAAGTCGGGCGATTCTAAAAAGGATCGGCACTGAGGCCAGGCTAAACAATTTTGTTTTTACTGGTCAATGGCTTGACCGTATTGCAAATCCACCAAAGTCCTAGACATGCTTCTTTCTGCTTCGGATGGCCCGGTGCCCCCGGTGTCGCTTTTTGATGCTGATGGTGTCGAGATCAGGCACTGTATGGAAATTGACACTGAAACCGGGATTGGCATTCAATCCCCGCATTTTACGGATGAACCCCCGATCGCAGTCCCTGTCTCAATTGATTTTGCAGATGGGAATATCAATCGCGTCTTGTGTCGGTGGAAAGCGCCGATTGAGGTTCGGTCTCCATCTGGTGTCAAGATTGGCTCCCCTCTTGAGCTGTTGGCGTTTGGGAGGTTTCACAACCTGAAACTTAGAATTGACGGGAAAGGTCGCGCCATGTCGGAAAAACACAAAAAAGCTTTTGAGAAGCTGCAGAGAAGGCTTGACTATGTTAATGACAGTGTGAAGATTGCACTTTATGAGTTGCAGAACTTCACTGTCTTACCTCCAGACGATTACGAGACTCTGTGAGACTGTAAAAGGGTTGCAAAGGGTCCGTGGATCTGTTATCTTGGCCTTGCCTAAACATTTAACATCGCGCCATGATTGACACAGGCGGCCCTCGGCCAAACACGGATGAACTTCTCAAGGGTCTGAGAAAGCAAAAAAGTACCAAAGTTGCTATTACGGCAGCTGCTGGCTGGTCCTCCATTATCGCCTTGCTTGCGCTATTTGGTGGCGTGGTTCTGCAAAACAGAACTCTAGCCCTTTCTTCTTTGTGCTGGCTGTCTAGTGGCGCTCTTGCGGTAGCGGCATCAAAAGAGACGGAGGAACGAAACGAGATCGAAAGGAGAATCGAATTTTTGCTGAGAGCATCTGCGCTCAAGAAAGAGGTTGACGCTGTTGCTGGCATGTCTAGTGCTGGCAGGATCGGCCTTAACTGAAGATCGCAATGGAGCCCTTATCTCTTTCGACTTCTCAAAGGTTTGAAATCGAAAGGATGGGTAGAGCGATTGATCAGGTTTCAGACATTGCAGAGCTTCGGGGTCTGTGCAAGCAGCTCCTGCAAGCCTGGATGTCTCAAAAAGCTGCAACAGCCTGGGTTATGCGACAACAGCCATCAGCACCGCCAACGATTAGAATCAGGGATGACCAACCATGGCAGACTACTGGATCACGGTCCAGATTGACCCTCAGCGAACTCGTGACATTCGTGTAGATGCGAATAGTTACATGGAGTTCGTAAGGGGAACAAGGGAAAAACGCTACAAAGTGATAGCCGTCAGACCCTGCAACAAAGACCACTCACCCACCAACTAAAAATCAATGCAAGCCTTTAGAGTTGATCCCATCGAGCAACAGCCCTTTATTGTTATCGCAGAAGAGGGTCAAGACTTTTCTGATCTCGTCAGGAATCCCTTGTGCTTTTCTCCAGCCAACTTCAGAATCAAAGAAGTTTCCGTAGGGCAGCTAAACAGGGAGGGCGACCACCTAAAGATTCTCCTTGCTGGCGAAAACGCCAACCTCAAGGAAATTACAAAAAGTCACGCCCTTGACATTGTGGCCTCAAGTAACCAAGACGACGGCGACTACCTTGAGGGTTGCGTAGCTGGCCTTGTTGAAGCGATGCAAGAGCTTGGAATGGCCGCACCTGTATCCATTCAACTTGAGGACCAGGGGGAGGCATTAAAGATGCTTTCTGTTTTTGCCGAAAAGCTCAAAGCTGAAAGCTTTCACACCATTAAGGAGATGATTGAGCGAGGCAGGCTTGATCACATAACTGTCAGCGGAGTTGATTTCTACTGGGAGTTCGATGGGCCGATTCCGATCACATCCGCTTTGCGTAAGCTTCTTTTTGCCGCCTAACAAGCCTCCTATATTAAGGTAGCTTTCTCGGAGTCCTTAGCCCTAGCGATGCTGGGGCTTTGTATTTTATTGCTATCTTTGATCCCGAGGGTTTACATGAGAAGCCTGTCAGATGAAATTGTTTACAGGATTTTGACGGAGACGTGCAACAACTCTGAAATGGCAAGGAGGGTTGGCACTACAAGGCAAACGGTTCAGCAGATAAGGACTGGAAAAATCTATTCAAGTCTTTTTCCAGAAATACCCAGAAATACAGGCACTGGTAACATGAGTTGCTATAAGTGTTATCACAGAAGGAAAAATGTTTCGGAAGGGGATCCGAATCCATGCTCCTTTGATTTTCCAGAGCCACTTATAGTTGGAGTTTTTTATGCCAGGGAGTGCAATCTTTTTCAGTCCTCTTCTGCTGGCTAGAATGCGCTATCTGTTTCCCTTGAAGTGCCGGGAAGAACGAGGGCGAACGCTTACATAGACAGGGCCGCAGTGAGAGGTCTTGGCCTACTTTCCGATCCAACACTGCTGCAGAAGCTAAAGCGGAGGTCGAATACCACATTCGATGTAGATGCGGCAGAAGCTCGCATGGTTAATAACCTACTTCCCTATCAGAAAGATTTTGTATGTGACTTTGATCATAAGTATGTAGGTTTCTGTGGGGGCTATGGCTCAGGTAAGAGCTATTCCCTTGTTGTAAAACAATTACTTTTATGTTTCCGGTCTCAGGGTTTTACACATCTCTTTCTTGAGCCGACCATTCCACTGATTGATGACGTAGCGCTTCCGACTTGGAATCTTGTACTTGAGAAGTACGGGATTCCCCACTCGTTCAGGGTGTCTCCGCGTCCGGTCTTCACTCTACATCTTCCCGGCGGGGAAACCCCTGTGCTCTTGCGCTCGATGGAGAACTTTGAGCGCCTGATTGGTGTGAACGCCGCATCTATTGCATCAGACGAGACAGATACTACAAGGGCGGAAATTGCCGAAAAGGCGATGATCAAACTGCAGGGTCGTGTTCGTGTTGGCAACTGCCCTCAAATTGTAGCTGCATCTACGCCAGAAGGATATGGCTGGATGTACTCGTTTTTTGAAGAACAAAAAGCTGACAACAAAAAGCTTTACAGGGGCAAGTCTGAGGACAACCCATACCTAGATCCAGGATTCGTGGAGGATCTCAAAACGAAGTATCATCCGCAGCTGATTAAGGCGTACCTGAATGGAGAGTTTGTCAATCTTGAGTCGGCAACTGTGTTTTATGAGTTCAACCGCGAACTCCATACGACTGGTGTTTTTCTTCCAGAAAAGGGCGAAAGAATTGTATTTGGAGTTGACTTCAACGTTGGTCAGTGCCACGCTGTTTACGGAGTTGTAAGGCCGGGGCAAAAGGGTCAGCAGCTCCATTGCTTTGCGGAATCGAAAGTCGCGGACACTTTTGCTCTGGTCGCACATTTGCAAAAGACATACCCATTCCATCTGTCAAGAGGGAAAATCACCTGCTACCCAGATGCCAGTGGATCCCACGATTCAACATCCTCTACCCAGAGTGATCATGAAATTCTCAGATCCGCTGGTATCCAGGTGGTGACTGAGCGCAGGAATCCGCCCATCGCGGAAACACTTGCACATGCCAATGTTCACATGCACCGTGGACTGGTTTTGATCAACCCGACGACATGCCAGAGCACCATAAGCGCGACCGAGCGATGGTCTTACGATTCTAAAACGCTCAAGCCCGCAAAGGGTGGTGCTACTGATTACTCACACCCAGGAGATGCTCTTAGGTATCTGATTTGGCAAGTATTCCTACGGGCTGGTGCAAGAGCTGGTCACGGTGGTCGCTGGCGTTGATAGAATTTTGCTGCACCAGCGGTTCAACCTGGGGCGGGGGCCGACGACGCGAACCGCTGTAAAGCCTTCCGAGAAATCGGGGGGCTTTGTGCTGCGGTCTGTCGCTACAATCACCGCAAGGCTTTTGGACAACTTTCGTGATTGACGTTCCAAATTCTATTGTCCTAAGCGCGGATGATCTGCCGGTCCCCTTCGACCGGCGTGATCCTAATACGGAAAGTGTCTACTCGTCAGTCACAGATGTAGACGCATACTCGATTGATCAGGCCGAACAGATTTCAAGAGTCCTGCCAATCAAGTTTTGCGTGCTGCCAGAGTTTTACCTGGATGAAGCTATCAGCGATAGCATACCGCAGGATTTTAGGGAGCACAACGACAGCTACAACGTTCGGAAGACAAGGGCGCTTTCGTGTTTTGAATCCTTCTATTCTCACTATGTTGACATCGTTGTTGGTACTGCTCTTCGCAAAGGTGTTATCACGCCGCCAGAGGTTCCAGCTACCTGGGAGAAATTTTTCAAGAATGTAAATCTTGAAGGTAAGTCGATAACCTCTTTTACCAAGACTCTTTTCACCGAAGCCCTTAATGGTGGCATTGCCGGTTTGATGGCGGACTACCCCCGCGTTACAGATCAGGATCGGGCGGCACAGCGAAGAATGAATCTTCGGCCATATTTTACTGTTATTAAAGTAGATGACATTCTTGACTGTCGCCACGAAAATGGTCCGGTAACAATTAACGGCGTAACCTCTTACGAAACAAAAGTTATTTACCTGAGAATCAAATCAGAGATTAGACGTGCCAGCGCAACTAACGAACACTTTGAGGAGGTTGTGCCAACGGTTGTCGTCTATGACATTCCAGAACCAGAGTCAGAAGAGATTCCAAAAAGAGTTCGTGTAAGAATTTACGAAAAAAAGCTATCAAGCAATACAAATGAGTACATTCTTCCTCAGGAGAATATCGGTTTTCTTTCTATTGAGTATATCCCCTTTGTACCTTGTTACGGAGGGAAGGAAGAGGCTTTCTGTCGAGCGAGGCCGCTTCTATTTGACATTGCACGCCTCAATCTTCATCACTGGGCAACGTGTGCGGACCTGTCTGAAACGATTCACCTTAACGCTTCGCCAATGCTTACAGGTACTGGTGTTAAACCAGAAGAAGAGATTTACTCTGGATCTGGTCGCAGCCTGTTCAGTCAAGACCCAAATGCAAGATTTGGTATGTTGAGACCCGGCATGGAGGGTGCCGAGACGACCCTGAAAGAGCTTGCGCGTATTGAAAGCGCAATGGACAGGCTTGCAGCAATCGCAATTGCCCCTGGTAAAACTCAGGTTGAATCCGGCTTTGCAAAGTTACTTGACAGATCGCAGTCGGATTCGCAGCTCGCTGTTCTCGTGGGCTCTTTGCAGGACTGCCTGAACCGCGCCCTTTGGTATGCCTCTGGTTACAGACCAGATGACTACCCAATCGTTGAAATCATTATTAGCAAAAACTTTATCCCTGCTAAGCTACACAGCCAACAGGTAATGGCAGTAAGCTCTCTCTATAGGGATTCTGGGGCTATCCCGATTAGGGAGTTTCTTGAAATACTGGAAGCTGGCGAAATGTTTGAAGGTATTCACGGTTTCAATGTTCCTAAGCTTCTTGAGCGCATGGGGCTGACAGGTGATGAGCGCTACGTCGAGGCGTCCCCCGAGCCCGCACGGGAGCCGACTCGCAATCCGACCATCAGGGTCCAAAACCTGATGGAGGAGTCTGCCGGTAATTCGCTGGAAGGGGAATCGGCTGAAGGGGCCGTAGAAAATCCTGAAGGGTGAGCTATAGTCTCAATAGTCTCGTTTTGACTTTGTGGAACTGACCCCGGAACAGGCGCTTGCCAGGCTTCAGGAAACTGAGGCCAGGCTGCAAGAGAGCCAGACCAAGCTTGAGGCTCTGGAGCGGACGAAGACCGGCCTTCTTAACGACCTGACCAAGCGCAAAAGCGTTGAGCGGCTGGTGAGGGCTGCCGGTATCGACCTTGAGGCCGATAACCTTGAGGATCAGGTTGCCGAGGTTCTTGGTAAGCGCCCTGCTGCGCCCCCCGCTGCGCCACCGACCCCTCCCTCTGGCGATGGAGCGAATCCCGAACCGCCTGCGCCTGGCGGCAACAGCAGCGAAGAGGCGCTGAAGGCGCGTCTCGCCACGATGGAGCGAATGCTGGAGAAGATGTCGGACAAGCTTCAGCAGACGGAGAAGGAGAAGCAGCAAGAGCGCAAAGCGCGACTTGAGGAATATCAGAGGTCGGTTGTTGTTCAAGAGCTTGAAAAAGTTGGTTGCAAGCGCCCTCACCATCTCTATGAGCTGCAGAAAAGAAACTTTCGCATACTGGAGGGACCGGATGGAACCCATGAAGTGGTCTTCGGCACCGAAGAAAACCCGGTGAACGTTGCAGGTGCCGTCTCGGACTTTGAAAAGGATGACGAGTATTCGATCTACTTTCCGAGTATTGTTGCAAGTGGATCGGGACTCCCCACATCCCGCTCTTCCATGCCTGCCAGCTCCAATCCATTCACCAAGACTGGCAGCAACGGAACTGAAGCATCACGGATTATGGCAAGCGACATGGCCCTGGCCCGCAAGCTTGCACGCGAAGCTCGTGGACGTGGTGACTTCGATCCCATCCTTTGCGGAACCGTTGACAAGCGCTGAGCGTTCAGCTGCACCATCTTGCATTCGGCCCCGAAAGGGGCCTTTTTTATGGCCTACCCTTGGGGCAGCGATGCCCAGACAGACCATGCCAATGAAAAAGGGCAAATCCCAGAAGACTATTTCTAAGAACGTCTCTACTCTCAGGAAAGAAGGCTATCCCGAAAAACAGGCCGTAGCAATTGCTATGAACAAGGCCGGCATGAACAAGAAAAAGCCAAAGCCAAAGGGAAAGGGTAAGAAATACGGTAAAGCAAGGTGAAAAGGAACATCCCCACTGACAAGGCTTTGTATGCTCGGGTCAAGGCTGAAGCAAAAAGAAAATTTAAGGTCTATCCGAGTGTTTATGCAAATTCTTGGCTTGTTCGTGAGTACAAGAAACGCGGCGGCGGCTACAGAAGCCGAGAGGTGAAAGGTGGCAAAAAGTAGAAAGCCGAGGGGCGGCCTTGGTCGCTGGTTTGCCGAAAAGTGGATTGACGTAAAAACCGGAAAGCCATGCGGTAGACAGGCTGGCGAAAAACGCCGAAGCTACCCAGCCTGTCGGCCATCAAAGCGGGTTTCAGTCGATACCCCAAAAACAGCCGGAGAGCTATCGAAAAAAGAGAAAGAAAAGTTCAAGCGCGAAAAGACAGGCTCCAAGCGAATTGGCTATCAGCATAAGCGCAAAAAGCGGTCCTAGCATTAGCTGGAGGCACGAGAGAAATGGCCCCTCGCCCTGTCAAAAACAAGCGCCGCACTGCGGCTTACTATGCGGCTAACCCGGAAGCTCGCAAAAAGAAAGCTGCCTATGATAAGAAGTATCACTCTACGCCGGAGCGCAGAAAGTATAGAGCGGCCTTGTCTGCAGAGCGCAGGGCGAGGGGTATTGATGGCAAGGGCGGCGGTGATCTGAGTCACACAACTGGCGGGGGGTTTAAGCGAGAGAACCCGTCAACCAATCGCGCAAGAAATGGCCATGGTGGCAGGCGCAGATTGGCCAAGAGTGGTCGCAGGCCGCGCCGCTAACCTTGCGAAAAAGGAAGCAGAACCATGGCAGTTCCAGAGCGCGTCAAAAGCAAAATGAAAGAGCTTGTGCTTTCTGGTGTAAACAAGCCAAAGAAAACCCCAGGCCACAAGACCAAATCACATGTTGTAATGGCCAAGGAGGGCGAGAAGTACAAGCTGATTCGGTTTGGTCAGCAAGGAGTTGTTGGAGCTGGCAAAAAGCCAAAAACAAAAGCTGAAAAAATGCGCCGCAGACTTTACTATGAGCGCCATAACGCTCAAGACCCAAATCCATCAAAGCTTTCGGCTCGCTACTGGAGCAATGTTACAAAATGGGCAGTTATCTTATGTTTAGCCGCCAGCCAAGTTACTACATGAGTGCTGATTGACCGAAGATGATCACTAGAATAAAGGCGTTCCGTTTTTTCTTCAAATGGCTGTCATCCTTACCGGCTCCAGCGACTCCTGCCTTGAAATCGCAAAGCGAATTGGACTTGAAGGGGTTGACCATATTTCCAGCTTTTCAATTCACTTTGACGCTGATAGCGCAGTCTATGTGAAGGCTACTTACTACCCGGACAAGGAACAGGTCGAGGCCCTTGCTGATTTTATCGCTGAACGAAAGTTCAGGGTTTTGGAGGAGGCTGCTGAGTAAAGAAACAGGATGGCGGCAGGTTTCACGCATGGTCAGAATTCTCCTGACTCTTAATCCACTCTTTCAATTCAGTTACATATCTGCGAAGCTCTGCCGCTTTCAGGACGTGCCATTTCTCCCCGGTCTTAAAATACAGGGAGTTATGTAAATCTATTGCCTTCAGGCAATGATGAATTATGGGATTCCATCCCTCACGCACGGGGGTATCCCAAGTTCGCCTTTCCATTGCCTTAGTGTTTACGGCCCAAGTCTAGGTGGGCAGAGGGGTTCCCACCAGCGCCCTAGACTTCGACCAGAGCCAACCCCTTGATCCAATGACCGTCTCTGGCGTTCTCCGCACTACCACCAACATGCGTGGTATGCAGTCTGCTTCCGCAGTTGATGAGATCCTGTCTGCAATCACACTTTGCACTCGGGGCATGAAAAACTGGACTTTTGTTTTGCCCGACGCCTTTACTGCTGCTCAGTTGAATCAGCTCCTGGCTTCCGCCCCCACCGTGGCCGCGTCGCCCGCCAAGACGATCACCGCCGCTGGCACCGCTGGGTGGGCCGCCTTGTCTGCCGGTGAAAAGACCGCGATGACTGCCGCCTTCCTTGCAAAGGGTTACACCCAGAACTAAGCGAATGTATTCCTTGACACAGTGAGTTTTGCTGGTCTGCAAACATTTCTTGTTTTCAGGTTCAGAAGAATTTAACTTATCACTGTCATGAGAGTTTGGCTGGGGGTGAGACCCCGGCCTTTTTCTTTGGCTACTATTTGGGGGAGAGAGGCAGTGCCTCGCAGCAAGGGCCTGAACGGTCCAGCAGCAGTGCTGTGAAGCTGAATCAACGGCGGCCTAGCCGCAGATTTATCCCCTCGCTTTCAAAACAATGCTTCTCGCAGGTGTTCCCCTTATCCCTGAGCTTTTCCTTGGCTATCAGCAGGAAGAGATCAAGGACAAAAACGCTCTCGTGACCTCTGGCCTCATGGTCACGAACGGCGCCATCCAAGAAGAATTCCAGAAAGGTGGCAAGACTATTGACCTTCCTTTCTTCGGTGATCTCGGCGGTGATTCGGAGATTGACTCTGACACCGTGCCTTCCGTGCCCGAGGACATTGCCGGTGATCTCCAGGTTGGCGTGCGCCTGATGCGCCGGAAATCCTGGAAGTCCAGCGACCTTGCTGCTGATCTGTCCGGTTCTGACCCTGCTCAGGCAATCGCCCGTAGCACTGGTCGCTACTGGATCCGTGACATGCAGAAGAGCTGCACCAGCATCCTGCGCGGTGTGTTCGGAAGCGGCGGCCCCCTGGTCACAAGCCACTCTGTTGGCGGCACAGGCGAAGCTCTTTCGCAAAGTCTGATGGTTGCTGGTATCGCCAAGCTTGGTGACGCTGGTGATGAGCTGACCGGCGTGATGATGCACTCTCAGGTCTTCTATGCCCTGATGAATCTGGATCTGATCGTTCCCGCCAGCCAGACCTCTCAGATCGACACCCGCCTGTCTGCTGAGGCTCTGGAGCGCCCCACCTACCTGGGCCGCCCGGTGTTTGTGGATGACAAGCTGCCCTTCGACCTGAGTGCTGGCACTGGTGGTGGTAGCGGTAAGACCGTGTATCACACCTACTTCTTCGGCCCCGGCGCTTTCGCCTATGCAACCGCTCCGGCCAAGAATCCGGTTGAAACCGATCGGGACAAGTTCCTTGGGATTGACTTCCTGATCAATCGCACCCACTACTTGGTACATCCCAACGGGATCTCTTGGACCGGCAACGCAGCCGCCAACGCTCCGAGCAACGCCGAACTGCAAACTTCTGCCAACTGGAAGAAGGTGTTCGACGACGACCGCAACATTCGGATCACCCGAATGCTCTGCTACGTCTGATTGGTCACTGAAGTTCAAATGCCCCGGTTCGCCGGGGCTTCAATCTTTCTGAGGATTCAACCATGAGTGCTGGTACTTTCAGGATGCGACGCGAGGCCGCCGAGCGTGCTGCTGCTGAGCGTGCTGCCCAAGAGGCCGCTTCCGCCCCCGAGCCCGCCCCCGAGCCCGCCCCGGAGCCCGCCCCGGAGACCGACGAGGAGACCGACGAGGAGGCTGCCACTCCTGCTGCCGCTTCCGCGCCCGAGCCCGCCCAGGGGGCCGCCGCAGAGCCGAAGGCGAAACCCGCAGCTACGGTTGCCAAAGCGAAGCCGAGTACCGCTTCTCGGCCCGCCTGAGGTGAGCCATGGCCTTTGTCTCGACACTGGGGGCGACTGACGCCAACTCCTACCTGTCGGTAGCAGAGGCCATCGAGCTGCTTGAGGTCTTGCCTCAGAGTTTTGGTGTTGCTGCCTGGCTGGACTTCACGGAAGAGCAGCAGGAGCAAACGCTGGTAGCTGCAACGATGGCGATCAACCCTTTGCATTGGAAGGGTCAGCCATCCTCTACCGAGCAGAGTCTTGCGTGGCCCAGGCGCGTCATTGCGGACCACTACTTTGTGGCCGATGACGAGCTGCCGATTGATTTTAAGACTGCCGTTGCCTACATGGCAGCATTTCTTGGTATCAATGGTGGCTACACAGGAATCGCTAACGCAGACGGCGGCTCTAAGAGGTATCGCAATAGCGAGTATGAAGAGGTTGAGCTTGGCCGAAGTGATCTAAGGGTCAAGTTTGATAAGAGTGGGGCGCTGCAGACTGGCGCCCTCTTCATACCGCCTTTTTGCATGGACATCTTTGCGCGATACATGATTCGCGGAGAATTTAACCAGCCCAGGGTCAGAAGGGAATCGAACGCAAGGATTGGTTACAGGGGATTCGTGGCCAGGCAGAAGGCTTCTGGCGTGCGATACATCAATGGGCAGCTCTGGCCCTATGGCGGCACCTGGAGCAATAGGTTCTGATCATGTCTCTTGTAGATGACATTTTTGGTGACTTACCTGGCCCGTTAATTGATGAGTGGGGGATTCCTGGCGTCTACGTCAAGAAGCCTCTTGAGCCTGAGTACGATCCTGATCTGGGGACGTTTGCTGCGACAACCGCGCCTGATGCCAGGGTGAATGTGAGCATCCTGCCCTTGCAGATTCAGCCCGAAGAGGCAAAGGGTGAGGTTCAGCTTACGGACGTAAAAATCCTGATTGCTGCTGAAAAGCTTGGTGACTACTACCCCAAGGTTGCAGACTGGATTGAATACTCTCAGGCTGGTGTCACACGAGTCGCCAAAATTGTTGCGCCTACGTCCTACCGTGGAACGGGTCCAATTCTTCATGCTGTATTTGCGAGGTTGACGTAATGCAAAGAGCGAATCGACCAACACCAAGAGAGTCTGACCTAAGGCGCAGGGGTAGAGGTGGCTGGGGCTCGGTTTCTGAAAGAATTAAGAATCGAGTCAACCTTGCAGCCAGACAAGCGGCAGCGAACGTAATGAACGACCTTGCCGAGGCTGGCCCCGCCTATAGCGGCAAGTTTCGTGATAGTTGGCAGGCTCGTGCGATTGCCACTGGTGCAACTTCAGCCGGTGGCTATCCATACACAACTCGCAGGATTCCTATGCTGCCGACTACAGCAAGGGAGATGGATCGTGTTGCCGTATTTGAGATTGCAAATACATCTCCTTACGCTCTCTATGCTATGGATTTAATCCCTGGCACATGGAGAAAACCAAAAGGCGTTGAGCCGCTCGGTGGTATTGATTTTGGCGTCAAATACGGCGATAGAGAAAAAGGAACAACGTTCCGCTGGGAGGTGCAACCCGGAGATGGCGATAACGTATCAACTGCGGCGCAGGATTGGTACTCAAACTATGTTCGCGGTGGCGGACTTTCGGATGGCGTGAAAAGAGCCGTGAAGCTTGCCTTTGGTGCTGGCCCCGGCGTTAACATCAGATAGTTGAGGCAGTGAAATGGATCACCAAAAGATATGCGCAGCGATTGAGAAACCATTTAACACCGCCTTCAAAGCGCTGACACCACCTGTCAAGATTTACTTTGATAATGTTACGGCAATGCCGCCTGATGCCCCCGGCGAGTATGTCAGGATCAATATCACATTTGGGATGACAAGTGAAGACGCCCTTGGCTGCCTGCTTGATCGAGCAAGGGGTGCCATCATTGCCAGGATTTTTACGCCCAAGAATGCTGGCGCCGCTCGCGCAAGACAACTTGCGACTAGCGCAAGAACTGTTCTGGAGGACCTGGCAAAGGGGCCAAAGGGTGTGTCTGGGATATTCCTAAGAACAAGAGATGTAGAGGGGCCAGCTTTCTTTGCTGATAATACCGAACCTCACTTTATGGCCCGCCTTGAGGCGACATGGCAGGCCAGTGATCTTGGCTAGGATTGTGACATCGGGCAGTGCCCGCACTGCTGTTCTCCGCACCAAGGTCCATGTCCTGTGAAACCACGGTACTGACCGGCTCTTCGGGCGCTTTTTGGTATAAACCTGCCAACACCGAAGCCTGTCTCACCGCCGCCGCTTTTCCCACAACTGGCGCAAACATTACGGGTCCAGCTTTCTTGGGCTTCCGTGTCAATGATCCTGTAACCCTTGCCTACCCTGTTGGTGCAACTGTCACCGGGGCAATCGCTGCTGGCAACTACTTCATCAAAACCTACGATGCTCCAACCGGGGTGATAACGCTCAGCTCCACCGCTGGTGGCACTGCCGTTACCGCAACCGCCGCTCCCACCGGCTTTGGTGATTCGCTGGCCACCATTGTCTATCGGAGCTTTGCCCCTGTTGCTCAGACTCGGGATTGGAGCTTTGAGGTTACTCTTTCCGAGATTGATGTAACTACCATCGGTGTTCCTGCTGGTCAGTTTGCGCCTTTCCGGCGCTACCAAACCTCTTACGCTGATGGCACTGGCACCGCAACCATCTACTTCACCGAAGATGATAGCGCCCTGGCCAACCGCCTCATTACTGACGTGATGCAGCGTAAGCAAAAGGGTGCTGCGGTGAAGCTCTACATTGATACCGTTTCATCTGGCGGCACTGTCAGTGACATCCTCAGCCGCTACATCGAAGCGCCCGTGGTGCTCACGTCCGCCAACTTCGCGGCAAACCCCGACGACGCTCTCGCTATCACCGTCAATTTCCGACCCAGCGGTAACGTGACTCTCGACTTCCTGCAGAGCGCCTGATTCAGCTCTCTCGATGGTCCCATGGCCTCCGGTTATCCGGGGGCTTTTTTGTTGCTATAGTAGATGGGCCTCCGATTATTCACATGGCCTCCCCGAATGCGCCGATGGGCTTTGGTGCCGCTCTTGAGAAGCTCAAGAAAGTAGCGAACCTTGAGCCTGTCCGCAAGGACATCCACCTGAACGATGGTGTTACGACCCTGACAATGTATGTGACCCCCTTGGTGGCCGCAGAGCGTGATCGTGCTCGCGCAAACGCCAAGAAGGCTTCCAAGTCCGATGACGACAGCAACTGGCTAATGCACCTCTTGGTGCTGAAGGCCAAAGATGAAGACGGCAATCCGATGTTCACTTCTGGTGAAATCGAGGAGCTGAAGCGCGAAGTGCGTGACGAAGACCTGCAAAAGCTTCAGCTTGCTGTGCTTGGCAGTGACGATGACAGCATTGAAACCTCGTCAAAAAAATCGCAGACGAACTCCGGCAAGACCGCTGGACCTACCTGAAGATGGTGGTTGCCGAGACCCTCGGCAAGTTCTATGTTGAAGTCAATTCAACGATTACGGACGAAGAACTCTTGATGTGGTCTGGATACTTTCAGATCAAGAAAGAGGATCAAGACGAGTCGATGAAGAAGGCAAAGAGGGGGCGCTAGGCCCCCCTTTTTCTTGGCTACGCTGGTGCTACTTGGGTCGATAGTGCGCCGTGGCGGTCAACAGAGAAACGATTCAGATTCAAATATCCGGTGGCGATAGAATAAGGGATCTTGACAGGGCGCTAAGGGACGCCGCTCGTGGAGTTGACGAGCTAAATCAAAGTCTCGCTGGCGCGGAAGAGAGACTTCAAGCCCTTGGTGCAGAGCAAAGAGCATTTACACAGGGTACTCGCAGGCTTGGCACACAAGCAAGGAGAGCGCGTCAGCTGGAGATGGATCTTGGCTCTGGGGCTGGTGCGAGCCAGGCCGAGACAGCCGCAACAAGAAGCAGTCTCAGGTTAAGAGCTACGGCAATTCGCCGCGAACTGCGCGAAAGAGCCACAGAAAGGCGGCGGCTTGAGCAGAGAACTCGATCCGCAATGGAGCAAAGTGGAGTAGAGGAAACTCGCCGCACTGAACTTCGACGGCAATTCGACAATCTTATTGACGCTCAGGGTGATTACGCGGATCAGATTCGCCAAAACGCCAATGAAATGGCGCGTCAGCTCAGGCAAACACGAAACAGGTCAGCAATAAGAACGACAAATACAAGGCGAGCTAGGTACGAAGAAGCGATAGAAAGACTTGGCACCGGGGCTGAATTTGGTGACAGGCCCACGTCTGGATTAAGGCAAAGGTTTGCCGAAATTCGCCAATCGGCTTCGCTCAGGTCTGTCGAGTTGGACAGACTTGAGGAGGCTGAGGCGGCTGTGCGTTCGGGAGCCGCTGCGCGAATAAGAATGCTGCGCGGTGAGCTTGCCTCTAGGAGAATAATGGGAGAGGTGGGCTCAGGGCGCCAAGAACCAGAGGCGCGTGCAGTCAGGGACCAGATTAACGACATACTCAATGAAGTTGCCGCTAGATCGGGCGGCTTTCAGACGACAAGGGCCAGGCTGGTTACAGAGCAAGGCAGCCTTGCGGAGAGGTTGCGGGAGGCTCTCAGGACTGGTAGGGGTCGCAGGGAGGGATTCGATTTTTCTCGCAGGCTTGGTGAGCGACGGGATCGACTTGTAGCAGAACAAGCGATTGAACCAAGAACCCTTGATAGGGTTAATTCTGCCCTGGAAAGGGCCGGGGCACTAAGAGATGCCGGAGACATAGAAACAGCAAAGGAGGTGTTAAAGGGTGCTGAAAGAACGATTGCCGCAAGAGAAAGAGAATTAAAACTGCAGAGAAACATCACAAGAGAGAGAGAGGGCGGACTTGACGCCGAAGTTGACAGAACCAACAAACTCAACAGCCTGCAAAGAAAGCTCAATGAGCTTCGCGGCGGCGGCGCCCGTGGCTTTGCGATTCAACGTGCTGAGGGCCTGGTGGCGAGGCTGCCTGAGCTTGAGCAAGCTGGCAATTTTGGTGAATTTAATCGCGTCAGCAAGCAGGCTTCGGATCTACTTTCTGCTACTAGCTCTGCGCTGACACGACAAAACAAAAGCACGGCGACCATCTCTCGCTTTCAGAAGGGAATCGCCAAGATTGAAGGTAAAATCGCCCAAAACAAGCAAATTACACTTGAGGAGGCTAGTCGCCTACAAGCGTTCAACGAGGCCCAGCGTCGTGAACGCGGCCTTGGCCCTGCTCAGCTTGCTCTGCCCTCTGGCGACCCCTCTCTGCCTCGATTCAGGGGCGGCGCAAGACCCGCTGGCGAGGGCATGATTGGCAGAACCGCCGAAGAAGCATCTACCGCTCTGCGCGAGATCCAATCCGACTTCATCAAGAAGGCCGCCAAGCCCGTTGGTCAGAAGTTTGTTGAAGCACTGGCAGAGGCGAGTACAAGTGCCATCACGGGCAGGGGCATATTTGAAGCCTTCCAGGGCTTTGCCAAAGGATTTGGAAAGCTCGCTACATCACAGGGCGCTGGCGGCAAGGCTGCTACTGGGGCAATTGACCCCGCAGAGGCCCAGACTCGATTCAATAAGGCACTCAACTCCAGTCGAGCGCTTACGGAGCAACTTAACACGCTTGAGGTCGAAGGAGTCAATGTAGCGCAAGAAAGGATCAAACTGGAAGCCGCCCTCAAGGCTACCAGGAAAACCAATTTTGAGCTGAACAGGAGTAGCCTAGAGGCGATTGAGGATCAACTTAGCAATACCCGCTCCTTTGTGAGCGCGGAAAGAGCGGTAATTACACAAGTAGCGAAGCGCAACAAGCTTGAGCAAGATGCTCTTGACGGCCAAACGGCTAGAACCAATAAACTCCTGGGCCTACAAAGAAAGCTTGGGGAGCTGACAGCCGCTGGCGTAGGCGGACCAGCCCTGCAACGCGCTCAAGGTCTCATCGGAAAACTTCCCGGCCTTGAGCAGGGCGGCAATCTAGGCGAGTTCGACCGTGTTGCTGCGCGAGCCTCTGCCTCCCTCCTTGACGCTGCCTCTGCCTCCAGGCTTCAAGCTTCGGCATCGAGAGATGTTGCCGCCGCCGACAAAGCAAGGGCCGCTGCAACCAAGGGCGCACAGGATGCCGAATTCAAGCTTCGCCAGCTCACGACAAAAGGTGTTGATCCTCGCCAGCTCGCAGCTCCTGTAGGCGGAAAAACAACCTCCCTCCAGAAGATCATCAACCGAGCCTCCTCTGAGGCAGCTTTTGGCGACCCCGCAAGAGCCAGTGAACTGTTGGATATTGCCAATAGGCGGGTTGAGGTGCTTGGTCGAGAGCTTGGCCTTGCTAAGTCAGTTGAATCGCAGGAGAAAAAGAGAGTAAATGCCTCCAAAGCTGTTACAAGGGAAAATGAAAAGCAGAGCAAAGCAGCGGTTGCCCTTGCCTCCCAGAGGGAAGATGCGCTCGATGCGGAAGTCAGCAGAACTCTCAAGCTCGAAAAACTAGAAAGGCAGCTCAACGAGCTTCGCGCTGCTGGAGCCAAGGGTGTCAGCTTCCAGCGGGCCGAGATGTTTATTGGCAGACTGCCCGCCCTTGAGCAGGCTGGCAATTTCCGTGAATTTGAGCGTGCCGCGAAAGTGAGCGCAGAGGCGCTGGCGGCTACAAGGGCTGGAATGGCTGCCAGCAAGAAGGCTGCGGGCGGCGCAATTGACCCGGCAGAGGCTCAGACCCGACTAAGCAAGGCGCTCAATTCCAGTCGAGTGCTTCAGGAGCAGCTTAACACTCTTGAGCTGAAGGGTGTCAATGTAGCACAAACCAAGGCAAACCTGCAAAATGCGATAAACAATGCCAAACAGTCTACTTTCCAGCTTACAAGAGATAATCTGCAAGAGCTTGAGCGCGAGCTTGAGGCCGTTCGTTCCTTGGTTGCAGCCGAAAAATCTGTAACAGCAGAGCAGGAAAAGCAGTCAAAGCTCAGAAAGATTTCCGGCGAGAATCTTCCACGTATCAGGCGGGACACTCTCTCTGGTCTTCTTGGCGATATTCGAGAGTCTGGCGGTGCCGGTCGCGTGCTGATGGGCGGCAGGAGTGCCGAAGGCGCAATTGAGCAAATCGTTCAGACCTTCAACCGCAGCGTTGGCACTGGAGCTACGGCTGGCAAGGCCGGTCAACAACTGGGCCTAAATGATCTTGCGAAAGTCTCCAAGGCTTCTACAAGAGAGCTTGAGCTGCTATCGGAAACTCTGACAATGGTTCGCGCTGGAATGCGGACTACTGACAAAGGCTTCGATCAGATCGGTGACACGATTGCTCGGGTCAATCGCCAGATCCAAAGAACTGATCCCGATGCCGACTTCCTGACCCGCCGGTTAGGCGTCAGGGGCGGCAGGGCGGCCAGCGAGGGCCTGATTGGTGGTGCGTTCCCCCTCCTGTTCGGGCAGGGCATTGGAGCGGCTGCTGGTGGTGCTGCTGGTGGTGCTCTTGGCGGTGCTGCTGGCGGGATGCTGGGCTTCGGCCTGTCCCTGACTGGCACGGCGATTGGCACGGCGGCTGACAACTTGATGCAGGCGGCTCAGGACACGGGGGACATGCTCCGCGACCTGACGGGGAACTTTGATCAGATCAAGGAAGCTGGACTGCTTGCAAGTCGGACTCAGGAGAAGCTGGTTGAAAGCCTGATTCAAGGTGGCGAGAAAACCGCTGCATATTCGATCATTCAGGCGGAGCTGAATAGAAAACTTGGCGGAGAAGGTGTTTCCAGGCTTCGCGCCGCAGCTGACGCTGGTGATCGCATGAAGCGTGCAATGGCTGAGCTTGGTATTCAAATCCAAGAAGCTGTTTCCGGCCCTCTTGCAGCACTGCTCAACTGGGTTTCTGGAGTTGTCGAAGAGGGCAACAAGGTCAACAGATATGGGCTCTTGTTACAGCAGCTGCCGCCAGAGAGGGCTCAACAACTTCGTCAAGAGACTCTGGGGGCTGTCGCTCAAGCAGGGCAACTCAATCCCTTCCGTGTAAGGTCTCCTCTGCTTGGCACTCAAAATCTTGAGCCAGACGAGGGAGAAGTTGCCCGCATTGCCACACTTGGCCAGCTCTCCGCAATTCTTGCCAAGTTTGAGGCTTTTGTCCCATCTACTCCCCAGACAGAGGAGGAGAAGAGGTCGGCTGCGATAAGGGAGGCCGAAGTTGAGGTCTCTCGCGCCCAGCGCGATCTCCAGGCTGTCTCCAGAGAGCTTGAAAGCATTGACATCCTGAAAGGCTTTGAGCAGCGCATTGTTGCTGCCAAGAGAGAGCAGGAAGATATTGATCGCCAAGCTTTTGAAGCCCGCCGTGACTACGAGCGTCAGATTGCGGACATTCGTGAAAGCGTAGAGAATAGGGTCTCTCAGATCAATCAAGAAAATAAGCAGAAAGAGATTGACCTGATCGTTAAGCAGGGCGAGATCCGTCAGGCTCAATTCAGGAATGCTGCTCTTGCGATTCAGGGCGAGCTTGCTGGTGACGAGCTTGCATCCAGCCTTGCTGATGCTGTTAGCACCTATCTCGGTGCTCAGCTTTCCGCGCAAGACCAGATTGAGCAGCGCCGCGCACAGTTTGAGCTTGACCTTGCTAACCAAGAGATTGAGATTGGTAAGTTCAAAATTGACATTGCCAAGAGTGTGTCAAGGTTAAATCTTGATACAAACGAGAAAATTCAGGCTATCAATCTGAACATCGCCAGGAGAAACGAGGACGCGGCAAAGAACACTTTTGAATTTGAGAAGAAGATTGCCTCGCTTAAGTTAAAGGCAACTACCAGGGAGCTTGTTCTTTCGCGGAGTCAGGATGAAATCGACCTTGAGGCGCTGAGAACGCGCAACGCTTCCCTGCCGAGCAACCCGGTGCTAGATGCGCAAGTAAAGGTGCTGGAAACGAGAGTTGCGGAGACCAGGAAAGCGACTGACGAAATCCTGGGCATGATCAAGGAGGTGGAGGCCATGCCCCCTCCTGCGCAAATTCGCCCTGTTGCGCCAATTTCAGCTAAATCCGTAAGCACTGCTGGCGTTGATAGGGCCTTCGCAAGGGGTGTCGCTCTTAGCAGGCAATTCCAAGAGCTTGAAGACCAGCTTGTTGCCCTAGTGAAAGCTGGGGATGCCCAAGAGTTAGTCAATCAACTTGACAGAATTGCGCTCACCGCTGGCAGGCAGCTCGCCACATCACTGTCTGATGCAGTCAAGGAATATGGAGTGGCGGTCGGAGACCTGAAACCGATCATTGATGGCGTTGACCAATCCTACGAAGAACTTCGCAATTCCTTTGCTCGACAAAAGCGCCCAGTTACCCCAGAGCTGGAGAAGCTGCTTGAGGGATACCGCAAGGCACAGATTGCACTAGAGGAACTTGCCCCTACGCAAAGGTTCTACAACGATGCCATAAGTGGCTACACAGGTGAGATTGATCAGCTCAAAGGCTCGATTAACGATCTCCTTGGCCCCACGTCAGCTTATGAAAAAGAACTTCAGCGTATCAATGAGTCTGGTGGCATCCAAGTCAATCCAGAACTGAATACCAGGCTTCTTGAGGCTGCGGCAAATACTGACAGGCTTAGGGAGAAGCTTGAGGCGCTCAACGCCTTGAACGATCTTGCAGCTGGCTGGACTGATTCGTTCATTAGCTTCAACAAAGAGCTTCTCAAGGGTGAGGGCTTGATCAAGTCTCTTAAGACCTTCTTGGAGAGCACGGCGGATAGGGCTCTTGACTTGATCCTTGAATTTACCCTGCGTCCAATGCAGGAAAAAATGTTCAAGGACATGGCGAAGTTTCTTGGCTTTGAGGCCGAAAAGAATCCACTGCTGAAGCCCCTTGATTCAATCAACAACCTTAACGAGAAGATTTACACTGACCTCAAGGCGATAAAAGACCACTTCCTCAAGAATGCCCCAGCCGCTCTACCTGTTCAGCCGCAGGCTGCTAATGGCATCGTGCCGGGACCTGGACTAAGCGGAATTCCCGCTTCTCAGCAGATTACCCAATTCAGCAATCTCTCTCCTGTAAGCCCGGTAGGCCCCCAGAGCAGCGGTTTGCCGCCCAACTGGAACGAGGGGCTTGGTGCTGGACGTGGACATCAAGGGCGGGACGTTGGGGTGGACGTTGGCACCACGATTCACGCAATGGAGGCTGCTGTAGTCGAAAGCATTATTAGGGGCTTCGGCAAAGCTGGCGATGCAGTTGTTCTTCGTTACGCCAACAGCGACAGGCTGGGAGTCTATGGACACATGACCCCTGGCGTAGAAGCCGGTCAGTCTGTTGCGGCTGGTCAGCAAATTGGCGTCATAACCCCTGATATTCGGCCAGGTGGCGGGAATAACAGCCATCTTCATTATGAATGGTGGAAGCAGCAAAGAGGTCCCGCAGGAAACCTGCTCGACCCAAGCGACAGACTGCGCAAAGCGATATACGGTTCGCCTGCTTCAATGAACAGAGGTCCTCAGTCTTCCCTCCCCGGCGCCTTCACCGGGATGGGCGGACCCGATGAACTGTTTGCCGTTGAGCAGGTGCAGGGGATCCTTCCACAGGTCGTGAAGGGTGCCGTTGAGAACTACGAAAGATTTAAGGTCGCTGTCGAGAAAGACCTTAATTCGCTGAATTCACTAAAAGAGGTGGAGGGTTTTGGACTTGACGCACTGGATTGGGTCAAGAATAAAGCCCCACTGGGCGCAGTTGGACCCGCAGCAGACAAGGCAATGCGCTCTGACATGAGCGAAATTCTTGTGGAACTTGTCAACAATCGCATGAGCCAGCTTTCTACTGCTCAGCAATCCATGCCCAGCGGTGAAGGTTCGCCCCTCAACGGGATACTCAAATATGAGGGGCAGCTTAGCGAGCTTGGCTTTACGACGATTGATCTAAATGGCCAATTCTCCAAGGTTGGAGAATCTGTTTATCAGCTCGACCAGAAGCTTCTTAGCGCATCCCAGTCCACTGAAATGTGGAATGCAAGCCTTGGCCAAAGCGCCAGCACACAGGAAAGGGCCGGATCGACTGCGGAGAGGACAGCCAATCAAGAGTCCGAAAGGCTGAAGAAGATTGGCCAGTTCGCTGGCGCAAGCATCCAAACCCTAAGCGGTGTTGCGATGGGTATTGGCGGCGCCCAGATGATCGGCAAGGGTGGCACCTACAACACCCTGATGGGCATCGCCTCCATCTTTGGTGGCATCTCCAGCGTCGCTTCTGGCATAGGCGGCTTTGGTAACATGTTTGGCTTGAAAG
>Ga0208465_1000129_pt1 | contig 24589 bp, 20 predicted proteins | sample LakMenEpi31Aug10_FD_150749 | JGI IMG/M metagenome (GOLD analysis project Ga0208465, IMG submission 150749) | Freshwater microbial communities from Lake Mendota, WI - 31AUG2010 deep hole epilimnion (SPAdes) | ecosystem: Environmental > Aquatic > Freshwater > Lake > Epilimnion/Euphotic zone ...
AGCGGCCCGGAGGGCATAATTTGGGGGGCTCAAGAGTGGATCTGAGCAGACAAAAGCTAGGGGGCTGAAGCTGAGAAAAACTGTATCTCACTGAACCGAAAACCGCTATATAGCGGTTTTCCATAGAGTGAGACACTCCATTGCTCAGTTCTACCCCCCAGCGCCTGGCTGCATGAGCTTCACGCTGTCCCCCCCCCTTGACAAGGGGGGGTGTTCACATCGCACTTCACCCGAGTGAAATCCACTATATAAAGAACCGGATTCTTTTCTTAGAAAGTAAATCCTCTAATATATTTTCGAACAAAGCTATTCCATTTTCTCTTGATTTTTTTAAGCTGGCTGTCTCGAGTACCAGCCCAAGCAGTTTCATCAAGATACTTCTCAAAAATAGGCACAGAGGGATGATCACAATTTAACTGCCATGGTTTCACCATGCCACCATAATGAATAACATAAGGATTAGTAGCTACCCGATGTAAAGTCTCAGAATCTTTAAAGGGATTATGCTTAGGATCATGAGCATAGGGCCCATAGACAAAGAAAGGTAGCTGGTTCCATTGAGAGCTAATTTTCTTCCACCTTCCTGCAAGGACAGCATTTAAGATATCCTGATCGTGCGTCTTAATTGTATCCTTGTTCTTTTCAAAAAAATCAAAGAAAACAGCTGCGATATTGGTCTGTCTCCACTTATCAAGGTTTGCGACTAAAAGACCTGCATTAAAGTATTCTGCCTTTGGATCCAATTTTAATTCTCTATAGTTACTCAAGCCTGGAGCAGTGGAGAGATGGTTTCCATTAATTGCTGCCATAACAAAGCTATCTTCCATGTCCATATCCCAGAGCTCTTGAAGATCGCCTAAAACAATCATATCGGCATCTAAATAGATAGCCTTAGAGATTTCCTTTGGTAAAATCTCTGCCATTAGCAGACGGTAATAGTAAGCCAGGATAATACCTCGAGGTATTATCCTAAGTCGTTCAAGATCTGGACGAAGCCAAATAATTTCCAACCGATCAGATTTCAAAGTGGCTTCAGCTTTTTCCTTGCTGGATTGCTTAATACCTCCGTCAACAACATATAAGCATATCCTTGAAGTCGACGACTTTAAATTTTTGAATGCCGAATGTACTGTCACCGTCATTGGCATCACGTAGTTATCATCGACGGTAGCGACAAGCACTATTGGCTCAGCTATAGGCTTAGGTTCAAAAGCCTCGGAGGAGGATGGTGAATATCGATCTAAAAGCTGTAAAGCATTATTTGTGATGGCCATAACAAAGGATTTGAAAGAAAGAACAATGGAACAAACAGGAACTATTAAACATTCTATTTAAGAATGAAAAGTACTAAGAAAACTCACTAATTAGCCTTCCTTCCGAGTAAGAAGTAAAATCCAATCAGTGACCCTTGGTTAAGGACAAAATATAAGCTAGATATAGCCCTAATAAACTTTGCCGTAAACTTTCCTGATTTTCCTGAATTCTAGGCTCTTATCTTGCCTTTTTATTAAGTGGTTATTCAGTCTATCTCCCGAGGCAGCAATCTTTTCTAAGTAAAACTACTTAAACACTTGTGAAAATATAAAGTAGTTGAGGTCTAAGGGCAGGACAATTCGCCTACACCCTATAGAACCTTCATATATTTCTCAGATTTATAAATTTTTCATGAAACCATATCGGTTTCTGTCCTGATGAAGGATGGGGCGCTGTGGAAAGCTACTAGCTATACCTTACTTCCCAGTTCAGGTGTATCACATGGGTTCAGGAGCCGCTAGATCCATGTTCTTGGACTTTTGTGAGAGAGCGTCCAGGTTGACTGACAAAACAGGCGCTGCCCACCCACTGGGAAGTCGCTTCGCCTCTGCACCCCAACCCCTCTTGGGAGTAGGCTGCTATATATACATATCTCCTATTGAGGCTCAAAATACCCTATTGCCTCTCCCCTCGCGTCGCGGCCTGGAGGGCATATACTGTGGGGGTTAGAGGTGTCGAGAATGTATTACGGCGCCAAGTCCACTCAATCCCCACTTCGCGTAGCGCCCTAGGGAGCATCTTTGAGGGGACCTTAAAGATGAAGAAGCGACTGGCAGAGACGCCAGACCAGGCTGCGATGGCAGTGTTTTATGATAGATAAGTAAACCTGAAATCAATGCTTAGGGGAACCTAACCGTGGTAACCATCACCCTACTGAATTGGACTGTTGGTCTGGGTCTAGCAATCATGACCCTACTATTTATATTTCGCATCGTGCTGACCTGGTACCCCCAGGTCGAGTTGACACGTTTTCCTTGGCTATTGGTGTTCTGGCCTACGGAACCTCTCCTGGTGCCGGTGCGTAAATGGATACCACCCATTGGGGGGGTGGACATTGCTCCGGTGATTTGGGTGGGGCTGATCACCCTGTTGCGGGAACTCCTGGTGGGGCAACAGGGACTACTGAGAATGGTGGGTTAACCCTGGGCGTACTCTGGGGCAGTGTAGCCATTTTCAAAGGCATACTTGACCAGTTGGGATCGGTTTTTTAAGCCTAGCTTGGCCAGGATATTACTGAGGTGGGTCTGCACGGTGCGGGGGCTAAGGAACAGATGGTTAGCAATCTCCTTGTTGGTAAAGCCCTGAATCACCTGCCAGAACACCTTCAGCTCAGCACCGCTGAGGGCCTCGGGGAGGGCATCCTTGGTGACGACTGGCTCGGGAGGAAGGGGCTGTAGGCTATCTTGTAACCGCTGTAGTCGAGCCACGTTGCCCTTTACCTTAGCAATCAACTCCTGAGCATGGAAGGGTTTGACCAGGTAGTCATCGGCCCCAATCAGGTGACCCTGGACCCGATCGTTGACATCTCCTAAGCTAGACAGAAAGATAAAGGGAATCATCTGACCGCTGGGGCAGGCCCGCACCTGGCGGCAAAACTCAAACCCATCCATCCCTGGCATGAGAATATCGGAGAGGACGACATCCGCTGGCCGAGTAGTAAGGAGATGCAGGGCTTCCTGACCGGAAGCGGCATTAATGACCTCAAAGCCCTGGGCCTGTAAACGGCGGGTTAGAGCGAGTTGCAAGGTCTTGTCATCATCAACGATCAGCACTGTTGTCATGGTAAAAACCTTCAGAAAATGGTGACCAGAGTGGCCTTGGGCCTGTGATACACCCCTAGCCCAGCTCTCGACCCCAGGTCTAAAAGAACCCTTAAGCCCTGACAAATCGTTGCCAAACAGGCGGATTTAGTGGCTAAAGCAGATTAGACTGTGGGTTGTTTTGTCGCATTCTGGGCAAGTTGTCATGTACGAACGGATCACTCCCCCCTCCGTGGGCGAACGTATCACCTTTAAGGACGGCGAACCTGTCGTGCCAGATAACCCTATCATTCCCTACATTCGCGGTGATGGAACGGGGGTGGACATTTGGCCTGCTGCCGAACGGGTTTTTGATGCCGCCGTAGCCACCGCTTACGGGGGAAACCGGCGGATCACCTGGTTTAAGGTTTATGCCGGCGATGAGGCCTGTGAGCAGTACGGCACCTTTCAATACCTACCGGAGGATACCCTGCAGGCGATTCGGGAGTACGGCGTGGCCATTAAGGGCCCTTTGACTACGCCCATTGGCGGTGGTATTCGATCGCTGAATGTGGCTCTACGCCAAATTAATGATCTGTATGCCTGTGTACGCCCCTGTCAGTATTATGCCGGCACCCCCTCGCCCCATCGCAGTCCAGAAAAATTGGATGTGATTATTTACCGGGAAAATACGGAGGATATCTATCTGGGGATCGAGTGGAAACAGGGGGATCCGATCTGCGATCGCCTGATCAACCTGCTCAACACCGATTTAATTCCCGCCACCCCCGAGCATGGTAAAAAGCAAATCCCCCTGGATTCTGGGATTGGCATTAAGCCGATCAGTAAAAAGGGCAGTCAACGCCTGGTGCGACGGGCGATCAAGCACGCCCTGCGGCTGCCCCCGAGTAAACAGCAGGTCACCCTGGTGCACAAAGGCAACATCATGAAGTACACCGAAGGGGCCTTCCGTGACTGGGGCTACGAACTAGCCACCACGGAGTTTCGTCAGGAGTGTGTTACGGAGCGGGAGTCTTGGGTGCTGGGGAATCGGGAGGCCAACCCCGACCTATCGGTGGAAGACAACGCCCGCCAGATCGAACCCGGCTATGATGCCCTCACCCCGGAGAAAAAGGCGGCGGTCTGTAGCGAAGTGCAGGCTATTTTAGACGCCATCTGGGCGACCCATGGTCAGGGCCAGTGGAAAACTAAGATCATGGTCAACGATCGCATCGCCGACAGCATCTTCCAGCAGATTCAGACCCGCCCTGACGAGTACTCCATTCTGGCCACCATGAACCTGAATGGGGATTATCTTTCCGATGCCGCCGCCGCCATCGTGGGTGGCCTGGGCATGGGGCCCGGGGCCAACATTGGGGACAGTTGCGCCATCTTTGAGGCCACCCACGGCACCGCCCCCAAACACGCTGGCCTGGATCGTATTAACCCTGGTTCGGTCATTTTGTCGGGGGTAATGATGCTGGAGTACCTGGGCTGGCAGGAGGCAGCGGACCTGATTAAGACCGGTATTGCCGGAGCGATCGCGAACCGCGAGGTGACCTACGATCTGGCCCGCCTGATGGAGCCCCCCGTCTCCCCCCCCCTGAAGTGTTCGGAGTTTGCCGAAGCGATTATTCGTCACTTTGACGATTAGGCCTGTCGGTGGTTGGGGCCCCTTGGGCCCCAACCACCAGTTGCCTAGCGGGCGGTGACCAACACCACCCCCATAACAATGAACCCCAGACCGGCCAGGCGGATAGGGGGCAGGCTTTCTTTAAAGATAAAGTAACCAATCAGCACTGAGCTCAAGTAGATCAGGGATGCCGCCGGCGCCGCCACACTCAACTTCACCCGGGTAAGCACGAGAATATAGGAAACCGCACCCACCCCGTAGGCGGCCAGGCCCGCCACCAGAGAGGGGGTGGTGGCAATGCGTAACACATGCTCGAGGGCGTTTTGATGGGTGACCTGCCCCAGCTGCAGGGCGCCCATTTTCAGGAAAAGCTGGCCAAAGCTGCTGGCCAGAATGGAGATGAATAACAAGCCAAATTCGCTGGGAGTCACCTTGACCTTAACCTTTCTGGCGCCGCGATGGAATTAATCAATTAGGGGATAGTCAGGCATGATACTGGACTTCGGTCCCGGAGGAAAGCGTTCTTGATGGGAGTATCCTCTGGGGGCAGCCGACCAGAGCCCTGGGGCCAGAGTTGATCGGCTGACCCTTTACCGGTTCATAATAGACGTAGACATTATCACCTGGGGCAAGTTATCGCCATGGGGCCTAAGCGTACTGCCAAACCCAAACTGGGGCGACTGGAGAAAATTGATCCGGCGGATTACTGGCAGGGAGGGGTGGATTTGCAGCAGTGGCTGCGGGAACCCGATAACCTGGAGTTGCTCAGTGAGGCGATTGGGCTGCCCCTACAATCAACGACGGCGGAGGCAACGGTGGACTGGGGATGGTTTACGGTGGCGGACCCGGCCCAGCAGGTGCTGGTGATGGCCCAGGTAACCCCCAGCGACGACGCTCGCTTGGGGGCCCTGACCAGCCAGGCGGCGACCGGGGCGACCAGGGTAGTTTGGATTGCCCCCAGCTTCAGCGATCGCCACCGCCACAGCCTGACCTGGCTGACCCAGTTGGGTCAGGCCCAGGTGCACTGGCTGCCGGTGACAGTGGAGCTCTGGAGGATTGGTAAAGCCGCCATGGCCGTTAATTTCACCAATTTGGCGGAGGATGCGGAGGGGGACCTTGAGCCAGATCCCCCCGCCGAGCCGGAGGTTATCCCGCCGGAACCCTTGACGGCAGAGCAGCAGCAAAACCTGGATTTTTGGACCGGCCTCTGCCATCGTCTGGACCGGGTGGGCAGCCTGGTCAAAGCCGGTAGCCCCAGCCTCGAGGCTACCATGGGGTTTGCCATTGCCCGGGCGGGGTTTCGCCTGCATGCCATCCTCGACTACGACCACAGTAGTCTCTACACCGAGCTCTTGCTGGCGGGGGTGGATGCCCATCCCCACTTTTATCTGCTGGCGGAAGACCGGGAAGCGATCGCCGATGCCCTGGGTTTGCCCCTGATCTGGGATGACAGTGGTGATCAAAGTTGTGTAATTGCCACCACCCTGACCGGGGTTGATCTCGGCGATCGCCAGCGCTGGCCCGACTACCAGAACTGGATCTGCGACTGCCTGGAGCGCTTCTACGAGGTGTTTTTCGATCGCATCAAGGGCCTAGACGCCAATGGCTACAGTGCTTCGCCCCGCCGTCCACCGGTACCCCTGAGGGATGTGTTGGTGTTGCCCGCTAGCCAGCGCCCCTAGCCCATGGTCCATAGCCCAGGGCTAGACACTACCGGGGATGGATCGGTGGCCCTCACCCCAGCGGTGCTGGATCGGGTGCGGCAGGGGGTAGCGATCGCCCGCAACCCGGTGGTACGCCGCCAAATCGAGCGGGACCTGGCCCTACTGGCGGCGATCGCCGAGGGGCAGCCCGACCCCCGGGTGAGCGGCCCGGTGCGCCACTGGTTACTGCGCCGGTTGATCAAAACCCTGTTTCGGGTGCGGCTGAAAAACCCCCAGCACATTCCCCACCGGGCCAATGTGCTAACCGCTAACCACCTTAACCACATTGACCCCTTTCTACTACTGGCCTTTGTGCCGCCCCGCCCCTACTACTACATCCTGGGGGATGCCCGCACCCTCTATAACAAACCCTGGAAGCGCTGGGTGATTGGCTGGGCGGGGGGAGTCATTCCCCTGGAGCGGTGGTGGAAGGAGGAAATTGCCGTGGTGCAGGCCGCCGATCAGGGGCACAGCGATCTAGCCCCCCTGGCGGCAGAGATTCGTCAGTATGTGCCCAATGGCAGCTCGATTCAGCAACTACGCCAGATTGACCAGGCGATTCAGGCGATTTTGGCCCGGGGGGACGGCATTTTGATTTTTCCTGAGGGCCGCCTGGGGGACCGGGAGGGCCAGCTCCACCATCCCCTAAAACGGGGAACGGTGCTCTACGCGCTGAGATCGGGGGTACCGATCACCCCGGTGGCGATCGTCGGTACCCAGGATCTGTTTTGGCGCAAGCCCCTCGCCCTCCGGTTTGGGCCCGCCCTGCCCGTGCCTCGGCAGCCCCATCCGAACCGTAGCCTGATTAATGGCCTCCTGACCCAATTGGAACAGGCCCTAACCCAGCTACTCCCCTCCACCTACCAAGAGCCTAGGGGACCAAAACTACTGCGCCACTGGCTCAATCACCTGTTTTGGTAAGTGCATTCACTGACCCTACATGCGAGATAGGGCCGCTATTTTTGACAGCTTAGTCTGTTCTAATCCGTCTAGCTCCTCTATCTGAAGCCAGCCCTCCTTCACCAGGCGAGAGAAAACAAAGACTAACACGGCATAGCGATAGTCGTATTTACCGTCCACGTCATGTCTTCTGGCACTTAAAAAATCATTTAAGCGCCATAGATCTTCCAACTCAGCAAGGGAGGTGACTTGGGTCCTAACTTCTTCAATTAGTACGGCAATCTCTCGTTCATAGGCCTTTTCAAAGGCGGCCCGGGCGATTTCTTTCTCAACCTCAGACCAGGATACATCACTCATTTGTCCTTCCCAAACTTAACCAGAAATTGGATGCTTGATATAGCAGTTCTCATCCCGATCAGATGCAGGTGTACTGCTCAGGTTTACAGTCTAAAAGACCTCTAGCCTGATTGACTGACAAAACAGGCACCGCCCTCTCCCCAACCCGTCTCCCGCTCTGGGAGAGGGGCTTATGAGCCAGGTTTTCGGTTTGAAATCCCTTCTCCCCTTGTGGGAGAAGGGATTTAGGGATGAGGGAAAAAAGATTTGTCAGTCAACTAGGACTTGTAGCAGTTGAGATACATCTCATCGGCCTGGGACCCACTATAGTTTTGAAGAAAGATAAAAAAGACGCCCTCAGGGGAGAGCGTCCTCTAAAAAGTTGGTGCGTCTTGTCCCAAAGACAGCCCCAGCCAGCTCTCCCTAGCGCACTAAATTAATTAATTCCTTCGGGGAAGCCAGTAAATCAATGGCAACAAAGAAGATCTTATTCTCTGGAGTCAATAGAAATCTCCAGGCCATATTCATCCCTACACCAGCGCCAAACCAGGGGGTTTGGACTTTACCGGTAACCTTAATCTGGGTATAACCATCCTGGGCTGGCTCCACCACACCTCGCTCCGGTAAGAGTTTCAGGTTCTGACAATCTTCCTTGAAAAAGCGCAGTACCGATTCCTTACCAATAATCGGCTTTTGGAAGGGGGGTTGCAGAGCGCCATCGGCGGCGAACAACTCAATTAGGGCATCAAAATCATTGGCATTCATGTTATCCATGTAGCTCAGCACCGTGGGGTTATCGACCCCTTCAATGGTGACCCGACTGCGTTGAGTGACGGCCTGGGGTACCACCACCGGTTCACTGACCCGACCCACATTGCCTAGCTTGGCGGTATCAAACCCCATATCAACCACAGCGTTGCGTAGGACCGTAATCTGTTGACCAGAATCCAGATTGCGAATCGCCTGCAGCACCGCCGAGGCATTGGCAGAGAGTTGGTATCCATCAGGGATAGGGGCGACAAAGCCCTGCTCCATCCACTGCCCTAGGCGATACCAAAACCCTAACTTGATGTTGGCTGACCAGGTGGCATAGGTTCTGCTGATCGGGGTATCGGCCCGATTAGCCAGGTCACACATGACCTGGGATTGTTCGCGAAATGACATCTGCCGAATTTGATCTAGGGTGCCCTCGGCAAACTGCATATTGGCGGCTCCTGGTGCTGCGATGGTGATGGTCTTACCCATTTCAAGATAGGCAAACCAGATCAGGGCCAGTTGATCTTCCGCGTTCAGTTGGACAAATCGAGCAATGGTGGCTGGTACTGCATCAGCAGATAGGGTGCTAGGAAAAATATTACGGGCTGAGTCGATCGTGAATGGCATAAGAGGATTACCTCAATAGACTTAAGACGCCTGCAGTAGTCAAGTCGTTGAACATTGGGGAAAAAATTCCCCCGCTACTATCATCCTGTCATCAAATTATCATTAGATGGTCCACAGCAGAGACAGTTCTGACTTTTCTCTGCGCTTTCCCTTATTTCCCACAGCCATTCCTGAAGGTAGCTTTAAGCAGTTTTGTCAACTATATTCTCAACGGCGGTGATGACCGGCTGGATGGTGACGGATACCGGTAGGCAATCCGGGGGAGTAATGGACCTGGTTCTAAGGCAGGGGCACTATTAGCGATCGCGGAGAAGGTGAAGCGGGCGGTAGTTTAGCCAAACAACAAAAGCGCCCTCCGAGGAGGGCGCTTCGCTAAAGATATCAGCCTAGCAACTAGTCGATAATTTCAGGAGCCTGAGCGGCAGCCAGGTCCAGGGGGAAGTTGTGGGCATTGCGCTCGTGCATCACTTCCATACCCAGGTTCGCCCGGTTGATCCCGTCAGCCCAGGTGCCAATCACCCGACCATGGGAATCCAGAATCGATTGGTTGAAGTTGAACCCGTTCAGGTTGAGCGCCATGGTGCTGATGCCCAGGGCGGTGAACCAAATCCCAATCACCGGCCACGCACCCAGGAAGAAGTGCAGGCTGCGGCTGTTGTTAAAGCTGGCATATTGGAAAATCAACCGACCGAAGTAGCCGTGGGCCGCCACGATGTTGTAGGTCTCTTCTTCTGCCGTCGATGTGGACGGGGGGGCTCACAGCTGCCCCTTGGCCTTGACCTGCTGGTAGAGGGTTTCCATCGCGGCAATAAAGGAATTATCCCGAGTCCAAAAGGCGGGGAAATCCCCCTGGGTTTTGATGGCAATGCCGGATACCGGCACCTGGGGTAGGGGCTCCAGGGTTTCAGGAAGGCGTTTAGGGCTCTGCCAAAAGTCCCGCAGGTTGCCACAGCGATCGGCGGGGATGGTTTGCAGAGGTGCGTAGTAGGACTCCACCGGCTGGGGGGCCTGTTTTTGTAGCTGTAGCTCCGCCGATAGGGCCTGCCCCAGGGGAGATTTGGCCAGCTCCCGCATTAGGTTGTCTTGGGAGAGCCCCCGTAACTGAAATAGCAGGAAGGGGTTTTGATCCAACTCGGCGGCGACTAAGTAGTAGACCCCGGCAATGTGTTTGCAGGGGTTCCCCCAGTCGGGGCAGGAGCAGGTGGCCCGAAAGTCTTTGCTGCTGGCGGGCAGCAGGTTAAGGTTGAGGGGCTTAAATACCTCCTCGATGGTGTCGGGCATCTCCTTCAGCATCAGCCGAGAAATCAGGCTGGCCTTAGAGGCGATGCGGGCGATGGCGATGGACCACTGGGCGGCGCTGATGGGCTGAAACTCCAGGGTAATGGTGTAGAGCGGTTCCTTGTATACCCCAAAGTAAGGATTCACCGACCCCCGCACCTGGGCGAAAACCCGCCCGTCTGCGATGGTGAAACTCTTCACCTTGTTACCGCGGGCATAGGCGCGACCCCGACTGAGGCGACCGCTGTCGGTCAGGTTTTCCATGGCGGCGATAAACCGTTGTCCCCACCAACTCCGACTAAACTGGCTCATCCTTACACCCCCCAGGGTCAGCACTATTCCATCATCGCACTTCTATTCAGGGCAATCAGCTGGCGAAAGGCCTGGTTATCTAACTCCGTCAGCCAGGATTCATCGGCGCCAACAATGGAGCCCGCTAGTTTTTTCTTGTCCTCAATCATCTGATCGATGCGTTCCTCCAGGGTGCCGATCGCCACAAATTTATGCACAAACACATTCTTTTTCTGGCCAATGCGGAAGGCGCGGTCGGTGGCCTGATCCTCCACCGCCGGGTTCCACCAGCGATCGAAGTGGAACACATGGTTGGCCCGGGTTAGGGTAATGCCCACCCCCCCCGCCTTCAGGGATAGGACAAAGGCCGAGGGTTCGGTGTTCGGGTCTTGAAACTGGCTGATCATGGCCTCCCGGCGGGGGCGGGGGGTGCCGCCGTGCAGGTAGTAGGTGTTGAGGTGACAGCTGTGGCGCAGGTACTTTTCCAGGGCGGCCCCCAGCTCCGTGAACTGGGTGAAAATCAGCAGACTGTCCCCCTCCGCCATGGCTTCCTCCACCATTTCCGTGAGGCGGGTGAGTTTGTGCGATCGCTGGGCGGTAAAGTCGCTGCCATCCTGCAAAAACTGCATGGGGTGATTGCACACCTGCTTCAACTTCAGCAGGGTGGACAGGATCAGCCCCTTCCGCTGGATCCCATCCGTTTCCTCCAGCTGCTTTTCCACATCGGCAATCACCGCTTCGTAGAGGGAGGCCTGCTCCTTGGTGAGGTTGCAAAATAGCCTTTGCTCCACCTTGTCCGGCAGGTCCTTGATGATGGACTGATCGGTCTTGACCCGCCTAAGAATAAAGGGCTCCACCAACTTTTTCAGGGTGGCGGACTGGCCGGGGCTGTTGTGTTTCTGGATAGGCAGCTCAAAGTTGCGGCGAAACTGGGCCTGGGTGCCCAGGTAGCCCGGGTTCAAAAAGTTAAAGATCGACCACAGGTCCATCAGGCGGTTTTCCACCGGGGTGCCGGTCAGGGCCAGTCGATGGGGGGAGGACAATTTTAAAATCGCCTTGGTCAGGGCCGCCTGGGGATTTTTGATGTTCTGGGCCTCATCCAGCACAATCCGGTGCCATTGCACCCCGTTGAACAGGGCGGCATCCTTACGGGCCAGGGCAAAGGAGGTGATCAGGATGTCATGGTCCCGGCAGATCTGCTTGAAGGGTTTGGCCTCCTGGGGGCGATCGCCGCCATAGTGCACCGCCGCCCGCATCTGGGGAGCAAACTTGTGGATCTCGTGGAACCAGTTGCCGATCACCGAGGTGGGGGCAATCAGCAGGGTTGGCGGCAGGCGGCGCTGCTCAGCTTGGGCCAGTTCTCGCTCCTGCACCAGCCGGGCAATCACCTGAACCGTTTTCCCTAGCCCCATATCGTCCGCCAGACAGCCATTCAGCCCCAGCTGCTCCAGGTACTGCAGCCAGGCCACCCCCCGCCGCTGGTATTCCCGCAGCTGGCCCTGGAAGCTGAGCGGGTCCTCCACCGGCTGCAGTTGGCCCCGGTCCTGGAGTTTAGCCAACATGTCCGCCAGCACATCCTGTCGGTCGTACTCCACCGCCAGATCCCCGCCCGCCCCGGTGGCGGTCAGCTTCATAAAATCTAGCAGGCTGATTTCCGGGTTTTCCGCCTGCTGCTTTTGCCAGAACTCCAGCATTTGCTGCATGTTGTCCTGATCCAGCTCCACCCACTGGCCCCGAAACTGAACCAGGGGGGTTTTGGCCTGGACCAGCTGCTGCCACTCCTGGGCGGTGACGGTTTCGCCGCCAATGGCCAGCTCATACTGGTACTGCACCAGGGTTTCCAGGGAGAAGTAACCGCTGGTTTTGCTGTTACCCGCCGGAGATTTCCCCTTAGCCTTGAGGCGCACCCTGGCCCGCTGTCGCCCCTGGGGCGTCCACCAGGCGGGCACGATCACCTTGTATCCCGCATTTTCTAGCACCCAGGCCGCGGTCTTGAGGAAGTTAAAGGCGGCCGCCAGATCCAGGCTGATGCCGATCGGCTGATCCGTCTCCAGCCCCTGCCACAGCTCAGGGTAGATGCGGGCGGCGTAGCCCAGGTTGATCAGCAGATGTTGCTCGAACCCATCCCCTAGGGAGACCTGCACCGGGTGGCGCTGCTTCGGGCCCAGGGCCCAGTAGTCCTCCAGGGAAAGCTTCAGGGAGGGATCATGCTTGGGGGCCACCTGAAACTGTAGCCGCCAGGGATCCTCTGGCCTGGGCGGGTCCTGCAGGTGGAAGTAGAGGTGGAAGGGTTGATCGGTCTGGGTGCGGAGGATTTGATGCCGCCAGGCCTGCCACTGTTGGAATTGGTCTAGCCGCTCCGCCGTTGTCCATCCGGGGCCAGTGCCAGCCTGCTTGAGGCCGGCGGAGATCAGCGAGTCGACGATGGTTTTCTCGAAGGCCTGGGTGGTGGGGGTGTGGGTGAGCAGGTCGGTGAGCAGGCAGTCGGCAAAATGGCGCAGGAGAGAGGGGCGATCGTAGAACACCGGGGGGTGGCAGGCCTCAGCAAACCCCGCTCCACAGATCATCGGCATGAAGTCGAGGTAGTGTTGCAGGGTGGTTTCGTAGGTTTCACCGATGAACTCCCAGCCGGGGTAGATTTCAAACCCAGGGGTGGGGCTACCGTTGGTTTTAGCCTGGCGGCGGCGGGCTGGCGGCGGTTCTAGCTGGCGATATTTGAGGGATGGGATGTACTGGTCCTTGAAGATTATCCGCTTCAGGGCCTGGGTGAAGTGGAACCAGAACAGCAGGTCTGACCCCAGCTGAATCTCGGCGAGCTGGTGCAGGGCCATGAAATGCAGGTCATTCAGCAGGCGGACGACGCTGTTGGCGGTGGAAGGGCCACCCTGGCTAGTTTTGACAGCGGCCAGGGTGGGATAACACTCCACCTGCCAGTATTCCAGGTCAAAGTGCTCCGGCAGCTCCTCCTCCAGGTAGCGCGACAGCTCCAGGGAGGGCAGAGGCTGCCCCGCCACCGTGGGCAGCAGGAAAAATTTGGGCTCAATCAGGGCCTCCAAGTTTTGGGGGTGGGACGGCTTCAGGCCCAGGTTCTCCCCCAGCAGCCTAGCCAGATCCGGCCCCCTTAGTTGCCGGGGATGGCCCGGGTGGGGGGGCGGCGAGGCGGGGTGTTCGGTGGTTTCAACCCACAGCCAGAAACCACCCGATCGGATGAACCCGTTGCCAGAGGCTGGAATCCAGGTGCCGTGAAGAATTTGCATCACATCTCACTCAGGTCGGCGCCCCTACCGGTAGAAGGCGTTGATTTCGATTTTAGGTGATTTCCCCGAACCGGGAGATTCATGGTAAGGGAATAGGGGCACCCTAGCCCTCACCCCCGGGTAGCCCGGGCCTGCTAGGTGAGGTAAACCAGGGTCACCCCCGTGCCCCCCTCGCTCTGGTCGGCGGCGGTGAAGCGCTGGACCTGGGGATGGCGACTGAGATAGTCTTGGACCCCCTGCCGGAGTTTGCCGGTGCCGTGGCCGTGAATCACCCAGAGGCAGCCCTGGGCCTGGGCGATCGCCGCCTCCAGGGCCGCCTCCGCTTCCACCACCCGCATCCCCCGCAGGTCCAGGGTATTCCTGTCGGTCCGCACCGTCACCGGTGCCAGGCTGGGGGCCGGCGGGGGCGGTGGGGCCGGCGGGGGTTTGGGGGGCAGCTCCGCCTTTTCCCCCTGGAGCGATTCAATATCCCTGAGGCTGACGGTGGTTTTTAGCAGGCCAAAGCGCACCGTTAGTTTCTGGTCTGCGTCCGGGGGGGTGATCACCTCGGCGGTTTGCCCCAGACTCACCAGCCGTACCCGATCGCCCACCTGGGGTCTGAAGCCCGGCTTGGGGCGGGACGGGGGGGCGGCGGGCCGGTGGGTATGGGCCAGGTTAGCGATCGCCTGGCTGGCCTGGTGGGCGGCCTGGGCCGTCGGTTCCCCCTGCTGCAGCTGGCGAATCACCTGGGCAATCTCCGCTTTAGCGGCGGCGATCGCCTGGTCAATGGCAACCTGTTGCTGCACCTTGAGGTCCTGCTCCCGTTGCCGCAGCATCTCCGCCCGCTGCCGCACCTCCTCATGCAGGTGCTCCGTCTCCGCCAGCAGGGCCGCCGCCGCCTGGGATTGCTGTTCCTGCTGGCGACGCTGGGCCTCCAGGCCGGCGATCACCTGATTCACATTTCCCGCTTGACTATCCTGGGCCAGGGCGGCGATCGCCTGGTCCACCACCGCTGGCTTTAGCCCCAGGCGACGGGCAATGGCCAGGGCATTGGATCGGCCCGGAATCCCCCACAGTAGGCGGTAGGTGGGGGCCAGGCTGGCCTCGTCAAACTCCACCGAGGCATTTTCAAAGCGGCGGTCCTGATATTTGAGGGCCTTCAACTCGCCGTAGTGGGTGGTAGCCAGGGTCAGCCGCGTCTGGTCCGCCAGGTAGCGCAGCAGGGCCATGGCCAGGGCGGTGCCCTCGGTGGGATCGGTGCCCGCCCCCACCTCATCGAGTAAAACCAGGGCATTGGCGGGGGCCTGATCGAGCCCTTCCGGGCCATCGAGGGCGGCCAGGATCCGACCGATGCGGCGAATATGGCCCGAGAAGGTGGACAGGCTCTGCTCCAGGGACTGCTCATCACCAATGTCCGCCAGCACCTGATCAAACCAGGGCAACTCCACCGGCTCCCGCGCTGGCACAAACAACCCCACCTTGGCCATCAGGGCCGCCAGACCCAGGGTCTTGAGGGTGACGGTTTTACCGCCGGTGTTGGGGCCGGTAATGGCCACTACCCGCAGCTGGGCCGGCATCAACAGATCAATGGGCACCACCACTGCCCCCTGTTCTTGACGGTGTTGCCACACCAGCAGGGGGTGGCGGAGCTGGCGCAGGGTGATGGGCTGATCCGGGGGGACAAAGCGGGGTGGGTTAGCCTCCAACCAGAGGGAATAGCGGGCCCGGGCCTGGGCCAGGTCCAGGGTGGTGAGGATAGCCAGCAGCTGCTCCAGATCCTCCCAGACCGCCGCCACCGCCTGACTGAGCTGACCTAAAATCGCCTCGATTTCCGTTTGTTCCTGCCGCAATACCTGCCGCAGTTGGTTGCCCAGGTCCACAATGGCATGGGGTTCGATATAGAGGGTGGCGCCACTGGCGGAGGCATCATGGACCAGGCCAGGGATGGCCTCTTTTTGCGCCGCCTTCACCGGCAGCACAAAGCGATCGCCCCGTTGGGTAATCAGGGCCTCCTGGAGGGCTCCCCCCTGCCGTTGGATAATCCGCTGCAGGCGCTGCTGGATATCCTGGCGGCTATGGCGGAGCTGCTCCCGCAGGCTGGTGAGCTTGGGGCTAGCCCGGTCCAGCACCTCGCCGCGATCGTCAATACAGTGGTGAATCTGCTGCTCCAGCTCTGGATAGGTGCGCAGGTCCGCCACCAGTCCCTGTAGCACCGGCAGGTCCTCCGCAGCCTGGGCCTCAATCAATCGCCGGAGCTGGCGAGCCCCATTCAGGGTGGTGGCAATATCCAACAACTCCTGGCCGTTGAGCAGGCCCTGGCGCTGCACCCGCTCCAGGCTGGCGCTAAGGTCCCGCACCCCCGCAAAGCTCAAACCCTGACCCTGGCTATCTAGCCAGTAGGTCTCCCGGGTTTGGGCCAGGAGGGCCTCACTGATCTCCTGCTGAGAGGGGATCACCAACCCCACAGCCGCCTGACAGCCCAACTTGGTGGCCGTAAAGGTGGATAGGTGCTGGCAGAGCCGGGGCCACTCCAGGAGGGTGAGGGTTTCGTGTTGGATCAAGGATCGGTTCAGGAAGTACTAAAGCAGGTTATTCCCAGTATAAAAAACCGCTGGAGAACCAGGGCCTGGCCCAGCCTACCAGACCAGGCGGGCCCGGTTATCCAGGTGCTGGGGCTGGCCCCACTCATCCAGGGCATTGAAGGGGTGCAGCCGCCGCTGGATCGACTCCGGCAGGTGGGAAAAATCAAAGGCGGCATCCCCCGCCGCAATAGTGGGCCAGAAATGACGCAGACCGGGGGCAATGGCGGCGGCCTCCGCCTCCGATAGGTTGATCGGTGGACTGACCAAAAATTTGGTCATAAATACCCCGGCCCGATCGCACATCCACCGGTAGGACATGGCCTGCAGATCATCCCAGGGGGGCACCGACCGCAGCCGGTGGGACTCCATATCCAGCCGCCGCAGTTTACCCCCCTGGTGGGTGACCTCCAACACCCGGTAGGGGTGGGGGTAGCTGACAATGGATCCGGTGAGGATTTCCCAGAGGGAGCCGCTGCGAGCCATGTCCTGGACGTGGAGGTGTCCCGTAAACATCAGGGGCACCCCGGCCGTCTGCAGGAGATCGCGCAGCACACCGTAGTTACTCACCATGTAGCGCTGCCCCAGTTGGCTCTGGGCCTGGCCAGGCAAATGTTCCAGCACATTGTGGTGGAGCATAACCAGCACCAAATCCCCCCGCAGCCGCTCCAGGGTCTGGTCTAACCACTCCAACTGGGCCCCATCCACGTAGCCCACCCGCCACTGCTCCCCCTGGGCACCAAAGGCATTGGAATTCAGCCCGATCAGATGCACCCCCGGTAGAATTTCCCGGTGGTAGTAGGGCCGATCCTCCCGATCGTAGCCAAAGTCCCGATAGAGGCGGGGAAAGTCCATCAGGCCAATGGCCCCATCGCTGGGCTCTCGAGCAATCACATCATGGTTACCGGGGACTACATAGGTGGGAAAGGGGAGCTGGCCCAGACGTTCAATTAGCCAGCCATGGTTAGCCCACTCCCCATGCTGGGTCAGGTCCCCCGGCAACAGCAAAAAATCTAGATCAAGGTCGACTAGATGGGCAAAAATCTGCTCTAGACCCGGAATACTCACCTCCACCAGGTGGAACCGGTGGGGATGATCTGGAATGGTTTCGGGGCGGGCAACGTGGGGGTCGCTGATAATGGCAAAGCGAAAACGTTGTTCCATAGGTTAGGGGGGCGACGGGTCAACACCCCAGGCGGGGCAACCGTGCCAGCTCAGGCAATGGCGGGCTGGGTCTGGGGCACTAGGGGAAGGGCCTGGGCGGTGGCCCAGGTGTGCAGGTCGGTGAGGCTGCGATCGCGGTACTGACCGTAGCGCTGCCGTTTGTTGCGCAGCGGTTGGGGCAGGGGCGGCAAAATACCAAAGTTGGGGGGCATGGGTTGGAAATGCTCGGCAGTGGCACTGCTAATGAACTGAAACAGCGCCCCCATCATGGTGGTGGGGGGTAGGGTGAGGGGGGGCTGCCCCAGGGCCAGGCGAGCGGCATTGGTGCCCGCCAGCCAGCCCCCCGCCACCGCCGCCGTATATCCCTCCGTGCCGGTGAGCTGGCCCGCCGCCAGCAGTTGGGGTCGCCGATGAAACTGCAGGGTAGGAGCCAGCAACTCGGGGGCATTAAGGAAGGTGTTACGGTGCATCACCCCCATGCGCACAAATTCCGCCTGCTCCAACCCGGGAATCAGGCGAAACACCCGTTGCTGCTCACCCCAGCGTAGATTGGTTTGGAACCCCACCATGTTCCAAAGCTGGCCATGGCGGTCCTCCTGCCGCAGTTGAACCACCGCGTAGGGGCGGTGGTGGCGATTAGCCGGGTCTTTAAAGTCCCCCAGGCGGGCGTCAAACAACCCCACCGGTTTGAGGGGGCCATAGCGCATGGTATCTTCCCCCCGACGGGCCATTTCCTCAATCGGTAGACAGGCCTCAAAGAACCTGGCGGAGTCCCGTTCAAAGTCCTTCAACTCCGCCTGTTCCGCGGCGCAGAGGGCGGTCCAAAACCGGCGATACTGGTCCTGATCCAGGGGACAATTTAGGTAGGCCGCCTCCCCCCGATCATAGCGGGAGGCCCTGAAGGCGATGGATTGATCGATACTGTCCCCCACCAGGATGGGGCTGGCGGCATCAAAAAAACTCATGTAGGCCTGGCCAGTGAAGGCCTGTAGGTCTGCGGCCAGCGCCGCACTGGTGAGGGGCCCGGTGGCTAAGACCCCAATGCCCTCAGGGGGAATGCGGCTGACCTCCTGGCGCCGCAGCTCAATCCGCGGGTGTTGGGCCAGGGTGGTGGTGAGATCCTGACTAAAGACCCCGCGATCCACCGCCAGGGCACCCCCCGCCGGCACCTGGTGTTGATCCGCCTTGGCCATCACCACCGATCCCAGGCAGCGCAGTTCCTGGTGGAGCAGGCCGGCGGCCCGATCGCTGGCCTGGGCCCCAAAGGAGTTACTGCAGACCAGTTCCGCCAGTTGATCGCTGTGGTGAGCGGGGGACTGCTGCAGGGGCCGCATTTCCTGCAATACCACGGGGAGGCCGGCCCGGGCGATTTGCCAGGCCGCCTCCGTACCGGCCAGGCCGCCGCCAATGACGTAAATGGGGGGGGGGGAGGTGACCATGGGGAGGTGGGGGGAATAGGGGAAGATCGGTTTCAGTTAGCGCACCTTAGCCTTGACCAGCGCCCCCGGCAGGGTGAAGAACTTACGCCAGGAGGGCACGTAGGCACGACGGCTAAACACATCGTAGTCGTTTTCCTCGATCACATCCAGAATTTGTTGGTAGAGCTCCAGGGCGGCCCACACCGGCCAGCGGGCATCGGGGCTAAGCAGGCTAATGCCGGCCTCTGCCTCTCGGTAAAAGCGGCGGGCCCGGTCGATCTGAAAGGCCATCAGGCGGCGCCAGCGATCGTCAATCACCCCGGCGATCAGGTCGGCTTCGCTGTAGTTAAACCGTTGCAGATCCTCCAGGGGCAAATAAATTCTCCCCCGCCGGGCATCCTCCCCCACATCCCGCAGGATATTGGTGAGCTGGTTGGCAATCCCCAGGGCGATTGCTTGGGGGGTGGGGTCAAGGGGGGTATGGTGGCGCCAGGGTGCGCTTTCCAGTTGGGCATCCACCCCCATGATGGTGGTGGACATTAGGCCCACCGTGCCCGCCACCCGATAGCAATACAGCTCTAACTCCTCGAAGGTATCGTAGCGAGAGCGGCGCAGATCCATGCGCTGGCCAGCGATCATATCCTTGAAGGGTTGAATATCCAGGGGAAACCGCTCCAGGGTATCCACCAGGGCCACATCCTCATCCCCCATCGGACAACCGGAAAACACCGACTCTAGCTGGGCTTCCCATCGATCCAGGGTTTTCTCGTTAGTAAATTGAGCTTGGGGACCGTCTACCAGTTCATCAGTACGACGACACCAAAGATAAATCGCCCAAATGGCCCGGCGCTTAGCGGGCTCCATGAGCATGGTACCCATGTAGAAGGTCTTGGAGTACTTCGCGGTGACCTGCCGACAGAGTTCGTAGGCGGCCTCAACCGAGGATAGGGACTGGCTAGGGGAAAGATCAGTCAGCTGCAGCATTAATATCCCAAACTGGAGAAGGTAAACCTCAACCCGACCACAGGGGTATGAGATCGGCTAAAACGATTAGAGTAATCCTGCCGATCATTATATGTTGCAAACTGTAACACTTATCGGCCCACTCAAACTATTGCCTGGCCATCATCAAGGTGAAGGGGATGGACCTACCATTAGGGGGCTGAGCTGGATAAGATAGGGGGATAGGGAGCATTACACTAGATTTTAGATTTTTATGCTTGACCAATTCTCCTACCTCCCTTCCCAATTTCAGGAGGGCAACGGTTTTGGTATCAGTTTTGCGTTGTCTGGGTCCCTAGGGCCCACCTAATTTTTAGCCTAATTAACCTTATTCCTTCAAAACATCTAGGAGCCAACTGTGCCTCAAACGAACTTCGACCTTCTGGCTGAGTCCGATCCCCAACTGGCTAAGATTTTGCAGCAGGAGCTGGAACGGCAGCGTGATCACCTGGAGTTGATTGCCAGCGAAAATTTCACCTCCGCCGCCGTGATGGCGGCCCAGGGTTCGGTGCTCACCAACAAGTATGCCGAGGGTTTGCCCCACAAGCGCTACTACGGCGGCTGCGCCTTTGTGGATGAGGCGGAGCAACTGGCCATTGATCGGGTGAAGCAATTATTTGGGGCGGCCCATGCCAATGTCCAACCCCACTCCGGAGCCCAGGCCAACTTTGCGGTTTTCCTGGCCCTGCTCCAACCCGGTGACACCATCATGGGGATGGATCTGTCCCACGGTGGTCACCTCACCCATGGTTCACCGGTCAACGTCTCCGGCAAGTGGTTTAAGGTTTGCCAGTACGGGGTGAGCCGCGAAACCGAACAGCTGGACTTTGATCAAATTCGCGCCCTGGCCCAGCAGCATCGCCCCAAGCTGATTATCTGCGGCTATTCTGCCTATCCCCGCACCATTGACTTTGACCAGTTTCGGGCGATCGCCGACGAGGTGGGGGCCTACCTGATGGCGGACATCGCCCACATCGCTGGTCTGGTGGCCGCGGGTCTCCACCCCAACCCGGTGCCCCTCTGTGATGTGGTCACCACCACCACCCACAAGACCCTGCGGGGCCCTCGGGGCGGATTAATCCTCACCCGTGATCTGGAGCTGGGTAAGCAGTTTGATAAGGCGGTTTTCCCGGGCACCCAGGGGGGCCCCCTGGAGCATGTGATTGCCGCCAAGGCGGTGGCCTTTGGGGAAGCCCTACGGCCGGAATTCCGCACCTACTCAGCCCAGGTGATTAGCAACGCCCAAAGCCTGGCGGCCCAGCTCCAGGAGCGCGGCTTTAAGGTGGTGTCCAACGGTACTGACAACCACCTGGTACTGGTGGATCTGCGCTCCATCGGTATGACCGGCAAACAGGCCGACCAGCTGGTCAGCAACGTTAATATCACCGCCAATAAGAACACCGTCCCCTACGATCCCGAGTCCCCCTTTGTCACCAGTGGGCTACGGCTAGGCTCCCCCGCCATGACCACCCGGGGCATGGGGGCCGGGGAGTTCACCGAGATCGCCAATATTATTGCCGATCGCCTCCTCGATCCCGACAATGAAACGGTGGAAAACCAGTGTCGCCGACGAGTTGCCTCCCTTTGTGAGCGCTTCCCCCTCTATCCCCACCTGGGGACACGGGTGCCGGCGATCGCCTGACCAGCCCTGGTGAAACTAAAACTGAAGGGTTCAGCCCCCTGATCATCTGTCATAATCGGCATGGGGTTTGGCCAGTTCAGTAAACCTGGCCACTCAGAAGATGGCTACCAATGGCTAGGACACTTGGAGCAGGGCGAATTGCCCAGATGTCCTAGCCAAGGTAATGGTTTATAACCCCAATTAGTGTTTCAGGGTGTCTTTCCAGGGCAGTTTCAATGCCGTTCCAGCTGTATCACTTTCTAGCGTTTACCCTCGCCGCCACTGTGGTATTGGTCACCACGCCAATCGTGCGGCACATGGGTCTGCAAAGTGGTCGGGTGGATCTCCCCGGAGGCCGTAAGGTCCACCAAAAACCTATGGTGCGCCTGGGGGGGGTTTCAATTTTTCTAGGCACTCTGGTGTCCCTCCTGGTGGTTTGGATCACCGGTGGGTTTATCGACAGTAGCGGACAACCCCTGGCTCCACCGGAGGAGTTTCAAATCTGGGGGGTAACCCTGGGGGGGTTGGCCTTTTTCCTGATTGGCTTAGCGGATGATTTGATTGGGCTTTCCCCCATTAGTCGATTAATTATGCAGTCAGGGGTAGCGGCCGTCGCCTGGCAGTCGGGGGTGAGCATTAGCTTTTTGACCATTCCCTTCCATGGTCTAGTCTCCCTGCCGGCCCTGATCAGCCTACCCATCACCGTGATTTGGTTGGTGGGTATGGCCAATGCCATCAATTGGATTGATGGCTTAGATGGCTTAGCGGCGGGGGTTTCCGGCATCGCCGCCACCATTATGCTAGTAGTTTGCCTGTTTATGGACCAACCCGCCGCCGCCATCATCGCCGCCGCCCTGGCGGGAGGAGCTCTGGGGTTTTTACGCTATAACTTTAACCCCGCTAACATTTTCATGGGGGATGGGGGTGCCTATTTTATGGGTTTTACCCTGGCGGCCGTAGGGGTAATTGGTCTGGTCAAAACCGTCACCACCGCCGCTGTGTTGTTGCCCTACCTGATTCTGGCGGTCCCGATCCTAGACATGTCGGCGGTGATTCTGGATCGGTTGCGTTCAGGGAAATCCCCCTTTGTGGCGGACAAACGCCACCTCCACCACCGACTGCTAAATGCGGGTCTATCCCACCGGGTGACGGTGGTGTTTATCTATATTTTGACCCTGTGGGTGGGTAGTCTGGCCCTGGCCTTCTCCGGTATTCCCAGTGGCGTTGCCTATGCCCTCGGCGCCACCGCCCTGCTCAGCTATGCCGGCTGGCGGCTACGCCAGCAAGCCCGTTAGCCCCTAGGGTCCGGTCCGTAGGGATAGGAGTAGGTCTGGCGAAAGTCTTGACATCGGAACACATGGACGGTTTCGGTTACGGCTCCCCCCCGTTTAAGCTCTAGGGTAGTGAGGGGGCTAATGGTTTTAAATAGGGGTTGGTACTGGTTAAGGATCTTCGGATCGCCGACAAACCGATCCAGGGTAACCCATAGGGCATCTTTACCCAGCCACTGCCGTTGATCAAACCAAAAGGCAAACCCCCGGGGGTCTTGACTAAAGGCGGTCACCGGTGGGTCCGTAGGGGCGGGTAGGGCCATGGCGATATAGCCCCCCAGGTAGTACTCGTTGGTGAAAATAAAGGCCGTTTTCGGTAAAACCCCTTGCACTTTGGCATCGGCCGCCAACAACCGGCGTAGTTGTTGGGTATCAATCAGTTCGGTGGATCCGTCCTGATCCACCGGTACGATCCCCGCCCAGGGGACGTAGCGGTTGGGCCGCTGGAACACCCCCAACTGCAGGTGCAACAGGGCCAGGAGCGAGAGGGTGGCCAAAAACCAACCGGAACCCCATAGCCAGCGGCGCACCCAGGTGGGACGCCACCGTTGCCAGCCTACGGCCTGCACCCCAAGTAGGATCACCGCCGCCCAATAACCGGGAGCGGGCCAGGCGGGCAAAATTTGCTGTTTCCCCCCTAGCACCGTAAATAATGCCACCACGGGCCAGGCCAGCCAGAGGATCAAGGCCAGGGGATAGGGGGACTGGCCCAGGGGAGAGGCCCCTGGGGAGGAAAGGCCGGCGATCGCCGCCGCCGTCCGGCGCCCCAGCACCCACCAGAGGGGAAACCCAAACAGGGGAAACAGGTAAAGATTAGAGAGCAACCAATAGCCCACCATCTGCCCCCAACGGAAGGGATTGTCCGCCGAACCATCCTCAAACCGCAGGCCCAGCTGGAAGCGAAAGGAGATCCATTGGTGTTGACTATTCCAATACCAGAGGGGAAAGAGAACCAGGACAAACAGCCCCAGGGCCACCAGGGTCCAGGGGGAGGTAAGGGCACGCCGGTAGGGTCGGTTGGCTAAACAGAAGCCCACTAATCCTGGGCCTAGAACAAAGCCATGGTACTTACTTAAGCAGGCGAGACCCACCAGGAGACCCAGTAGGGCCAACCGCCAGCTGGGTCGATAGCCATGGGGGTTAGCGGTGGCGGCGGGGGAGAAAAATTCCTCAATGGCCACCACCAGGGTGGCGCTCCAGGCGAAGATTAAGCCATTATCGGGGGAGGTGAGGATGCCAAAGCCAATGGTAAACAGGGGAATCAGGGTGACAATCACCAGGGTGATCTGGCCCGCGGCCAGGCCGTAGAGGCGACTGGCGGCTCGGTACAGTAGCCACAGACTCAGGGTATACAGCACCAGGGCCCCCAACCGAATGGTGAAGGGGGACACCTGGCCAGTTAGCCACCAGCCCACACCGGTGGTCAGGGCCACCAGGGGGGGGTGATCAAAGTAGCTCCAGTTCAGATGGCGGCTGTAGAGGTAGTAGTAGGCTTCATCAAATCCCGGAAATAACCAAAGGGCCACCAGGGTGCGGTATAGTAACCCCCCCAGGATCAAAACGGGAAGGGGCCCAAACCAGGCATGACGGGGGCGCAAAGAAGCCGGTGAAACCATGGATGATGAAGGCTTTGGCCAGAGTTAATCGGTCACCTCCAGCTT
>Ga0208465_1000130_pt1 | contig 24509 bp, 31 predicted proteins | sample LakMenEpi31Aug10_FD_150749 | JGI IMG/M metagenome (GOLD analysis project Ga0208465, IMG submission 150749) | Freshwater microbial communities from Lake Mendota, WI - 31AUG2010 deep hole epilimnion (SPAdes) | ecosystem: Environmental > Aquatic > Freshwater > Lake > Epilimnion/Euphotic zone ...
TGCCAAATGAATAGGGCTAAGGTTGACGATAATCGTAGTGTTGGTTGCTCTCAGGGACTTCATGCTGGTGCTTTAAACTATGTGGCTAATTATGGTAGTGCTGATAGTGGCGATCATATTATGATTGTTAAGATCAATCCAAAGGATGTGGTCAGCGTTCCTAGTGATTGTAATCATGAGAAACTTCGTACTTGTAGATATGAAGTTGTTGGTGAATATCAAGGTGAACTACTAAAGCCTCTTTACAAGGCTGAGTTTAGTGAAGATTCTTATGATGAGGATGAAGAACAGTTGTATGATGAGTATGATGATGATTACTGGAATCAGTACGAAGATGAAGATGAAGATGAAGATTATGATCCCGATCAGGATTATATTTGATAAAAATGGAGTGAGCAATTTGGGCTATGGCGGTTCGATCCCGCCAACACTCTTTTGTTGATTATGATAAAGGTAAAATACAATGGACCAAGAAGATGATAACTATAATGATGAGTATGATTATGATGATGCTCAAGACAAATATAAGCACTATTTTAAGTTTGATCCCGCTGCTTGGGATGCTTGGGGTAAAATGCTATATAATGCTCTAAATGATATAGTCGAAGGATCATCAAATGTGTGGTATGTTAATTTTCCCAAAAAGTCGTTTCCTGTGAATAGTTATTTCTCCAATACTGAGAAGTCTAAAAACTTCCAGTATTTGGGGATTAACTATCAGAAACAACCCATATGGAAAAAAGAGTACTTTGTTAACGCTGGATTAGCCAGAGAGTACTTGAATCATATTCAAAGTCATGCTGTTCATTTTGTATTACAACCACATTACTACAAAGGATTATTTGATATCCTAAATTAATATGAAATATATCTTATATTTTCAATCCTCAGATAGAGTAGTCAGATTTTCTAGAACAGATGCTATTAAAGAGATAGAAACTAGGCTGAATTTTCTAGAAGATATTTGTATCAAAGTTGTAGAGGAATCAAATTTTACTACAAAAATATACAAGCCAATTTTTTCAGTTACGCTTGAACTTAAATAAATACGGAGAAAGACATGGGTAAACAAAACTATATTATAGATGATTTAGAAGAGTTTACAAGGTCGGCCAGAAAACTTGTATTCAATGGTTTCGATAAAAGCATAGGAGATGATCCTGACGAGTTTACAAAACTTATTACAGAAATTAGTCAAGATGATTTGGAGGAGATGGATCAAATTTTAACTCAGCAAGAATCTCTGGTTATAGTTAAGAGTCTGGCTAAAGAACAAAAACATAAAATCACAAATGAGTCAAGATATTTAATTGATGAAAAAATATTTTCACAAATTATAGAAGAAATGAATGGACGACTAGTTAGTAATATGCTATCATCATTAGCAAGTAAGGGTATGATAGAGTCCGCTTACGATGAACAAATCAATGATTTTGTTTTCTGGATAAAAGACGATGAAACACCTGAAACCGATTGAGGTTGATGCTTCTTTTCTATATAGATGTCCATCTGAAAATTGTGGTGCTAATCATTGGTTGTTTTTACGAGAAGTCAAGACCAAAAATTTCAAGATTGTTTGCGATTGTGGAACAGTGTTTAGGCCAAAAACAATCGACAACATAAAAATCAAATATAGTGATAAATCTAAAGTAAAGCAAAAGCCTAACGCAAACAAGGATGCAATAGAACACAATAAATCTGAATTAAGAATTCCGGTTGACTTGTTAAACAAATGTGTTAAAATACTGGTTCAGTATGGCTTTGAAAACCAAGAGGCTAAAGACATACTAACTAAAACGTATCTAATTAATCAAACCGATAATGCCGTACAACTTATTGAGTTATCATTAAAATCATTGGAGATAAAAAATGTCTAAAGGTATAAGGCCAACTAAATTTAGCGAAATTCTTGGGCAAGATGATGTGATTAATAGGCTAAAGGTCAGCGTGACGGGCTGTTTAAAAACATCAACCGTGATGCCACACACTTTAATAGATGGGCCACCGGGCCTTGGTAAAACTACCATAGCGAGTGCTATCGCCAACGAATTGAACGTAAATCTGTACACAACCAACGCGGCAAATCTCAGAAGTGTTAAAAATATTATTCCGTATCTTATGGGAATTGCACCACGATCAGTCCTATTTATTGATGAAATTCACAGGCTACCAAAACTTGTTGAAGAATTTTTGTATCCTGTTATGGAAGATTTTGTATTAACAATCACTCTAGAGAAAAAACCAGAAACTATTGATCTTCCAGCTTTTACTTTGGTAGGAGCAACAACTAGTGGTGGTAGTTTAAGTCAACCATTTTATGATAGATTCAGCATCAAAGAACATCTTAGTTTTTATAACGATACTGATTTAGCTAAACTAGCAAGATCGAACTGTGATAAACTCTCTATTTCTATTGATGAGACTGATCTTGTTGAGATCGCTAAAAGAAGTAAAGGAACTCCTAGAATTCTAAACTCTAGATTACAATGGTATAAAAATTACAAGACCTGTCATCCAAATTCTACAGAATCTATAGATGAGATTTTTAGTATTCAAGGTATTGATAAAGACGGATTGGATGCTTATGATAGAATGTATTTGAATCTACTACTAAGCAATAAAGGTAATCCATTAGGCTTAAAAGCAATATCTTCTCTTACTGGTATTGCTGTAGAAACTATTGAAAATAGCATAGAGCCATATTTGGTTAGAAAAAAGTTTATATCACGAACCCAAAAGGGCAGAGTGATAGGAAACTATACTAACTAATAATAGTATCTAAATTAGATAATCAATTTAAATCAAGATAGGTGGGCTTGTCCCACCTATTTTGCTATAATAGTGTATAATATAACCAGAAAAGGATGTTTTATGTTTAACAGAAGAGGCTTTATCGACACGGGCGTTTTAGGATATCTAGGACTAAATCTTGGAGACTACCTAAAATTAAGAGCAGAAGAACCTTCTGTGAAGGAAGCAAAAGCACAGTCAGTGATTTATATTTATCTACCGGGTGGATATGCTCATCAAGAAACATTTGACCCAAAACCCAATAGTCCGGTTGATTATAGGGGTCCTTTAAATAGTATATCAACTAGTATTCCTGGAATATTTTTTAGTCAATACTTAACAGAAACTGCAAAAATAGCGAACAAAATTAGCATTATCAGATCCATGACTCATAGCGAAACAGCACATGAGCGTGGAACTAATAATATGTTTACTGGATATCGTCCTAGTCCAGCCATTCAGTATCCGAGTTTAGGATCAGTAGTCAGTCAACAATTAGGAGTCAGGAATAATTTACCTCCATATATAACAGTACCAAATGTACCTAATGAATTTGCTGGTGCTGGATATCTTAGTCATAGTTATTCATCATTTAGTCTTGGTGGAAATCCAGAAGATCCAAACTTTAAAGTTAGAGATTTAACATTACCAGATGGAATATCTGTAAATAGATTTGATAAAAGAAAAGCGATGCTAGAAATAGTCAACAAAGAGTTCAATGTTAGGCAAAAGTCAGACTCTTTGGATTCTATGAATTCTTTTTATCAAAATGCTTATGATATTATGAATTCGTCTCAGGCTATACAAGCATTCGATATTAACAAAGAAGACGATAAGACCAAAGAAATTTATGGTAAAACTGCTGCTGGAATGAGATTACTACTAAGCAGAAGATTGGTGGAGGCGGGGGTAAGATTCGTGAATGTAACTTATGGCGGATGGGATCATCACGATAATATAGCGCTAAATATAGGTAGTCAGTTGCCATCTTTTGACAAAGCTTTTTCTGCATTAATAAATGACCTAGATGAAAAAGGTCTATTAGATTCAACACTGGTTTGTGTTGCCACAGAATTTGGTCGTACTCCAAAAATAAATCCAACCGCTGGACGCGATCATTGGCCGCGTGTTTTTTCTATAGTCATGGCAGGGGGCGGAATTAAAAAAGGGCTGGTATACGGCTCCAGCAACGACACAGCAAGCGAACCACAGGACGATCCGGTGAGTGTAGAGGACTGGGGAGCCACACTATATAATTTACTAGGCATTGATCATAATAAACATCTAATAGCTCCAGGTAATAGGCCAGTTAAAATTATTGATAACGGTAAAATTTTATCAGATCTAATATGATAAACTATAAAAAAATTCTAATTATTGGCGGTACACAAATGTTAGGTAGGGATTTTGTAGAATATTTATTATTACAAAATTCTAAATCTGATATATATCTTGCAAATAGAGGGATTACAAATCCAGATTTATTTAAGGATAAAATTAAACATATCTATATAGATAGATATAATGGAGAATGCGAGAATCTACACGACTCATCATTCGATTTAGTAGTAGATTTTTCTTGCTATAATCTTGGCGATTTTAAAAAAATACATCCCAATATAAATTGTAAAAAATATATTTTGATATCAACAACATGTGCTGATGGGACTGATAAACAATCAAAAGAAAATTTTGAAAATAATAATATATTTGAATATTGTAAAAATAAAGAAGAGTTAGAAAATTATGCTATAAATTTTGATAATGTGTGTGTTGTAAGACCACCAATAGTATATGGATCAAATGATTATACAGGAAGATTTTATGAAAAAGATGGGACTATATATTGGACACATGATAATTCAAAAGTTTTAGCAAATACAAATCTTATATCAGTTAGAAAATTAACTGTATTATTATATAATTATATACAAAAAGATAGCTATGAAAAAATTATATCTGTGAATAGAGAGGGTTTAAGTGTTGTAAAATATAGATATGAATGTAAGATACATCATTACGAATCAAAACTATTAACAATACAAAAATTTAATGAACCATTTAATCATATTATTATAGATAATTTATTTAATGATAATATCTATGCATCATTATGTAATAAATTTTCAATATTTATATCTAAAACAGTTCCATATAAAAATCAAAAAAACGCAACTAGTAATTATGATGCATATATTTATGGTTTGTCTACAAAAGAACTAGTGGATGGCTATGATTTTTTTGCATCAGAAGAATTAAAAAATTTTGTTGAAAAAACTTTTAATATTGTAACAACAAAACACGTTGCACCATCTGTTCATTTTCATAAAAGTCCATCTAAAAGCGGTTTTATTCATAGAGATATGAATATAGTTTCATTTATAAATAGCAATAATAAATTTGTATGTACTGGAGGAACTAATTATACTGACGATACCGAAACTAATCCTGACACAATCAAAGTTATGCGAACAATAGCTATGATATATTATTTTAATAACGATAATAGTTCATACGATGGCGGTGGAACAGGAATATACTCTAGCTATAATGGAGGACTGATAAAAACTATAGAGCCTATTAATAATAGATTATTTATATTTGAAATTACTCATAATTCATATCATGCATTTATAGGATGTGATTATGATAGATCATGTCTTGTTAATTGGTTTCATTCTGGCCCAGCATATTCTGTTAATAGACAATGGAAATATTTTAGAAAAAATCCAAACCTAATAGAAAGATGGCCTTTACCAGATGATAAAATAAAATACTGGTCGATAGAAAATGACCCAGAGTACAATAAGTACTTTAATTTTTCTATAAAAGATCATTTTGGCGTCTTCATATAAATGGTGTATATTAAAAGACAATTATGAATAATAGCAATATAATTATATTAATATTACTAATTTTAAATATTATAAGTTTATTTATCGGATATATTTTAGGCAAAATATCTTCTATTAATACAATAAATATTACAGATAGATACTTATCCAATAATCAGAATTTAAAGAAAAAAGAAGGAATGTCTATGGTCGATATTGATGAAACAAAATTTATTCCAAAAATTATTACTGATAATTTAGAAAAAAAATACGATAAACTAGCAACATCAAAACAATCTACGGAAAATATTACTGATTCTATAAATAAGCTAAAAAATCTAAAAAAATGACTGGAGAAGAAACATGGCTAAAGGCTTAGACGTGGGTACAAGTTTTATTGTTTTAGCAGAGCAGAACGATGAAGGTATTAAGTATACCGATTTTAGAGATGCTTTTTACATTATAAAACCGACAACTCCTGTTGCTACTAAGATGATAGAAAAAGGATTAAACGGTAAAGTATTTATTAAAGATAGTGACAATTCTTTTATTCTCTTAGGAAAAGATGCTATAGAAAAAGCCATAGAAAGAAACGATAGCGCAAAAAGACCTATGTATAAAGGTGTTGTGTCGTCAAAAGAGAAAGAAGCAAAAAAAGTACTAGCTTTTATTCTGAAAGAAGTAGTCGGGAAGGCTTCAGAGTCAGGCGAAAAATTAATATTTTGTAAACCGGCGCAGCCAGTTGATCAAGAAGATGATGATTTTGATGTTGGATATCATGAAGATGTTGTAAAAACAATATTAGCAGAGCAGGGTTATGATGCTAGAGCGATTAATGAAGCAGAAGCTCTATGCTATGCTGGATTAGAAGAAAATGATTATACTGGGATTGGAGTCAGTTGTGGGGCTGGTATGACTAATGTTTGTGTTATGTTAAATGGTGAACCAACAGTAACTTTTAGTACAACCAAATCTGGAGACTGGATTGATCGAATGGTGGCTGTTGCTATAGGCGAACCAGATAGTGTAGTCCAAGCAGAAAAAGAACATGGTTCTTACAGAATAGGTGAGGCTAGTGATAGTCCTGTGCTTCAAGCGGTCTGTTCGTATTATGAAAGATTAATAGATTATACCACTAAACATTTGAGTATAACATTAGTAAACCATAAATCTTTACCAAAATTTAAAGAACCTCTAAAAGTTGTTATCGCTGGCGGCACATCATTAGCAAAAGGATACGTTGAAACATTTCATCAAAAATTAATAGATAATAATTTTCCTGTACCAATTAAAGAAGTTGTTCATGCCAACGATCCTCTTCATGCTGTAGCGAAAGGTTGCTTAATAGCATCTCAAGTACTATAATACTCTCTATAAGGAGTATTAGATGATAATTCCAGAAACTAATATTGTGGCTATTTCTTACGAGCCACAATGGCAAACTCAAGACTATATAGATAGTGTATTTCAGTCTCTAAAGGGTTCTTCAAAAAGAAGCTGGTTTATTGATCATGCTTATCATTGTTTACCATTAGTTATTGGTAATCAATATGGATTTGTAGTAAAATCTTTATATGATTTTGAAGTAATTTGGGATGGAGGAAATGCTGTTGAGTCAGTCAAAGTCAATATATTAACTCCAGAAGAAGAATATAAAAAAACACATAATCTACAATCTATAAAAGCTCATTTCGGAATGGGTACTTTTACAATACAAATGCCATATCAATTAAGAACATCTCCAGGAATTAATTTGATGACAATAAATCCACCAAATTATATTATAGATGGTATATATCATATGACAGGCGTTGTCGAAACCGATAATTTGCGAAGAGATTTTACATATAATCTAAGAATTACAAGACCTAATCATACTATAAAAATAAATAAAGAAGATTATATTGGTTGTATTATACCATATCCAAGACATTTTATAGATAAATATAGCATTGTAGATGCAACAAAAGTATTCGATAATGAAAGCATACAAAAAGAAAGAGAATGCGCTAAAGCTTTTGGTGTTGAAAGATCAACTATTGATCAACAAAAAAAACATAGAAATGGAAAAAGATATTGGAGGGGAGTAGATATTTATGACAATAAATTTTCTGATCATCAAACAGGATTAGATAAATGAGAATAGCTTTATGTCTATCTGGTCAGACTAGAGCATACGAAAAATGTTTCGATAGCCAGTATATTAATATAATTAAACCATATAATTGCGATATTTTTATACATACATGGCTATATAATGGGCTATATCCAAAAACTCCAGACAATTTACATTATTGTAAAGAATATAATATCTCTAATTATGATAAGTATTTAAATGATAATTATCTTATAAATTCAAAATTATTTTCATTATATAGTCCAAAAAAAATTTTAGTAGAATATCCAGATAAAGATTTTTTTATCAATAAATTGTCATCTAATAATAATGTTAAATTTTTTAATGCTATTATGATGTATTATAGTATTTATCAAAGTAATAATCTAAAAAAACAATATGAAATTAATTACGATTTTAAATATGATGTAGTTATACGATGCAGATTTGATTTGTTCTTTGAGCATTTAAAACTTTTGACAGATTATCCTTTGTATTTAGCTCCAAATGAAAATATAGACAAGCCATTTAATAATAATATGAAAAATATTTTGGATACTATCGGCCCTAAATATATGCCAAATGATCAATTCGCCCACGGAACTTCTGAGGCAATGGATTATTATAGTAATATATATGAATCGTATTTATTAAATCAAAATATATTTCCTCAGCATCCAGAAGGGCTAATATCTGAGTATTTATGGAATAGTAACTATATCCCAACTATTAATAATAGTATTCGTATGAAAATTATATCAAAATGATTAAACTTATTATATTTGATTTAGATGGTGTTCTGTTGGACGCAAAACAGATACATTATGATGCTTTGAATGAAGTTTTAGCTGATAGCTATAAAATAACGTGGGACGAGCATATTAGTAAATATGATGGGCTAAAAACAAAAGAAAAATTAAATCTTTTAAGTAAAGAGAAAGATTTGCCAGAACATTTACATAATGAAATTTGGACTAAAAAACAAAACATAACTCATGAAAAATTATCTAACTTAGTACCTAATACTAAACTATTAGATCAGATTACACAATTATCAAAAGCTAATTATAAGATTGCTATTTGTTCTAATTCTATTAGAAAAACAATATATGGAGCTGTATGTAAACTACAAATCATAAAATATATTGATTTAATTATTAGTAATGAAGATGTGGAGAAATCAAAACCATATCCTGAAATGTATTGGAAAGCAATGATCTCTTTTGGCGTTTTGCCTAAAGAGACATTAATAATTGAAGATTCTCCCCACGGTCTACTTGCAGCTAAAAGATCCGGATCTAATATATATAGAGTAAAAAATTCAAATGACCTCAGTAATAGTAATCTATTTCAGATTATAGATTCGTACAACACAAGAAGTAACGATCAGATCATGTGGCAAGATTCTAAATTAAATGTTTTGATACCCATGGCCGGGGCTGGTAGTCGTTTTGAAAAAGCCGGATATACATTTCCTAAACCTCTTATTGATGTTCGTGGAAAGCCGATGATACAAATGATAGTTGAAAATCTGTCATTTGATAGTCCCCATACTTTTATAGTACAAAAATTACATTCTGAGAAATATAATTTAAATAGTCTATTGCCTTTAATTGTTAAAGCTAATAATACTAATATTATCACTGTAGATTCAGTAACAGATGGCGCTGCTTGTACAACTCTGTTGGCTAAAGAATTAATAAATAATGATAATCCTTTGATTATTGCCAACTCTGATCAATATGTTGATTGGAACAGCAGTGAGTTTATGTACAAAATGCAAGAACAAGATGTAGATGCTGGCATATTAACCTTTAAATCTACTCATCCAAAATGGTCTTTTGTTAAAGTGGACGATAAAGGATTTGTAACGGAAGTTGCAGAAAAAAATCCAATATCTGACATAGCAACAGTTGGGATATACTATTGGAAAAAGGGTTCTGATTATGTAAAATATGCAGAGCAAATGATACGAAAAAATAAAAGACATAATAATGAATTTTATGTTTGCCCAGTATTTAATGAGGCTATAGAGGATGGGAAAAAAATAGCAATATTTAATATCGAAGGCATGTGGGGATTAGGAACTCCAGAAGATCTACAATATTTTTTACAAAATCATGATACTAATTTCTCATAGAGGTAATGTAAAAGAAAAGATAGAAGACAAAGAAAATCATCCAGACACTATTAAAAATGTCATATCTCTTGGTTATGACGTTGAAATAGATATTAGATATATTGATAACAATTGGTATCTTGGACATGATGCTCCGCAATACATAATTAAAACCGATTGGCTAATAAAATATTCCAATAAGCTATGGATTCATTGCAAAAATTTACAAGCGTTTAGTCGATGCAATAATCTATATGGTATATTAAATTATTTTTTCCACGAAAATGATAAATATACATTAACGTCTAAACAAATCATTTGGGCATATCCAGGTAGCGAATTGGATAATAATACAATTTGTGTTTTACCAGAACTATTTGATTATCATATAGATATACTGAAACGTAGTCGTGGAATATGTACTGATAATATATTTTTTTATGAAGAGGTGTTACGTGAATGACAAACCAATTATCTTTGAAAATAAAATCATTAAACCAAATACAACTAAGATTATAGATTATATCAATAGTCATCAATCCGATTTTGGTGAATTAGGATCTAATTATTGGCAAGGTAGACAAATATATATTAACCAAATTAAAGATGAAGAAATTATAAATATAATTAAGAGTGGTAAAGATTATATGATATCTGAGTTTATTAAACAATCTAATATAGAAAAACCTTTATATATAGATAGTCTACACATAGTAAGATGGACAGAAGGATACGAGTTGCATCCTCATGCTGATGCTGTTGAGCCAAATGGTAGTCAACATCCATTTCCTTGGAGAGATTTTGGAACTGTTACTTTTTTGAATGAAGATTTTGAAGGTGGAATTTTATATTATCCTAATAAAGATAATCTGCAAGTACTGCCAAAAGTAGGTTATAATGCTATACACACAGGCGGATTAGATTGTTTACATGGCGTAACAAAAATAACAAAAGGAGTTAGATATACAATAGCATCATTTTTAACATATGATCCTAATCATGAGTATAAAATTTGATGTTTTCTATACTATCCAGGTCATATAAGTGGAAAAAAACTAGACTTGATCATCTAAAAAAAGAATCATTTTGTCAATCATGCGCATCTATTAAGAATCTTCAAGTTCATCATATAGTCCCTGTAAATGTGGATCAATCAAAAGAATTAGATCCAAAAAATTTAATCACTTTATGTAAAACGTGCCATTTTGTTTTTGGGCATCTCATGGATTGGAACAGTTGGAATGAGGATGTGATAAAAGATTGTAGGGTGTATTATAATAAAGTAATCAACAAGCCCTACAAAATAAAGGCTCAGTTTTATGATAAAAATATTTTTGGTACTATTAGTAATAATATATGGAACTTTATCTTTTTCTGGAACAATAGATCCTAATACTCCAGATGAAAAATACATAAATTATGGTTTAAAATTTCCATATATTGGTCAAATAATAGGAAGAAAACAGGACGATACTTCATATTCTGGATCTGTAGTAGCATACAAAAATAATATTATTATAACAGCTGCTCATATATTTCATAATAATAAAACCGCTGTTGTAATTTTTAGTACAAAATTATTACCAGTTAAAAAAATAGTAATTCATAAAAATTATGACTACGAAAAATTTGGAAGACACGATATAGCAGTATGTTTGGTCTCGGGAGATATAGGATTAGATTGGTATCCAGATATATATAAAAATAATCAAGAAAATGGCTCTATTTGTTCTTTGGCTGGATATGGTTCTACTGGAACATTTATCACAGGTATATTGCCAAGCAAAGAAAGTAAAAAAAGAGCAGGATCTAATTTTATTGACGCTGTTAATGAATATTTATTATTCTGTTCTCCATCAGTAAAAACAGGTAAAACAGAATTGGAGTTTATCATTGCTCCCGGAGATAGCGGGGGTGGACTATTTATAGAAAATGATCTTGCTGGTATCCATTCTGGTGTTATAGAAGACAAAATTAATAAAGGTAAATCAAAGTATGGGGCAGTCAGTGCTCATACAAGAGTTAGTGTATATAAAGATTGGATAGAAAATACAACACAAGAATTATTGAAAGAAAAATAATATGTTTAAAAAATGGTTTAATAAAACAAAAATAGGATTACTTCCATATGTAACAGAGCCGCTGTATGGCTTGTCTCCAAGTGATCCTCAAGAATTAGGATGGGAACTTAATAAATTCGATATTCCTAGTTTTTGGACACATAGTCAGGGAGATGGTGTTGTATGTGCTGTATTAGATACAGGATGCGATTTAGATCATCCAGACATACAAAGTAATTTATTAGATGGAAAAAATTTTGTTAATATATCTGAAAAACCAATAGATAAAAATGGTCATGGTACCCATGTGTCATCTACAATAGCAGCTTGTAATAATGGATATGGCATGGTTGGTGTTGCTCCTCAAACAAAAATTATACCAGTAAAGGTTCTTAATGATAGAGGTAGTGGATCTATTAATTCAATTGTAGATGGCATATATTGGAGTGCTGATCAATCTATTGTTAATTTTATGACAATGAGTCTAGGTTCAAGTGGACCAAATTCAGATATAGAAAAAGCTATTAATTATGCTGTTAATAAAGGAAAGATAATATTTTGTGCCGCTGGTAATAGTGGACCAAATTCAGATATAATGTATCCTGCTAAATGTGAAAATACTATGGCTATAGGAGCAATAGATGAAAATTTACGCAGAACGCCATTTTCGTGTAGTGGAGATAGTTTAGATTTTCTAGCTCCTGGTCATAATATTATGGGGTGTGCGCCAAATAAACAATATGCGAAAATGAGCGGAACCAGCATGAGTAATCCATTTGCTGTAGGACTAGCATCTCTCTTATTAAGTTATAATAATAGAAGTAAAAAATATAGATTATCTAGTTATAACGACTATATTGAAGTTTTTAAGAGATCATGCAAGCCATTGAATGATCCAAATTATAGTGATATTAAACAATATCAAGGTTACGGGATTATGTATCCTACTATATGAATTCTTCTATAATTTTATAGAAACTTCTAATTCTTTTAAGTAATTCTAACCCATCCTCTTTTGGCATCGCTCCTGATATATTATTTTCATGCCACCATATATGAAACATTTTATTTTTAAAATAATTTGGATAACTAAAAAATAAACAACTCAGTATTTGTTCTTCGCTATATAAAACAGGCTCATTATCTAATAAAGTATTAGTTAAAATACTAAATTTATCACATATATAATTTATAGATGATAGATATCCTCCAAATAAACCACCAATAATATGATAGCATGATTGACAATCATCAATAAAATATTTGCAAGGAATAGAGGAATCCCAATAAAAATCTCTATTTTCTTTTGCGCATACAAAAACTTGATTATTTGTATAGTTATTTAAATTATTTAATAGTTCATTTGTAAATATATTAGATCCATAATAACTATCAAAATATTTACCAGTATGAATATTTAAATATTTATCTGGAATTAATCCGCTATAGCATAACCCAGCATCAATCCAGTATATATAATCGCAATCATGAGCATTTAATTTAATCCAAGATAATTTTGAATATTGTAATTCAATGCATCTTACTGACTGTTTAGTTGATTCTATATCTTTAATTTTATTTATTTTACTAGAATATTCCGTATTATATAAATCGTATTCTATAGTAGATAATCTATCAACTTTATCTGGATAAAACTCTTGATAAAAAGTATCAATTTTATTTTTATCATTAGTATATACTATAAATTCTGCATTACTAATATTCATGATGCTATTTAAGCTATATAAATAATGATCATTACGTCCTGGACGACCACCAAGAGATGTTCCATAAAGATCAAAATATATTGCAGATACTATCTTAGTTTTCATAGTTTTTAAGAGATTGACATAGATCGTAATCAAGCATTCGTGATTCTAGTTTTATAGGACAGTATACATTCCAGTTATATGTCATAAGATAATGATTAGTGTCATATGTTTTATTGATATCTGAAAAATCTGGTCTTTGTACTACTATAGGTAATATTCCACAAAAGCTTTTAGTATTGGGATATATTATTTTATCAAAATATTCATCAATAGCCATTTGTTGATGAGAATTATGTACAAATTTATTAGTATCCCATTCAATTATATATTCACATGCTTTTTTTGTTAAAATAAATCCACTAGTACCAAATATTCCTCTATGTTTTGTAGGATCTTTTTCAGGAACATTAGTTAAATCAAGAAGATATTTATTATATTGATTTAATGGCCTATGTATAGAAGGCGCAAGGTGAAAAATATCCCAATCTAAATTAGTATTAAATAATTCATTATCAATATTATCTAGTAATTCTTTAGCATATGGCATGAAACTAATGTCGTCTTCCATTACCATTGCATAATCATAATTTTCTTCAAGAATTATTGAGGATAATTTTTGATGGGATTGCGCACATCCAATATAGCTATTGGTATCAATACCAGAGAACCTATGATATTTCCAACCAATATATCTCATTTCTTTATCAAAAGAATGTAATCTATCTTGTCTACGATCTAAATTAATAACAAATTTTGGAATATCTTTAATAGTTTTCATATTTTTTACACACATAATCAATAATTAAATCATTATGATTGGTATATCCTTTTCTATGCGCAAAAATTATACTATTATTTTCTAAAGCTTTTTCTAAATTTCTATTAATATCTGTCCAATATCCATATCTATCTATATCGTATCTTTTACATTTATATCTTGATGCTAGAATAGACAGGACGCTTTGATCGTGTCTATGGTTGCTTTCATACCCATCAATACACCCTTCCACTTGAGAATAGCCCCATGCTTCTTTAATTAAAGGTGTATAGACACCATCTGTTTTAAACCCAACAAGCCCAGACCACAACTGCTTATCATTTAGTTCATCTTCTGTGGCTTTCATAATATCTATACATTTTTGATGAGTATAGTTTTTATTTAAATGAACATCTCCAACTAAAAATATGTCTTCTTTATCAATAATATCAAAAATTGATTGTATAGAATCTAAGGCACAGGCTCCGGCGTCCAACCATAAAACTTTTTTAGCCGATGCTATCGAATCAAAAAGAGTAAACATTTTTAAAAAATGACATTTTGTTTTAACTGTAGATATAGACTCATAGATATCAAAATTTTCAGAAATATTTTTTACTACTACTTTTTTATAAGATCTTAATCTTTGTATCTCTGATGAATCGAGACCAAAATCATATACAATAATAGCATCTATTATATTATAACTATATTTATGTATGCTATTTATAAGAGTAAGAAGCGATATAAAATATGGACTATTAGCTCCTGTTATAATAATATTATTGTGCATAGATGTTTATAATTTTTTCTGGGTGCATATATGTGTGAGCTATTGCAAAATTATTTTTTATTGACTGTATTTTTGATAAATATAATTCTTTCGATAGATTATTTATTATAGAGTCTATAGACGATGAATCTTCAAATAGTATTATTCCATTTATATCAAAATAATTTATTATTGATTTATTTCCATAATAAATTGGTATGGTTCCAGTTAAAAAACAATCTAGTAGTTTTTCACTAAAATAATCAGTATCTGGAGAAAATAGATGTTGTGGACCTTCATTTTCCATAGTAATAGAAAACATATAATCTTTTAGAGCATCAACCTTAAACTCTATAGGATTATTAACGCCAGATCCAAAGAAATCAATAAAAGATTTATTTTTTAAATTTTCGTATACTACTGATCTTAATCTATGTCCAGCATTCCACTGTTTATCAGAAAAAATCATACTACACATTTTATTTTTTAGATATATATCAATATCTTGTTCTCTTAGCCAAGTTCCTCCGTGAGGCACAAATTGAAAATTTGGAATTCTTTCGTCCAACCATTTATTATATGAAAAAACTAATTTGAATTTATTAAAAAATTCTGGTTTAGTAATTTTTATATAATTATCGCCATTGACTATAGGCGGCTCAATAATCCATGCGTAATTTTCTTTTGTAGAATCTATATTATCTAAAAAACATAATCTATCTGTATAGATGGCAATATCATAGTCATTGCAATCTCTAGACCATCCAGTTTCGTAGTTAATATATCTAGATAAATTATTTTGACCTATTAGATTTTCATCTATAAATTTTATTTTTTTCATAAATATCCAATTATGGGTTCCGCCCATCCTTTACTAATACTATGAGGCCAAACTATCCAACTAGTCGGTTTGACACTTGTTTGAAATTCTCTCCATATTTTACAGTATCCATCAGGATCATTTTTTACTCTTAGAATTTCATCTTTATCTGCATCTTTTCTGAAAATATCTTCACCTTGATTATCTTTAAAAGCAACTGCCCAAAAATCATAATCACTTTCTGGAACTTGACCATATTGAATATCAATACAGTGTTTAAATATACTCATTAAATGAGTTTGAAATTCTTTATGAGATAAATTAGATAATTCTGGATCAGGCGGTGGCTTATGATCTTGTACCCTCTGCGTGATACCTCTTTTACTAAAACATAATCCAGAATATAGTTCATAGTCTTCAAGAGATCTAATTTTACCAAAACCATATGGTCCAAAATCTATATCATTTATTTCGCCGTCCATACCAAATAATTTTCTATTTCTAAGATGGCTCTTAGAGTTTCTATCGCCCCAAACTTTATCATCATCCCATTGTTTTGTGCGTCCTTTTCTTGTATATTCATGCCAAACCAAGACCTTGTGTGGATGAAATATATCATAACCATGAGTAAAAGCTCTAACTGCAATATTTATTTCTTCACCATGAAAATAATAATTAGGATCATGAGGAACCTCTTTGCAAAATTCTCCAACAGTAAATGCAAAATGAGCACTATAAAATCTACCAGGTAATGGTTTAGTCTTATCGTCCCAAATATCAAATGATGCAGGCAAAAAGAATACGGCCCCTTCTGGTATAAATCTGTCAAAATTCATTTTCCAAGGCTCTTGAATACGGGCGCCAGGATCATTATCCGGATCAAAACTAGGAATATATGATGTAATTAATGGTTTTTTATGTCCTTCTTTTTGTAAATCTTTTAACATATCAATTAATTCACTATCCCAATTTTCTACAAATCTATGATGGCTATCAAGTTGTAGTGTATATTTTTCTCCATCATACAGAGATTGAACCATATTTCTTGCCCAACAAACTCCTTGACTCTCATTATATGGAATATTTAATATTTTAAATCTTGGATCATTTATATAATCGTCTAATTTATCCCAAGAATCTTGTTCCGCATGTTGCCAACAGATTCCTACTCTTAGATTTTCTGGATATTTTGCTTTGTTAAGCATATCTTTTAGTGTAGGCAATAACTGAGGATCTCTATAAGAAGCTATCTGTATAAATATAGTATTATTTTTTGATTTTTTATTTTTCATTATTTTATATCCTGTTTATTATTTTAATAGCAGCAGAAGCCCATCCATCGCGCCAGCCTACTGTTGATAATGGTTCAAACTCAATATTGTATAAATTTACATAATCTAAAAGAGCTTTAAATGAATAATTTTCCCATCCAGGTAAATTGTAAAAATCGTCGAATACTAAAACAGCCCCATTTAAAAAATAACTGTGCATTTGTTTCAAAGCAAAAAATGTCGGTCTGTATAAATCCATATCAAAATGCACAAAAGAAATTTTTTTATTATTAGTTTTGAGAAATTGTTCTATTGTATCTTCTATATTTCCAACTATAAATTCTGTATTATATGTATTATTTGGTACATAATCTAAAGAAAATGTTCCTTTTGCATATAATATATCTCTATCATTAATCATCCAGTCTTCCGGTAATCCAGTAAATGTATCAAATCCATATAACTTAATATTATTTGGTAGCGAAGAGCGTATACAATTAAAGGTATTTCCTGTAAAAACCCCAAGCTCCATAAATAAATAGTCTTGAGATTTTGATGAATTGGATAAACAATAGTCTAGATACGGATAAAGATCATTGTCTGAAGATTTTTTATCAAAATGCACAACAGAATTATTTTTAATAAATCTATCAGCTAGTTCTTGGTCATACATTAATTTTCTCTTCTTTCATTATGATTATAAAAATGAACTCTGTTATGTGTTATAGGACTTGCCAATAAAATAGCTGGTTTGATTTTATTTTCTACTGTTAATGTATATATATGACTCATCCATGTTTGCTCAAAAGGATGATCCCACTTAACGTCAAGAAAGCATTTTTGATTACCTTCCTGATCTATAATATGTGGCCAATTGCTGTAGTAAATCTCTCCTTCAGCATAAGGTAGTCCATCGATACTTTTGATATGAGTAAATTTAGTTAGTGGTTTTTTTTGTATTCGACCAAAATACTTTAACTTTAATTCGCTTGGCACATTATGCCAACTCCACTGATCTCCATTATGGCCATAAAATTCACTAAAACTAAATTTAAGAAAATCATATTCTTCTATTTTCATTATCTTAATAACACGATTAAATAAGTTACTTATATTTTTATTAAATCCAAAACTACAATTATTATTCAAATCCAAAAGCATATCGTCTTCGAAAAAAATCATATACTTAGAACCAGAATCAGAAAAATGTTCAGCAGCAAACTGTCTAGATCCACAAACACCTTTATTGCCGTATTTTAGATGTTCTGAAAAGTTGTATTTAGAGCATATCTCATCATATTTAGAAAATAATTCAGATTTTGTAGAATTATTTAATAATACCTTATCTGTTTTATATATAAAATCATTATCATAGTCTTTAAAACTTTGTAAAACCATTTCCAGTTGTTCTGGAGAATTAAAAGCATTGATGTATAGTTTTATGTTTTGATTACTATGTTGTTTACGATTTTTTGTTTTCTCTTCTATTTGTATATTGGTATTATCATTTTTTAATTTTTCAAAAAAAGTATTTATTAAACCATTACTCTCTATCATTTCATGATGATATATATCGGGATCTTTATATGTCATTATAGTAAAAATACTTTCTTCTGTTCCCATAAGATCTTGTGATAAAGTATCATTAAGTAATGAATAGTATAGATTATTAGCTGATGATATATAATCTATATGGCCTCCAAAAAAACCGCCCCTAGCAACCCTATTAACATTGTTATCGCAAATTTTATTCATATGATGAATATTAAATCCATGTATTTCTGTTGTGGTTTCATATGGAAAACAAATAAATAAGAATTTTTTAACAACATTTTCTAATTTATGAAGCACCTTATCATGGCTAAAATATCCGGCATGAACAGTATTTGTTATTCCTCCATCAAGCCAAAAAATATACTCGGTATTGAACGGATTAAATATCTTTGCATTATGAAGCAGAAATAACTTGCTCATTACCATAGGATTATAATACTCTAATCTAGCCTGAGTACTATCCCTTAACCACCCAACTTGATTTAGCCAGTCTTCTTTTTGTCTTATTTGTTGAATTTTATCAAAAAATGGAAAAAAATTACCTTTAAATTCTTCTTTTGAATGATAATAAACTCTGGTATTTTCCTTATTCCTATATTGATAAACTAAGTTTTCATGATTTTTATCTATAAAAACTATCAAAGGAACATCGCTTGGTAAATTTTTAAGCAGATTAGTGAAATTATCTATATAATGATCGAAAGATCTTCCCCAGCCATCACCTAGAGAATCTCTACTAAGATCCCATATCCCTGTTACTATAGTAGAGTTTATCATTATTATCAGACTCAAGAGATTATATCCACCCCGTCTGCACCAATAATAAGTAGAATCTTCATTTTGTCAATGTCCAAAAAAAGCTAAATGGTGGTTGACACGATACTTTTTTGGTGTATTATACGATTGTTACACGACGAGTATTATGAAAACAATGCCAAATTTCGATAACGATTTTTCAAACGATAAAGAAAAAAGAAGAGAACAGTTTAAAAAGAAAAAAGATCATTTTCATCAATTAAAAGATGATGATGATTTAAGAAGAAAAAATATTTCTAAAAAAGAACTAAAGAAAATAAAAGAAAGTTACGAAGAAGAAGAATGGGAAGATTGGGACAGATATTATAATCATTGATATAAAATGAAATACATAGAGGAACTTCAGATAGGGGATTGTTTTCAATTAAATTCTAGTCATTTTATAATAACTAGTGACTTTAAAAAAGATGGCAAGAAACTTTGTATCGATTTAAAAACAGGATACGGTAAATGGATCAGCCCAATAGATATGGTAGAAATCATCGATATTTTTACCTTAGATAAAGACAGTAATGTTATCGCAATAAAAGAAAGAAAAAAGGATAACTAAAATGCCAAATCAAAAAACAATAAAAAAAGAACCATATGTTATATCTAGTAAAAATATATTTGATATTATACTTCAAAGAGTAAAGAGTAAAGAAAATGGAGCAACAGTATTTGTTCCTCATGTTTGTAATAATGTAGATTTTTTTGATGCTGGATTTGCTGCACAGGTTGGAGAAAAATATCCTATAGTAAAAACAGATTATCATTTACTTGGTAGGAACTTTCTAGCAGTAAATTTAGGATATTCTCAAATTATTAAAGTATATGAAGAACCGCAATATCGTCATAAATTATTTTTTGTTAATATGATTGCGCAAAATGGAGTAAGAAATTTTACTAATCAAAGACCATTGAATTACTTTGCATTGGGACAAAGTATGTATAAAGTATCTCAATTTATCCATATGAACACAGGATTCTTGAATAAAAACGAAAAAATAGAGATACATTGTCCAAAATTCGGTAGTGGACTAGCTGGTGGTAATTGGAACTTTATTAGCGAATTAATAAATGATATATGGGGTAAATTTTTTGTTACGGTATATAACCCATTGAAATCATGAATATAATTAGTTTTAGTCTTTGGGGAAATAATCCAAAATACACTATTGGCGCTATAAAAAATGCTGAATTAGCTCAAAAGATATACCCTAATTGGATTTGTAGATTTTATTTAGACAATACTGTTCCAAATGAAATAATAAGCCAATTACAGTCCTTATCTAATACAGAAGTAATAAATAAGAATATATCTGGTAATTGGACCAGTATGTTTTGGAGATTTGAGTCATCATACGACAAAAATGCCAAAATAGTTGTTTTTAGAGATACAGATAGTAGACTTTCTAATAGAGAAAAAATAGCTGTTGATGAATGGATAAATAGTGATAAGACTTTTCATATTATGAGGGATCATCCATATCATAAGTTTCCTATACTTGGTGGAATGTGGGGATATAAAAATAATAATAAATATCCTATGCAAATATTATTAGAATCTTTTAATAAAACAAATACCTATGGCACAGACTATAGATTTTTTGCTGAAGAACTTTATCCGTTAATCGGAAACGATAAATTAGTACATGATGAATTTTTTGATAAGAAGCCATTTCCATGTCTTAGACAAGGAACAGAATTTGTTGGAGATGTATTTGATGAAAATAATTTACGACATCCAGAATATCAAAAATACATATGAATCCTCGAACCTCTTTCGGTTTTAATACTTTCTGCACCGAGCAGTGGCTACCATTAATTAAAATTTTAATAGATTCTATATCCTCTTTTAGTAAACACCCAATAACTGTTAATTGTATCAATTTCAAATACGATTTCAATAACGATCTAGTTAATTCTGTATCAATATATGATTCTAACATAAGAAGTTATAGTCATATTTATAGATATAAATGGTCTAGTTTATTAGATACTCCATACGACACAACGGTAATGCTAGATGGAGATATGATAGTTTTACCAGGTATAGATAATCTATTTTATGACCATTCTGCTTATTTAAGCACCCTCAATTTTCCATTATTTGCAAAACATCCTCATAATCCTTTCACAAATCCTGTTCATGCTCAAAATTTAAAAAATATGATGTCTATATTTACGACTAACGAACCAAGTATGCCATATGTTTATGCTTGCGGCGTTATTGGTAAGCATCATATAAAATTTGTTAAAGAGATTGTTGATACTATTGACTATTTTCATAGTCATAATGCTATACCATACATAGAAGACGAGGGAATACTAAACTGTTTATTAAGTAAATATAAAATATCCTATGATCTAGGATATATTTTTTTTCCAAATAGTACTTTGTATAATGCTTATATTAATAATAAAATCGATACAGATCAAGAGCTATATGACACATATACAAAATTTAATTGTCCAGTAAAATTTTATGCTTTACATGGATGTAAAAATCAATCACTAGCATCGGATATGCTATCCACAATCAAAGAAAAAACTAAAAATAATGAATAAAATTCTACTTCATCATCATCTTGGATTGGGCGATCATATTATTTGTAATGGACTAGTAAGATTTTTATCAATAAATACTAAAATAGATTTATTTTGTAAAGATCAAAATTTAAATAATATTAAATTAATGTATAGTGATAATAAAGAAATTAATGTTATCGGAATATATAATGATTTTGAGGCTGAACGAATAGCAAATGGTAGTCAGAATTATATTAGACTAGGCGTTGGATTAAACCATAACTATCCAAGGGATATGGAGACTCAGTGGGATAAAGTTTTTTATTATCAAATGAATGTAGACTTCGATCATTCTTGGATATCTTTCAAATATAATAAACCAATATCACAAAATCCAGTGCCTAGCAAACCCTACAGTTTTCTGTGCAATCAAGGTTCAGACGGTATAGATCGGCTTGATTATACAAAAATAGACCATTCTTTACAAAAGGTTTATAGTAATAATGGTAATTTTTTTGACAATATAGATCTTATACAGAACGCAACAGAAATACACTGTATTAATTCTTCTTATATACATCTAATAGATAGAATAGAAACACCCGAAAACACTAAACTAGTATATCATAAAAATTTTATGTATAAAAATCATAGTGACTTTATTTTGAAAAAAGATTGGATAGTAGTATGACCATTTTTTGCATAAATATAGGAGATATAAAGTATTCAAAATATTCCCTACCTTTAATTGAATCATTATGTAAATATAATAATATTAATCTGTTTGTTTTGGATAAAAATATATCTCAAAATATCTATGATGCGCATCCATCGTGGCTTAAACTATTTTGTCATTCTTTAGTTGAAGATGATTTTATCATATGTTGGGATCTAGATTTAATTCCAACAAAATTATATAATATAAAAAATATGTTAGATACAGACAATATCAATTTAGCATACGATCAATCTTATGTAAGAGAAAACTTTACTTTTAATGGTAAATTCAAATATAATTGTGGATTATTCGGTATTCCTAAAAAGAATCAACAGTGGCTAGAAAGTATTTATTCCAAAGCTAAAAATTCTAATTATCCATCATATGAACAATATCATGTAAATGATTCAATTTTTGATAATAAAATAACAGTATCAAATATAGATACAAAACTAAATATGATGTATGATGGTTTTCCAGTTGATGAAAAAAATACAAACTATAACATACACTATACCTGGAAAGTTATGTCTGAGGGACACAGAACAGACTTAATTATTAGTCATTACAATAAATTTTATAATCAATTAATAATATCATGAATATATATAAAACAAGAAATGATTTCATCAGCACTTTCGATCAAAATCTTATTATGTGTGAGATAGGGGTGTTCAAAGGTGATTTTTCACAGATACTTTTCAATACATCTCCAAAGGAATTACATCTAATTGATCCTTTTATAGGTAGTTTTTGGTCAGGAGATAAAGATGGTTTAAATATGCAATATGCCAATTTAGAAATTTCTTATCAATATTTAAAAAATTTATATTCAAATTATGATTATGTACGTATTCATAAAGGATATGGTCAACATATACTTCAAAAATTTTCTGATCATTATTTTGATTTTATGTATATAGATGCAGACCATACCTATGATAGTGTTAAGAATGACTTAGAAATATGTAAGAAAAAAACTAAAATAAATGGAATAATATCAGGACATGATTATGATAATAATAAATTTCCAGGAGTAGTTCGAGCAGTTAATGAGTTTTGTTCTAAGTATAATCTTAATATTTTTGCTCTTACACAAGACGGTTGTCCAACTTTTGGAATAATTAATATATGAGTTATAAAATACTTGTCTCAAATGGAGAAATTATTGACAAATTTTCTATATTAGAAATTAAAGTATTTAAAAGCCAAAATATTCTACAGACCCAAAACATACAAAAAGAAATAAATGAACTTCTACCATATATAAATATCATATGTAATAAACAAAATATTAAAAATATATATCAAAAACTTAAAAATGTTAATAATGAATTATGGGCAGTAGAAGATAAGTTAAGAAAAAAAGAACAACAAAATATTTTTGATGAAGAATTTATTAGTTTAGCTCGTAATGTATATAAGCTGAATGATAAAAGAGCAGAATATAAAAAAGAAATAAATTTATTAACAAAATCTATCTTAATAGAAGAAAAAATATATGAACCATACTGATTTTTTAGAACATAATAAACTTTCCAGTTTACATGATGGAAAAACTGTATTTTTTTGTAAAACAGATTATCTTTTACAAGATTT
>Ga0208465_1000131_pt1 | contig 24498 bp, 19 predicted proteins | sample LakMenEpi31Aug10_FD_150749 | JGI IMG/M metagenome (GOLD analysis project Ga0208465, IMG submission 150749) | Freshwater microbial communities from Lake Mendota, WI - 31AUG2010 deep hole epilimnion (SPAdes) | ecosystem: Environmental > Aquatic > Freshwater > Lake > Epilimnion/Euphotic zone ...
AAAGCCATACCGGTGTCTATCCCGCCCCAGGTGCTTTGGTTTACTGCCACCATGGTGATTCTGAATGTGACCTTTGGCCTTTATAGCAGCTATCAGGCCCGTAGCCTCAACAGCCTGGCGCTAAAACTAAATACCCAGCATTTCTTGACCGATGCCTGGTTGAGTCTGGTGATGGTGGCCATTCTGTTAGCCATTTGGCAAAATCAGCGCTGGCTCGACCCAGTTTATGCCTTGTTACTGATACCTCTGGTGGCTCGCAGTCTATGGCGGGTGCTGAACGAGCAACTGCCCCTATTGCTGCGCCCCACCGCCATCGCCCCGGAGGCGATCGCCCACCTGGTCAGCCAGGTAGAGGGGGTAATCCACTGCAAACGGATTCGATCCCGGGGAATGGTGGGCCGTCAGGTGTGGATTGAGCTACACCTGGCCCTCCACCCGGAATGGATAGCGGCGGCTGACCAGATTGGCGAACAAATTGAAGCCCGCCTGCGTCACCAGTATGGCCCCCTACGCACCCAGGTTTGGGTGGAGCCAGCGGCCACCCAGACCGATCACTACCAGGGCACCGATCTGCCCTACCCTGTGCCCCCCCTCGATCCAGGCTAGGGATGTTGATCAGAGCAGTCTTGTGACAACCCACATAGAGGCACAGGGTAGACTTCCTTCTAGCTAATTTCAGGTCAAAATCATTTTCACAATCTGTCTAAGAGGTTGTTTGAAAAGGGTTACCCCAGGTATAGTTCGTCGCCAAGAGAGACACAAAATACTGAATTCTGCGGAGATTATCCGACTCCACAGGTATAGTTTGAGGTTCTCTTTGGCTTTTCAAACATCCTCTAAAGCAATCGAGATGGCCCCTTAGGGTTGATAGGGCCTTGCCTTAGCCTGTTTCCGTTCGGTTACCCCTGGCCATATCCATAACAGGGTCGGGATGGTCCTGACAGCATGATTAGAGATTAGCCCCATGAAACATACTCTGGTTTCCTCCTCCCCTTCTCGTTTTTCCAGGCTCACGCCTCCAACCGTTGCCCACCGGCTGGATAGCTCCGATTTGATTCTTCTCTGCCAGCAGCAATTGCCGCCGGAACGAACCCTATTCACGGAGTTACTCCGACGCTATGGCGGCCACGTGGATAGGTTACTGTATCGGTTAGCCCCAGACTGGGGCGATCGCGCCGATCTGGCCCAGGAGGTTTGGCTACGGGTCTATCGCAATATTCGCCGTTTGAAGGAGCCCAGCCGGTTCAAGGGCTGGCTGGGCCGGATCACGGCTAACCTGTTCTACGATGAACTGCGTCGGCGTAAACGGTCCTCCCCTGCCCTATCTCTGGATGCCCCCCTCGGTGTAGAAGATGACACCCTACGCTGGGAGATCTCCGACAATGTGCCTGGGCCAGTGGATAGTTTGATGACCCAGGAGTTTTATCACCAATTACGGCGGTCTATTGATAAATTACCGGAGGTTTATCGGACGGCTATTGTACTGCGGGAGGTCCGGGATCTAAGCTACGAAGAGATTGCGGCCATCACAGGGGTTTCCCTGGGAACGGTAAAGTCCCGCATTGCGAGAGCCCGTCAACGCCTCCAACAGGACCTGATGGCCTACCTGGAGGATCTTTAAGGGTAGACAGAGCCTCTAGCCAGGGAACCTGGGGATAGGACAATCTCTTAGGGAACACCTTCACACCGTTCCCAGAGTATTGAATGATAGAAGAATGCAGATCCCCATAGCCGTAACCCGGCGGTGAGATGGTAGCCGCGGCGGCTGGCTGTCTTCCCCCTAACCCCTAAGCCTAGAGGATACAAACCATGACTCGCTTTCCCATTGACCTGGGCGCTTACCAGCGAATTTCCCTGGATGCTGCCAACCCGACCCTAACCCCAGACCAGCGTTACGCCCTACAAGCTAACATTCAGCTTTGTCGCGATGCCATTGTTTTCTTCACCGCCACCGGTGCGGCACGGGGAGTAGGAGGCCACACCGGCGGTCCCTACGATACCGTTCCTGAGGTGATGATCCTGGATGCCCTGTTTCGTGGCCATGGGGAAAAATACGTGCCCATTTTCTTTGATGAAGCGGGTCACCGGGTGGCCACCCAGTACCTGATGGCGGTTCTGAACGGTGACCTACCCGCCGATCAACTCATGCGCTATCGAGAAGCCCACCAGAAACTGCCGGGTCACCCCGAGCTAGGGCTGACCCCGGGGGTAAAATTCAGTTCCGGTCGCCTGGGTCACATGTGGCCCTACGTGAATGGGGTGGCCCTGGCTAACCCTGGCAAAACCCTATTTTGCTTAGGTTCTGATGGTTCCCAGCAGGAAGGAGACGATGCGGAAGCCGCTCGCTTCGCCGTCGCCCACCATATCAATGTCAAACTCCTGATCGACGATAACGATGTCACCATTGCCGGTCACCCCTCCCAGTATATGGGGGGCTACAGCGTTAGAAAAACCCTGGAGGGCCACGGCCTCAAGGTTCTGGAGGGGGATGGGGAGGACTTGGATAGTCTCTATGCCAATATCTGCCAGGCGATTAATACCCCCGGCCCCATAGCGGTGATCAACAAGCGGGCCATGGCGGTAGGTATTGAAGGCGTGGAGGGCAGCACCCATGGCCACGATGTGATTTCCGTTGATGCCGCCCTCAAGTACCTGGAATCCCGGGGTCACACTGAAGCCGTAGCAGCCCTGAAGGCGGTGCCCAAGCCTAAGGATACCTACACCTACCTGGGTATTTCAGACAAGTCGGGGTCTAACCGTAACGTCTTCGGCGACGCCGTAGTTGAGGTACTTAGCAGTATGAGCGAGGCCGATCGCAAGGCTAAGGTGCTGGTGGTAGACAGCGATCTGGAGGGGTCCTGCGGTCTGGCTCAAATCCGTAAAGCCTACCCCGAAATCTTCATCAGTGGTGGGATTATGGAACGGGGCAACCTCTCCGCCGCTGCTGGGTTTGGCATGGAGGCTGGTAAGCAGGGTATCTTTGCCACCTTCAGTGCCTTTCTGGAAATGTGTATTTCCGAAATCACCATGGCCCGGCTGAATTACTCCAACCTGCTGTGCCACTTCTCCCACGCTGGCATCGATGACATGGCAGATAACACCTGCCACTTCGGCATCAACAATATGTTCGCCGACAATGGTTTAGACGATGGCTACGAAACCCGGCTTTACTTCCCGGCGGATGCCAACCAGATGAAGGCCTGTGTCAAAGCGGTGTTCCATAACCCTGGTCTGCGATTCATTTTCTCCACCCGGTCTAAGACCCCGATTCTGCTAGATAGCAGCGGCAACGAATTGTTTGGGGGTAACTACCAGTTCACTCCCGGGAAAGACGAGGTGGTGAGGGAAGGTAGTGCCGGTTATATTGTCACTTTCGGTGACTCGGTTTACCGGGCCCTGGACGCGGTGGAACGCCTCAAACAGGAGGGTATCGAGGTGGGTTTAATCAACAAAGCCACCCTGAACGTCGTGGATGAAGACGTGCTAGCTAAGGTGGGTAAAGCGCCCTTCGTGCTGGTTACCGAAGCCTTCAACCGCCGCACCGGCCTGGGTAGCCGTTTTGGTTCCTGGCTGTTAGAACGGGGCTATACCCCCAAGTTTGCCTACCTGGGTACCCACGAAGAGGGCTGCGGTGGCCTCTGGGAACAGTACCCTTACCAGGGTATTGACCCCACGGGCATTATGGCTAAGGTCAAACAACTCATTGGCTAGGTTTGTCCTGGAGATGACCAGGTTGTCCTCAAGTCAACGGGGGACTTAAATCAGAAAACAGTGCATGGGCCTTAGCAGTAGGGCCCATTTTCCTTTAAACCTACGGGAGATTGAGATTGCTCAGGGGAGGGATCAAGCCCAGAGGCTTGAGGGGGGGTGGGGATTTTTCTGGGCCGGTCATCGGCGTAGGCCTCTCCTGATCTAGCTGACTCACCACCAAATCCGCCGCAGGTGCCACCTGGGCGGCAGGGGTGGGGAAGTGGATGACCGACTCCGGCAGAGCACCAACGGTCTGACTGAGGCTGGTGGTAGGAGAATGGGGCTTTTCAGCCAGGGGAGAGGGTTCTGGCCCTGGGCTGGGCTGGGCGGCCTCCGACTCCATGGGGGGCACAGCCTGATAGGCCAGGGGAACCTGATGGGCTTCCCTAACTAGGCTCCACACCGGTGGACCAGAGAGTGGGAGTGGCTTTGCCGGGGCCTGGCCAGGGCTAACCGTTGGGTTACTCTCCTCCATTTTCCTAGGAATGCCGGGCTGGCCCGGTGTCAGGGCGGCGGTGAGATGGGCCTGGGGAGCAGAGGCCGCCTCCAGGTCAAAGCTGAGAACGTTGTTGGCGATCGCAGGATCAACCCTAGGGACGGGTGAGGACGACGGAGGGGCGATCGCTACTGCTCTGGGGCCCAACACCGCCACCTTAGGGTCAAGGCCAGGATGCTCTCTTTGGTAAGCGGCTAGGGACTGGGCCACCGCCCGGGTACGGCGTTCCTGGTCTCGCCGGATACTGGCCTCCGTATTGCCCAACCCCGGGGCATTCCATCGCTGGGTCTCAGGATTGATATAGGACCGGGTCCGGGCTACCACGATCGCCTCAGCGCCAGTATTCCCCTTAGCCTTGGCCTCCACCAACCGCTCGACGTAGCCGACCCGACCAATCGCCGCCAGCGGCGATTGATTAGCCAAGTCCAGACCATTCAAGGTTTCCTCGAGGGAAAGGGTGAGCCCGTGCTTAAGGGCCCGTTTCTGCAACACCTGGACCTGGGATTGAAGACGCTTAAGCTGCCTTTGGTCAGCCTCCCCTGGGGAGGCGGCGCCATGCTGATAGGAAAAGGTGCCCAAATTCCAGACTTGGTTGCCCGGATCACGGTGACCATAGTAGGCCCTGGTCAACCCTCCCGTGGCGGAGCGAGTCCCCTCCGCGTTGCCAATTGCCCTGGCCACCAGGGAATCACTATCGCCAACAAACAAGTTAGACCAGGGATTAAGGGCGAGTTCAAGGGACTGAAGCTCGGGCAGCAGGGGAGGAGATCCAAGGGGTACCAGGTCAAAGGTAAGGGCAATAGTTTTGGGCTCAAGGGTCAACGGATGATTAGCGGGTGGAAGATTTGGAGAGGTGCCCAGGGCGATTAAAGGCTGTGGGGTTAAGGGCGTTGGCGCTGGAGGCAGTAGGATATCGGCGGTAATCTCCTCCGTCAGAGCCACCGCCACCGCCCGACGATAGACCCCTTTGGGTAATTGCTGGGGGGAATGGTATCGCATCGGTGGATTAGCCGCTAGGGGAGGTACCGGCAGAGGCCTGATCTGATCTAAGGAAGTAATGTCTTGACTATTGTGGGGTAACAGACTGGGCTGGCTAATGGACTCCTGGATAGGGTCCGACCTAACTGGTAGGTCAAAGTTGAGGGCGAACTCCTCCGCCTGGGCCGCTAGGGGAGAAAGTATTGCGACTAGAGAGCTGGTCGCCAAGAGAAAGGGAGAGAATTTCATCATCATTGCTGAAATCTGAATCGATAGCCAGCGTACTCATCATTTTCGTAAAGAATAATCAGGTGAGTGGCAGGATCAAAGGCCAGGGGATAGGATTCCCTCTCCGCCACCACATTGGCTCTTAGTTGCAGGGGCGGGAGACGACAGTAGGGTTCCGCCAGGACTTTTTTCACCGCTGCCTTTGCCTGACGCTCCGGGATAGCTAGTAAGCGAGCCAGTTGCTCGCGACTCACCTGAGCATTGCTCTGAACAATAGCTTGGCAACTCTGGTTGGCCTCGGTCTTTGTCTGACCCAACCATGATTTAGCTGCGGTCCCGTCCTTGACTAAAACAATTAGACCCAGACCCAGTCCAGCGGCCAGGAAAGTTCTGAACCAAACCCCCAATCTACTGGGGGAGGGTTCCTGGGGTAAATAAATGGGTACCATAGGCTTGCTCCCGGAATTAATAAATGGCATTGCAGCACTTTAATCAGCTCCAAGGCTCATTAAAGTCGTGATGTAGCCTTGGCCAGAACCCCTAGGATGGGCTCATCCTTCAAAGCTAATACTGGGTAGATGCCCTAGCTCGCCCCCGTTGCTTGACCGGTGGCTACGACTATAGCTAGTGAAAGCTAGTGAATAAATTTCCTTAGAGGTAGCCCCCTAGACCTAAACCGGCCACCAGCAGTAACACCCTAATCGCCACACCAAAGTTAGGCCGAGTCGCCAGGGTTGTGTTGTAGAGGGCGTAGGTCAAGATTCCTGTAATCACCAGCACGGCCAGGGGCCAAAACGTAGGAAAGGCCGATAGAAGTAGATTAAGAACTAACCGGCCAATTACTCCGCTACCAACCCACAGGCAACTGTCAACCCAAGAAGGAAGGACGGGCTTAATGTTCGAGGTGGATTTTCTGCGTTGAGGGGATGGGGTGAAACCCAGAAATAGCCACTTTCTCCAGACATACTGGAAGCAAGACCAGGGCTCTCCTAGTAGGGTGCGCAGTTCCCTGCCAACTTTAACCAGGTTAGCGGCTAAGGGGTTAGGGGGCTGATGGTCTGGTCCGTACCTTTCCCGTAACTGGGCGGCTAACTGGTGGGCACCTAGGTCTAGGGACTTTAACTGGATGGGTTTATAGCCCAGGTAAACGTTGCCCTGTCCATCCAGGGTGGCGGTAGTGGTAACCGCCTGGTTGAGATCGATGGTAGGAAGTGGGAATCGATCGCCAGGCCTCAACTGTTTCCGAGCGGAATCGAGCAACTGGGTTCCCGTCGTGGCTAGAGTGGCAATGACTAGCTCCTGCTCGTGGGAGAGTCGATTAATCGTATCCACCATCGTCCTTAGTTGCTGCTGCCAGATCATCGAATCCGGGTCGATTTGAGGGTCTGTCGAAGGGTTAGACATAGCCAGGGAAGGAGCAGAGGAAGGGATAGTTCCCAGGGAGCGCAGCGATCTCCGTCGCAGGGTCTGAACCGTATTAGCGAGCTGGGGGGTAGGCGGTGCAGCTTTATCCTTCGGACTGATCATGAGGGAAGGAGTAGGTGGCCAATCTTGCGGTAGCCCTGAGGAGCCTGGCTGAGAAAACTGAGCTTGCCGGCGTAGCTTTTCTTGAATAGCAGTTAGATCCATGGCAGTAATCAGAGGGGGAGAAGGGGGCGTCTCCTCTGCAATAATACAAGTGTACTATAAAAACTCAAAAACACAAGCTTTTTCCCAAGGCTCTACGGTCTTTACCCGCTGTTTCCCTCCGCTGGATATGGAGTTGTGAAACAGCATCTAGGGAAAAATGAAGATTGCGGGTATGCTAATCAAAACCCTAGGGTCCTAGTAGGGATATCGACTTAAGCCGGAACGCAGCGATGGGTAAGGAGTGCAGAAGCCAGCGGTTGGGGGGTGAGCAGCTTGCTGACTGCTGAGTTCAGGATTTTAACTCCTGCTTCCATCCAATGTCGTCCTGGCACTGCTACCCCATAGTAGTGGTTCGGAAAGGTAAAGTACCATGGTGACCTAAGTTTTGGGATTTCTGGTTAGGTTGGTAGGGTCTAGACCACATCCGCATTAGGGGACTTATTAATGGTTAAGGCGCATTACGGTCAGTCCTCGTCCTCCTCAGGGTCATCCTTATTTTCACCCCGATCTGCTGTTGGCCTGGGAACGGGACCGGAGAGTGACACAGCGGGCCAAAAATCCTGGTTTTATCATGTAGTGATGGCTTGCTTTTTGGGCGGACAGGTCCTGGTACGACTTTTACAAGGCCGAGTCAGTCGTCAGCGGGTCCTTGAACAAATGGTTGCGGCCGGGCCTGGGGCACTGGCGCCCGTTCTCCTCACCAACCTCTTTGCCGGCATGATTTTTACCATTCAAACCGCCCGGGAGTTAGAACGCTTTGGAGCTACCTACGCGATTGGGGGTGCCTTTGCCCTGGCCTTTTGCAGAGAGTTGGCGCCAATTTTGACGGCGGCAATTCTGACCGGTCAGGTTGGTAGTGCCTTTGCGGCTGAAATTGGTTGTATGAAGGTGACCGATCAGATTGACGCTCTCAAGGTGCTCCGTACCGATCCGGTGGAGTATCTGGTGGTGCCCCGGGTACTGGCCTGTTGTGTGATGTTGCCGGTTTTGACCGTGCTCGGATTGGTCCTGGGCATTAGCTCAGGAGCGATGGTGGCCCACCTTCTCTACCAGGTACCCCTGGGGCAGTTCCTCGACTCGGTGCGATCTCTGATGGTACTGAATGACTTAATCGCTGTGCTGTTGAAGTCCATGCTGTTTGGCGCCATGGTGGGGCTGGCCGGCTGCACCTGGGGGCTGACTACCACCTGTAGTCGTTCCGTGGGTCGCTCCGCCACCGCCGCCGTAGTCACCACCTGGGTGGGGCTATTTGTGGTGGATTTCTTTATTTCTCTGTTGCTATTTCACTCCACCGGGGTAGATCCACTCTAGGCTCAGTCCATCCCGACAATACCTTCAGAACTAGGCTCTGTGATGCACCAGCCCATTTGGACCCTGCCCATTGAGCAGGTTTATCAATCCCTGGCCACCTCTGTGCAGGGACTGACCGCCTCTGAGGCGGATTTACGCCTGCATCAGTTTGGTCCTAACCAACTGCCAGAGCCAGCCCACCGGGCTCTATGGCTGCGCTTTACCGATCAACTGACCCACTTCATGGCCCTGCTGCTCTGGGTGGCCGGGATACTGGCCTTCATTTCCCATACCCCGGCCCTGGGTTGGGCGATCTGGTCTGTGATCTGGATTAACGCCATCTTTAGTTTTTGGCAGGAGTTTCGGGCGGAGCAGGCGCTGGCGGCCCTAAAAAATGTCCTACCTAACCAGGTGCGGGTCTATCGCCAAGGGGACCTGGTCCAGATTTCAGCGGTGGAACTGGTGCGGGGGGATGTGATGCAACTGGAGGAGGGCGATCGCATCTCCGCCGATGCCCGTCTGGTCAGCGCCGAGAGTCTTTACCTGGATCTATCGGTGTTAACCGGCGAGTCCCTACCGGTGTCCCGCAACCCCCACCCGGTCAGACCGCGGGAAACCCTGGCGGTGCGCAGTGGTAAACCCCTGGACTACCAGGGCGAACAACCCCTACAGGAAACCCTCCATCCGGCGGAGGTGAGTAATCTGGTGCTGGCGGGGGCCACCGTTTCTTCGGGGCGGGGTATGGCGGTGGTCTATGCCACCGGCACCCAGACGGAATTTGGTCAGGTGGCCCGCCTGACCACCGGGGTGAAGCGAGAACCCAGCACCCTGGAGGTGGAGGTCAGCCATATCGTCCGGGTGATTACGGCGATCGCCGTGACCATGGGGGTGGTGGTGTTTATCCTCACCTCCCTGCTGGTGGGCATGGAGTTAAGGGAAAGCTTTATTTTTGCCATTGGCATCATTGTGGCCCTGGTGCCGGAGGGCCTATTGCCAACGGTCACCCTATCCCTGGCCATTGGGGTGCAGCGCATGGCCAAGCGCAATGCCCTGGTTAGACGTCTCTCAGCGGTGGAGACCCTCAGTGCGGTAACGGTGATCTGCACTGATAAAACCGGCACCCTGACCAACAATGAAATGACGGTGCGCCATCTCTGGTTACCACCGATGGCGGGGGAAGCCCCTGGGGATAGACCGGACAGTACTGGCCTGTTGCCGGGGCAGATTCGAGTCACCGGTTCGGGCTACGACCCCACCACTGGTCAGATCCACCTGCCCCCTAACTCTCCCCTGGCCTGGAAAGCCAACTTACTGCTCACCGGAGCGGCCCTTTGTTCCAATGCCCGGCTGATTCACCTGACTACCCCCAGTCGCTGGCAGGAGATGGGGGACCCGACCGAAGCGGCCCTGATGGTTGTCGCCGCTAAAGCTGGCCTCAACCTGGAGCACCTGCAACAGCGCTACCCCCGCCAGCGGGAAATCCCCTTTGATTCCCGCCGTCGCATGATGACGGTGGTGCTCAACTGGCCGGGCTATGACTGCCCCTCGCCCCAATTTCAGGGTGGTTCCCTGATGGCTTTCACCAAGGGGGCACCCCTGGAGGTGGTGCGCCACTGTCAAACTATTCTCAGGGACGGGGTGGTGGGGGACCTGAGTCCCCAGGCCTGGCAGGAGGTGGTGAATGCCAATGATGTCCTATCCCGGCAAGGGTTCCGGGTGCTAGGTCTGGCGGCTCGATCCGGCGGTGAAGAACTGCGGGATAGGAAGGCTCAGGATCTAGAACAGGGCCTCACCTTTATCGGCCTGGTGGCCATGTTCGATCCGCCCCGTCCGGAGGTGCCCGGGGCCATTGCCCAATGCCATCAGGCAGGCATTCGGGTGACGATGGTGACCGGCGATTACGGCCTGACGGCGGAGGCGATCGCCACCCAAATTGGCCTGCTGACCAGTCAACCGGATAGCCACGAGCCCGTACGGGTTATAACTGGCGAAACCATGGGCCACCTCTCGGACGCCCAATTACAACAAATGGTCAAGTATCGCTCGCGGCTGGTGTTCGCCCGCATGGCTCCAGAGCACAAGCTGCGACTGGTAGAGGCCTACAAGGCGACTGGGGCGGTGGTGGCGGTCACCGGCGATGGGGTTAATGATGCCCCCGCCCTGCGATCGGCCCACATTGGCATTGCCATGGGGTTGAACGGCACCGATGTGGCCCGGGAAGCCAGCGATATTGTGCTTACCGACGATAATTTTGCCACCATTGTCGCCGCGATCGAGCAGGGCCGGACGGTTTACCGCAACATTCGCAAGTTTATTACCTATATCCTGGCCTCCAACGTGGCGGAGATGGTGCCCTTCCTGGCCATGGTGGCTCTGAAGATTCCCCCCGCCCTGGTAATCATGCAGGTGCTGGCGATCGACCTGGGAACGGACATGGTACCGGCCCTGGCCCTGGGGGCCGAAGCCGCTGAAATGGGGATGATGGAGCAGCCCTCCCGCAGGAAGCATCAACCGCTGATGGATACCGGCCTACTCTGCCGGGCGTTTCTCTGGTTGGGGATAATCGAGGCAGTCCTGGGGATGGTGGCCTTCTTCTGGGTTTGGTATAGCCAGGGTTACGATCTGGTCGCCCTGCAGGCGGTCACCGCCAGCTTGCTCTCCCACTCCGCCCCTGCTTCCCTGGTGGCTATTTATGCTCAGTCCACCACCCTTACCCTGGCGGCGATTGTCGCCGGTCAAAGCGCTAATGTACTAGCCTGCCGTTCAGAAACAGGTTCGATCGGGCGATTGGGCCTTTTTTCTAACCCTCTGATTTGGGGAGGCATTCTGTTCGAGTGGATTTTAATCGCAGCCATTGTTAGCCTGCCGCCCTTACAAAGTATCTTTTTTACGGCACCTCTTAAGCCGGGGCAGTGGGCTATCCTGTTGCTTTGTCCACCCATCTTGCTGGGGCTGGAAGAGGGGCGTAAGGCGATCGCCCGGTCCCTTGCCTCCAGGCACCCCCCTAAATCACTGAAATCAATTTAGTGATGGGCTATCCACGTAAGCCGGGACATGCTGATCGGCCAGGAACTCAGGAACCAGCCGTCAGGAGTTTGGCAGTATTCTGACTTTTCACTACTTCTATAGCCATAAAATGTTTCGCCTTGCTCTCTTAGCCTAATGACTTCCTTAGTTTCTGTAATCCGGTCAGAGCAATTTCAGCAGCAATCCAGCCAGCCCCCCCAAAATCAGCCCTAACCCTAAGACGGTGGTTAGTAGGGCGCGGGTTTGGTGATCGCTGAAGCGAACCTGCAAACGCTCCGCTAGGAGCACCGTCAGTCGACTGCAGAGTATCGCTAGTAATAGCCCCAGCCCACTGCAGGCCAAGATCTGGAGAATTAAGCCTAAAAAACTGACATCATCAATCTGAGCACTGCCCAGGTAGTTCAGGCCTGCGGCTAAGGCTACCGTCAGCAGAACTGTGCCCAATTGATCTAGGAAAACCCCCTGGAATTTGGAGGGGGAAGGTCGAGTCAGGCTCCAAATCTGTAACCAGGCGGCCAGCAACCCTAAGGGCCAAAGACCAAGCCAGGCGAGGTTGGGAAGACGGGTCAACAGCAGACCGACTAAACCATAGCAAATGCCACAGATTAGGGTGAGTCCGCCAGTGGACTGAGATTTTAGGCGATTTAACTGTTGGCGATCGCGATGGCGTCTAGATGAACGAGTCATGGGAAAAGGCTTAGGGCTGACTAGTCGGGATACCAAAACATCCCTTTAATTCCTTCTGGGTCAGGCATAAACCCTAGCCCCTTATAAAAATCCACCACCTGGGGATCGGCAAACAAGGTAACGTTACTAATATCTTCATTACGCAGCGTCTTAATCATTTGTTGCATCAGTTCTTTGCCCAGGCCACGGCCTTGAAAGCTGGGATGCACTACTACATCCCAGATGGTGGCATTAAAGGCATGGTCAGAGGTAGCCCGGGAAAAGCCAATCAACCGCCGTCGGTTACCGCGCTGTTCCCACATGGTAACTACCAGATAGCTATGTTGAATAGCCTTACGCACCTTACGAATCGGTCGCCGGGCCCAGCCCACCGCATTGCACAGTTCTTCTAGCTCGTAAAGGTCAAGGTCTCGATCCGTACTAAGAATGATAGAGGAGCCAGACTGGGAATCTGGGATGGCCTCAAGCACCACTCCGGTTGGGGCTAGGTCAGCTGGTGGAGCAGTTTCGGAGCCAATAAATAGGTTTTTCCAAAATCCCATGCAGGCGCTGCCGTCTTACCTAAAGGAATACCACTTAATTTTAGACTATAGGGCTATCTGGGGCAAAACCTATGGCTGCAGTCCCAGGACTGCAGCTTGGATCCAAATCGAGAGAGTTTTCCGGTAGAGACAGAGTCCTATCGCCCTATATTTCTAGATAGCTATCGCCAACCCCATCCGTGGCCGTAGGTATCTAGCAGGTTTTACCTAAGGCGATGTGATTGTCAGCACTGGAAGACAGAAACTAGTCAGATTCACTAATCTTTCGGTCGGTTAAGGCCAACTACCACAGACTCCCCTATGATTATTTTTTAATAGGAAGATGAGCTCCTATAAAGACTGATGTGATTACCTTATCCCTACTCCATCCACTCCATAAAACTCCGGTACAGAGTTGGTCCTTTGATCACGAACCTGTGATCCGCATTGGCCGTGCCACCGACAGCCATGTCATTCTCTATAGCGCTGTGGTTTCCCGACATCATGCAGAACTCCACCGTACAACAGCGGGCTGGATAATCAAAAGCCTAGGTACTAACGGAACCTACCTGGACGGTCGTCGCATCCAGGATATGGCGGTTGATAGTGGCGTGGTGATTCGCCTGGCCCGCTCCGGGCCTAACATCCAGATTCAAATCAGTGAAGAGTCCAGCGAATCTGCCATGTCCCCGCCAGTCAATCCAGAATTTCTGGAGAACGAGGGTGATAGCTTTGACCCCGTTGACCGGGGCTAGCGCCATAACCCTCGAGCACTCAGTTGTTCTAGCCTAGGCTACTAGTAATTGCCTCAGGACGTAGGGCAAAATTCCTCCATGGCGAAAGTATTCTACTTCGTCTAGAGTGTCGATACGGCAGATCAAAGGAACATCAGTGAAGTTAAAGTCTCCACTGGGGCGGTGAATCCGCAGGGTCAGGGTCATACCTGGCTGAATGCCATCGCTTAAACCCAACAGATCGAAGTATTCTGAGCCATCCAGCCCTAACAAGTGACGATGGTGACCAGGGAGGAATTGCAAAGGTAGGACTCCCATCCCCACCAGATTAGACCGGTGAATGCGCTCAAAGCTTTCCGCCACTACCGCCCTTACCCCCAGAAGCCGGGTGCCCTTAGCAGCCCAGTCACGGGAAGAACCCGTCCCGTATTCTTTGCCGGCAATCACCACCAGGGGAGTGGCTTCCTCCTGGTAGCGCATGGCGGCATCGTAGATCGAGAGGGTGTCACCGGAGGGCATGTGCCTGGTGACACCACCGGAGGACCCAGGCACCATTTCGTTTTTCAGTCGGATATTGGCAAAGGTACCCCGCATCATTACTTCGTGGTTACCTCGCCGGGCACCATAGGAGTTAAAATCCGCCACCTCAACCCGATGGTCGATTAGGTAATGGCCCGCAGGACCCTCAGACTTAATGGATCCGGCTGGAGAAATATGATCGGTGGTGATGCTATCCCCCAGAATTGCCAGGGGGCGGGCCCCAAGAATGTTGCTAAAGGCCTGACCGTTGACCTCGGCCGCCATGCCAACAAAGTAAGGGGGGTTTTGAACGTAGGTACTCTCCGCCTGCCATGCATAGGTTTGACTGGCCATGGGCATAATCTGTTGCCAGCGATCGGTGCCGGTGAACACGTTGCCATAGCGAGTTCGGAACATCTCTGGGGTGAGGGCTTCCGCCATCACCGCCTGAATTTCCTGGGTGCTGGGCCAGATATCCCGGAGGTAAATAGGACGACCGGAGCCATCCTGGCCAATGGGGTCGTTCTTTAAATCGATGGCTAAACTACCGGCCAGGGCATAGGCCACCACCAGGGGCGGGGAGGCTAGATAGTTAGCCTTAGTGTAGGGGCTGACTCGACCCTCAAAGTTTCGATTACCCGACAGAACTGCCCCTACCACCAGATCCTCAGCCTCTATGGCGGCGGCGATCGCCTCCGGTAAGGGCCCAGAGTTACCAATGCAGGTGGTACAGCCATAGCCCACCAGGTTAAAGCCCAGGGCATCCAGGTCTGCCTGCAACCCCGCCCTAGCGAGGTAATCAGAAACCACCTGACTGCCGGGGGCCAGGGAGGTTTTCACCCAGGGTTTACAGGTTAAACCCAGCTGTCGAGCTTTGCGGGCTAGTAGACCGGCGGCGATCATAACCGCTGGATTAGAGGTGTTGGTGCAGCTGGTGATAGCGGCAATCACCACGTCTCCATCGGTGAGTTGATAGTCATGGCCGGTGACCTGTACCGATCGCTTCTGACCATAATCACGACCACTAAAGGTGGGAAAGTCACTATTCCGGAACTGACTGGCCAGGTCATTGAGGCGGACCCGGTCTTGGGGGCGCTTGGGGCCCGCCAGGGAGGGCTCAACGGTACCCAGATCCAAAGTCAGACTGTCGGTAAAGACGGGCTCAGGGGCATCGCTATCCCGCCATAGCCCCTGGGCCTTGGCATAGGCCTCCACTAGGGCAATACGTTCTGGATCACGGCCAGAAAAGCGCAGGTAGGCCAGGGTCTCGCCATCGATGGGAAAGAAGCCACAGGTGGCACCGTACTCAGGAGCCATATTGGCGATGGTAGCGCGATCGGCCAGGCTAAGGTGATCCAAGCCCTCCCCATAGAACTCCACAAATTTACCCACTACTCCCTTTTGCCGTAACATCTCAACGATGGTGAGTACCAGGTCGGTGGCGGTGGCCCCCTCCGGCAACTGGCCGGTCAGTTTAAAACCCACCACCTCAGGAATTAGCATGGAGATGGGCTGCCCCAGCATGGCGGCTTCCGCCTCAATCCCCCCGACGCCCCAACCCAACACCGAGAGGCCATTAATCATGGTGGTATGGCTATCGGTACCCACCAGGGTATCCGGATAGGCCAGGGTTTCACCATCTACAGTTTTAGTCCAGACCACCTGGGCGAGGTACTCTAGGTTAACCTGGTGGCAAATACCAGTACCTGGGGGCACCACTCGAAAGTTATCAAAGGCAGACTGACCCCAGCGTAGAAAGGCGTAGCGCTCGTGGTTGCGCTCAAATTCCTTTTCTACGTTTTCCTGGAAAGCCTCAGAATTACCGAAGGCATCGACCATGACCGAGTGGTCGATCACCAAGTCCACCGGCGATAGGGGGTTAATCCGATCGGGATTACCGCCCAGGGTTACCATGGCATCCCGCATGGCCGCCAAATCCACCACCGCCGGCACTCCGGTAAAGTCCTGCATCAGTACCCGAGCGGGCCGATAGGCAATTTCCCGGTTAGAGGTCTGGGTTTTGAGCCAATTGGCTACCGCCTGCACGTCAGTGGCCGTGACTGACCGGCCATCTTCATGGCGCAGCAAATTTTCCAGCAATACCTTCAAGCTGAAGGGTAATCGGCTCAGATTCCCTAGGGTTTTAGCCGCCTCCGGCAAGCTATAAATGACGTAGGTTTGATCCGCCAGGGTCAGATAGGTCTTTGCATTAAAACTGTTCACAGGGGCTCTCTCCGATGGCTACAGGATAACCAAATTCGGTGCTTGTAGCGCAGCACCACAAATCCAAATGATGCGATTCTACCCCGTTCCCTAGAAATTACTGTAAAGCCTATGGCCAAATGGGACCACAGATTATCAATGTAGCTAGGTTAACGAGGGCAAGCTCAGCCATACGCCAGGTCCGCCGAGAGCTTGAACTCAGCTTACCGAAACTCTTATGGTCCGAACCCCAAGCCAGGAAGCAGAGTTAAATCCCTTGCCTAGGATTTAGTTCTTTATACTTCCGATCTAACCAGTCTGTCACCTGTTATGAGAGACAAGATTCACCCAGCCCTAAGGGTTTTGACCAATACTATATAAATTTAATTCTGTTTTATCTAATCGGCTGAATATCATTAATATAGGAGATAATTTCCCAGCCCATCATAATGTGAAGCCTAGAGCGGCTCGGGAGCCGGACTGGTTCTGTCATCAAAAGTCCCCTAGGGCTGTCAACCTTCTAAACCATCGGCTCCATCCAGCTCAGCTGTAGATCCCAGAGGTCTCACACCATTCGGCGTGGAGGGCGGGGATAGTGCTTTTCCCCCGGGGGCTATTGATGCATTGTCCATTTTGCCAACATCCCAATAATCGAGTGCTAGAGTCCCGCGCTGCAGAGTCGGGACGCAGCATTCGACGGCGGCGAGAATGTTTGAACTGTGAACGGCGATTTACCACCTACGAACGCATTGAGTACGTACCCGTGACGGTGATTAAGCGTAATAACGAACAGGAACTATTTAACCGTTCTAAGCTCCTGCGGGGGATCGCCATAGCCTGTGAAAAAACCAACGTACCCTCCACGATCATGGAGGCGGTGGTGGACGATATTGAAGCTGAGCTACAACAGCGCCATAGCCGTGAAGTCAGTAGTGTAGAAATTGGTGAGATGGTTCTGGCTAAGCTAGAGCCCATCAATGAGGTTGCCTTTGTCCGTTTTGCTTCTGTTTATCGTCAGTTTCAGGGTGTACGAGATTTTGTCGATACCTTGGCAAAACTCCAGCACAGTGAGGGGCACCCTGTCCAGCATAGTCATGACCTGGAAATGATCGACACCAATGGCCATAGCATCCTACATGTCCAGGGCCATGGAGAGACCTAGAGGCGACCCTCCGCTGCGTTTTTCCATTCCCCGCCCAATTCAGTCACGATAAACTTTCCCTATTCCGCTATAATTGAACTCTGTGGGTTTAGTCGGTGGGTCTGTTCACAGTCTGCTGTGGAGTTTTTGAGGTCCCTGCTGGAATTGTTCTGTTTGCACAAACCAACCGCAGTATTACGGAGAAAATCATAGGGAAACACTAGCATGCTCAATCAGGACGTAAAGGACGCTGGAATCGGCTTTACACACGAAGACTTTGCCGCCCTTCTGGATAAGTATGACTATCACTTCAATCCGGGGGATACGGTTACGGGCACTGTGTTTAGCCTCGAACCCAGGGGTGCTCTGATCGACATCGGTGCTAAAACTGCTGCCTATCTACCGGTTCAAGAAATGTCCATCAATCGGGTAGATCATCCAGAAGAGGTATTGCGGTCTAACGAAACCCGCGAGTTTTTTATCTTGACTGACGAAAATGAGGATGGCCAACTGACCCTATCTATTCGTCGAATTGAGTATATGCGGGCCTGGGAACGGGTTCGGCAGCTCCAACAGGAGGATGCTACAGTGCGTTCTGGTGTCTTTGCCACCAACCGAGGTGGCGCTCTGGTGCGGATTGAGGGTCTACGTGGTTTTATTCCCGGATCCCACATTAGTACCCGAAAGGCTAAGGAAGATTTGGTGGGAGAGGATTTACCCCTAAAATTCCTTGAGGTAGACGAAGAGCGCAACCGTCTCGTGTTGAGTCATCGGCGCGCCCTGGTAGAACGTAAGATGAATGGCTTACAGGTGGGTGAGGTGGTCCTGGGAACTGTACGGGGTCTAAAGCCCTACGGTGCCTTTATTGATATTGGTGGTGTCAGTGGCCTACTGCACATTTCCGAAATTTCCCACGATCACATTGATACCCCCCATAGTGTGCTGAACGTTAATGATGAAATCAAGGTGATGATTATTGACCTTGATGCGGAGCGGGGTCGGATTTCCCTGTCCACTAAGCAACTGGAGCCCGAACCTGGGGATATGGTGAAGAACCCTGACCTGGTGTTTGAAAAAGCAGAGGAAATGGCAGCTAAGTACCGCGAACAGCTCCGTAAGCAGATGGCGGAGAAGGAAGGTCTGGTGGTAGAGGCTACTGAAGAAGACAGTGACCTCTATGAGGAGGTTGCCTCCGAGGAAGTTGCCCTAGCCGTTGACTAAACTGCGACTCCGGGAACATCCGCTGTCAGCTAAAGCCATCGTGTTTGATAAGGATGGCACTCTGGCTGATTCCCACGCTTTTTTATGGCAGTTGGGCTGTTTGCGGATAGATCTGTGTGTCGATTTGCTGCGATCGCAGGGTGCGGAACTAACCCATGATCGGGTTCAGGCCCTTCGCTCCAACTTAGGTGTGGGTGGGCCCAGGCTAGACCCAGAAGGGCTGATGGCTACCGCTACCCGCCTGGCCAATCAGCAAGCGGTGGTGAACTGGTTGCTTGAAGCTGACTATCCTGAGGATGGGCTGATGGATCGGGTGGCAGAGTGCTTTCAGTGTGCCGATCATCAGCTTTACCCTAAGGCTCGTCACACCCCCCCTTTTCCTGGTACCGCCGCCTTGCTTGAGCGTTTGACCAAAGCAGGGGTACCCGTGGGGGTTCTCTCCTCCGACCGCCAGGCCAATGTGGGGGAGTTTTTGACCCATTACCACATGGCTGGTTATGTTCAGGCCTGGCGGGGGACTGACGTTGGTGAACCGCCTAAGCCTGACCCCAGCCTTTTTTACCAACTCTGTCACCACCTTGGTGTCGATCCCCGCCATACCCTGGTGGTGGGAGATAGTAGCGTTGATTTTAAGCTGGCGCAGCAAGCCGGGGCGGCCGGATTTATCTCCGTATCGGAAGCCTGGGGGCGACCTCCGGTGGAGGGGGCGGAGTGGGTAGTTTATTCCTGGCAAGACCTACAGGTGTAGCCGCTAATCCGGTTAGGACGAGAGTGCAATGCCCAATGCCCTTCGCTCTGGGGTGACACCCAACGCTTCACTCGGTGTCCTGGGCTAAATAGCTAGAGCTATAAAGCTTTGAGTCCTGGGGTTGCCCAGGCATGGTTTTGCACAGAAGGCCTCCATCAGACCAGGGCTATAGGCTTTAGATAGTTTCCAACACCGCCAGCAGGGTTTCAGGATCCGCATTGTGGTGCAGAAAGGAAAACAGATGGGCGTAGCGCAAACGCCCCTGGACATCCAGAACAAACTGGGCGGGCAGGGGCGCCCCCAGGGCCTGACCCGTGTAGTAGGCTTGAAAGCTTTGCCCCCTTTCATCGCTAAGCAGGGGTAGGGTAAGCTGCAGATCCTCCACCACTGCTTGACTTTGACGCCGGTGGGTACTGGTAATTAGAAACACCTCCGCACCGACCTGGCGGAAGCGATCGTAGGCCTCGTTCATCGCCATGATGTGGGGATAGCAGAAGGGACAATAGACCCCCTCTGCAAAAATCCGCGTGAAGGCCAACACCAGGGGTTGCTTACCACGCCAGTTAGCCAGGCGCACCGTACGCCGGTGGGTGACATCCCAAAGGGCAAAGTCCGGTGCTAAATCTCCCAGGGTCAGACCGAGGGCTGCCGGTCGAGGCCACATATAGTGCCAAAAGGAGGCAGAACTGGCGGTAGGTAAAACCGTGGTCATCATCAATCGCCCCTATACTGCCGCAAAGAATTCCTTGGCCTTAACTGGATCAGGGTTCATGGTTTTATCCCCCGGTTGCCAGTCCACGGGGCAGACCTCGTCGGGATTTGCCTGTACGTGCTGAATCGCCTGTAGGACCCGCAGGGTTTCTTCGACATTGCGGCCGAAGGAAAGATTATTAATGGTGGCGTGCTGGAGGACTCCTTCGCGATCAATGATGAACAACCCACGCAGGGCAATGCCGGCATCAGGATCGAGGACATTGTAGGCGGTGCTGATTTCCTTTTTTAGATCGGATACCAGGGGGTAGTTGAGGGCCCCCAATCCGCCCTGGTTTCGTTCGGTCTGAATCCAGGCCAGGTGGGAAAACTCACTGTCAACGGAAACGGCTAGTATTTCGGCATTGAGTACTTGAAACTCGCCGTGGCGATCGCTAAAGGCAGTAATTTCCGTTGGACAGACAAAGGTAAAGTCCAGGGGATAAAAGAACAACACCACGTACTGGCCCCGATAATCGGATAGCTTAATGGTCTTAAAGCCCTGGTCTACCACCGCTGTGGCCAAAAAATCTGGCGCTAACTGCCCTACCCTTAAAGAACCAGCAATAGCATCGGTCACGGTAGTGTCCTCTTGTGGTCAATGGTAACAACTGACTTTATTCTAGGCTATTCACCGGGTAACCGCGGCCCCTGGGCAACTGCTATAGGCCTTGCTGTTCTTGCCGACCCTTAGGAAAATAGGTCCATCTGGTCGGTATCTTGATCAGGGTTAGCTTTGCTGGATCGGCGCCGGGGTTGGGGGCCCTTACCCCGCAGCCCCAGGGCAATGGTGCTATGACGTTCAATTTCCCCCATCACCTGACGAGCCCGGTCGATCACCACCCCCGGCAACCCCGCCAGGCGACCCGCCTCAATACCGTAGGACTTATCTGCCCCGCCGGGGTGGACCTGATGTAGGAAAATAATTTCCTCCGGCATTTCCTTGACGGTCACCTGGTAGTTAGCCACGCTGGGGATCAGGCTCGCCAGTTCGTTGAGTTCGTGGTAGTGGGTGGCAAAGATGGTGCGGGCCTGCAGGGTCTGGGCCAGGTGCTCCGCCACCGCCCAGGCGATCGCGAGACCGTCAAAGGTGGCGGTGCCCCGGCCAATTTCGTCCAGCAAGACCAGGGACCGAGGGGTGGCATGGTTGAGGATATTGGCGGTTTCGTTCATCTCCACCATGAAGGTGGATTGGCCTGTGGCCAGGTCATCGATTGCCCCCACCCGGGTAAAAATCCGATCGCAGATGCCCAGGTGGGCCTGGCGGGCGGGCACAAAACTACCCACCTGGGCCATCAGTTGAATCAGGCCAACCTGGCGCAGATAGCAACTTTTACCACTGGCATTAGGGCCGGTGAGAATGATTAGGTCCTGGGGATGGGGGGCGGAGCGATCGGCGGGCACCGTCCCCAGGTAGGTGGCATTGGGGACGAAGAAGCCCGCCGGCAGGCGTTGTTCCACCACGGGATGGCGCCCCTCCTGCACCGCCACGGTGCGCGACTCGTCTATGGTGGGGCAGCAGTAGCCCTGGAACACCGCCACCTCCGCCAACCCACAAAGCACATCGGCGGCGGCCACCGCCCCCGCCACCTGGCGAATCAGGTCGGCCTGTCTACCCACCTGCTGACGCAGATCCTGGAAAATCTCGTACTCCAGAGCATGGATTTCCCCCTCCAGGTTGAATAGGCGGGCTTCCCGCTCCTTCAGTTCGGGGGTAATGTAGCGTTCTTCGTTGGTCAGGGTTTGCTTACGGATGTAATCGCTGGGGGCCTGGTCCGCCCTGGCCCGGGAAATGCTGATGTAGTAGCCGAAGGCCTTGTTAAAACCCACCTTAAGGCTGCCGATGCCGGTGCGATCGCGCTCCTGGGGTTCTAGCCGTGCAATCCAATGTTGGTCATCCAGGGCCTGCTGGCGGAGCTGGTCGAGATCCGGGTGGATGCCATCGCGAATCAGGTGCCCCTCCGTCAGGGAAAGCGGGGGGGACTCCACCAGGTGCGATCGCAGGGTTTCCCCCAGTTGTTCCAGGGGTGGTGGTACCCACTGCAGGGCCTGGAGGTAGGGGGAACAGGCCTGGGCCACCAGGGCCGCTAGCTCCGGCAAACGCAGCAGGGAATCGGCCAGGGCCACCAGATCCCGGGCATTGGCGGTACCCGAGCCAGCCCGGCCCGCCAGACGCTCCAGGTCATAGATTTGCTTGAGTCGTTGCTGCAATAATTGTCGCCGGCTGCCCTCCTCCACTAACTCCTGGATGGTGGCCTGGCGAGCCTGAATCCCCTCCACCTCCAGCAAAGGCTGCAGCAGCCAGCGGCGCAGGGCCCGCCCCCCCATGGCGGTGACGGTACGGTCCAGAGCCCACAGCAAAGAGCCGTTGTAGGTGCCATCCCGGGCGGTTTGGGTAATCTCCAGGTTGCGGCGGGTCTGGTGATCGATCACCAGGTAGGCGGCCAAACTATAGGTGGTGAGAAGTTGCAGAGGAGCCTGGACGGCTTTTTGGGTGGCCTCCAGGTAGGCCAGTAGACCGCCGGCGGCCCGCACCGCCAGGGGTAGGTGATCGCAGCCTAAACCCTCCAGCGATCGCAGCCGAAAGCATTGTAATAGCCGTTGCCGCGCCTCCACCAGGCTATAGGCGCCCTGGGGCCGTAGGGTATAGCAAAACTGGCGGGGTAGGTAAGCGGGTAATTGATCGGAGCTATCTCCCGGGCGTAGCATTGCCGCCAGGTCCGGTGCATCGGTGGGAAATAATACCTCAGCGGGCTGTAGCCGCAGTAGCTCCTGACTAAGTTGATCGGTAGTCTCCCCCTGGGTGGTGAGAAACTCGCCGGTGGACACATCGGCGTAGGCCAGGCCCCAATGGCTCCCCGCCACCACCACCGATGCCAAAAAATTGTTCTGGCTGGCACTCAGCATGCCTTCCGCCAAGACGGTGCCGGGGGTAATCACCCGGGTTACCTCCCGCTTCACCAGCCCCTGGGCCAGGGCGGGGTCTTCTACCTGGTCGCAGATGGCGATCGCAAAGCCCTTCTCCACCAGCAGAGTACAGTAGCGATCCAGGGCATGATACGGAATCCCCGCCAGGGGCACCCGCCCCACCTGCTTGCCGGCATCCTTACCGGTGAGCACCAGCTCCAGTTCCCGGGCCAGGGTAATGGCATCCTGGAAAAAGGTCTCAAAAAAATCTCCCACCCGATAGAGCACCAGGGCCTGGGGATACTGCTCCTTCATCTCCACGTAGTGCTGCATCATCGGTGTCAATTCCGCCCGGTCCACCGATCGGTGGTCAGCGTAGCGCACCGTGTGCTTAGCCAGGTGCTCAGGCAGGGGATCGGTGGCGGAGGAACCAGACATGAATCAGCAATTCATTAAGCTTCGTTGCATGACCCGGGTGGCCATACCGGTCTATGGTAGTTTCGATATCGTTGCATATTTTATCGGTGTTTAACAAAAGGTAATTTCTATGGCCATGGCTGAGAGCTTAGTCCCTGTCGTGCAAGGAAGCCGTGAGGATTTTTCTGAGTATGTGGCCCACTTGCAATTGCATATGGCCCTGCAAGCCCGCAACCTGGTACCTTCACTGACCGGCCTCAGCGACAGTCGCCATACCCTGCTGCAACAAACCCAGGCAGATATGGAGAAACTAGTTTCTCGTCAACATTTTTAACACCAGCCAAATCAATCGTCACCATAGTTGGCAGTAGTTAATCCTGATCAGAGCTCATAGTTGTCTATTGAGCCTACCTAAAGAAGACGTTGTCCTGGTAAAGTCTGTAGCTGAGTCCAAGAACCTCCAGGGTTCTGGGAGACAATCCATTGATAAGCGATTTCATTGCAGACGGCGGTGTAACCGTTAAGTTTAACCATGGGGTGTTAGAATCCTCCCCCCCAGTAAATCCTTGCCGTGAAGGACGCTAACCTGCTCAATAAAAGCCTGCCACCTTTGATTGGGGCTCCAAATCTTATCCATGGGGAATGAAGCCCTGTCTTCAGTCTCTCCCAACATCAGCTTCCGGTATAGGTAGATGAAGGCCGATACCCGCATGTTTTTTGCGCAGTGCACCCAGACCTTACGGCCTGCGAAAATAGTGAGGACTCCAACGAACTGAGCGAACTGCTCGGGCTGAGGGTTATTCCACTCAACTGGGATTTGCACATAGGCGATGCCCAGTCGGGTGACAATTTCCGCCTCTCCTGGCAGCGATGGCGACGAGGTGGGCAGTGCGATGTTCACAACCACTTCAATGCCAAGCAGGGGCATGGAGACAATATCTCTCTCTGACAACTGCCCGGAGGTCCAAAGCCAGTCAAATACTTGATATAGGTTTTCAGCGTCCATGTGGATTTTAGATGTAGGTATCAAGTTAAGCCAGGCCATACTGATCGGCAAGGGGTTGAGGGGTCAGTCATCACGGGGCAACCTCGCCTCTGAGTTCTGAACAATAATCATGGTCTGGTGGCACTGTCACTCGCTCTTTTCCCAGAGCCACCCTCTTTACAAACCGTAACAGTTCGGTTAAGGTAGGGATATACATACCCGGTCATCTATGGATTTTTAACCCTCGATGACTCCCTTGTAAACCTAA
>Ga0208465_1000132_pt1 | contig 24285 bp, 22 predicted proteins | sample LakMenEpi31Aug10_FD_150749 | JGI IMG/M metagenome (GOLD analysis project Ga0208465, IMG submission 150749) | Freshwater microbial communities from Lake Mendota, WI - 31AUG2010 deep hole epilimnion (SPAdes) | ecosystem: Environmental > Aquatic > Freshwater > Lake > Epilimnion/Euphotic zone ...
GCTGCGCCTGGAGGATGCCATCAACGCCACCAAGGCCGCTGTTGAGGAGGGCATCGTGCCCGGCGGTGGCACCACCCTGGCCCACCTGGCCCCCCAACTGGCGGACTGGGCCAGCGCCAACCTCAGTGGTGAAGAGCTGCTGGGGGCCCAGATCGTCACCCGCGCCCTCACCGCTCCCCTCAGTCGCATTGCCGAAAACGCCGGCGTCAACGGTGCGGTGATCGTCGAGCAGGTGAAGGCTAAGGAGTTCAATGTGGGCTACGATGCCGCCATCAACCAGTTCGTTGATATGTTTGAGGCGGGAATTGTGGATCCGGCTAAGGTGACTCGCTCTGGGCTGCAGAATGCCGCCTCCATCGCCTCCATGGTGCTCACCACCGAGTGTATCGTGGTGGACAAGCCCGAACCCAAGGCGCCGGCCGCCGGCGCTGGCATGGGGGGTGGTGACTTCGACTACTAGGATGCCTCTCCAGACCTGGTAAGCCAATGGAGGAGGGACCTAGGTCCCTCCTCCATTGGCTCTAATCTTCCTTGGCAGGAAGACAATCTAGGGGCTTGGCTAAGGGGAGAAGCTAGGGTTTAGAAATCGGATAGCAATTTATTGTAACTTTTCCACCAGCGGTTCAGGGGGTAATGAAAAGCCGGCGCCCACAGGCTACTCAGGATGGCAGAACTGAGAGCAACCCGCTGATGGTAGAACCAAATTTTGGTCATCAGCGGATAGGGTGAATCGGAGTTGAAGAGTTGATTCAGGCTAATCTGTAGGGCTAGCACCGTTTCGCTCACAACTGCCATGGCAAAGACGATTAAGGCAATGGATACCAGATCTTCCTGCAGATACCGTTCCTTTTGCAATTGGGCTGTCAGAACACCTACCAGAACTAAACCCAGGGTATGGGTGGGATAGGGGGCGGTCATACTATCCTGCAGTAACCCCATCACCAGCCCAGCGATCGCACCTTCCCAAACGGTTCGCTTCACACTCCAGGCTACGACCCAAATCAATACCCAGTGAGGCGCTACCCCCAACAGATCCAGGCCCGGTGCTCGGCCTGGCAATAGCATTAAACAAAGCAGGGCGGAACCACCGGTCACCAGGATATTCCATAGCCTGGCCCGCCATAGTTGGGACTGCAGGAGACCATCAACCCCTACGGTCATGAGGATCTCCCGTGGGGCTTGGGCAAGTCATCGGAACTGGGTACCAGGGGATCATCAATCGATTCCAATGGGTGAAAGGGCTGGATCACGACCCACTCTAAGATGGGAAGGGGGGAGGATAGTTGAATAATTGCCTTCGGAGCTGTGTCCCTGCTATTATCCATGGACTCAATCCGACCGATGGGCATATCCTTAGGAAAAACCCGACTATAGGAAGACGTAGTCACCACATCTCCCACCTTGGCATCGGGCAATTTATCGAAGAACTCAATAACAACTTGATTATTCGACTGCCCCTGCACTACTCCCATAGCCCGGCTGCGACTGACCTTGGCGCCCACTTGGCTGGTTAGATCACTAATCAAGAGAACCCTGCAGGTGTTCGGAGAAACCTGAACGACCCGACCCACTACTCCTCCAGGACCGCTCACCACGTAACCTGGTTCAACTCCATGGCGACTGCCACGGTTGAGAATAACATGTTGCCACCAGTGATCCGCTGAACGACCAATAACTGCTGCCTGGATCGTTGGCCCTGAGACTGAGCTAGTGTAGTCAGAAAAAGCCTGCAAGGATTGATTTTGCTTTTCCAGCTCAATAATCCGTTGCTGCAATTCTAAAATATAGCTATTCTCGAACTTTTGTTCACGGTCTGTACCAAGGTGAAATGGTCGGGTTAAAAGGTTATAGGCTTCGTAAAGCACCACGCCATTAGTGGACCGCAGCCACCAAGCGCCACTAATGGTTAAAACAACCACTAGCGTTCTAAATCCGTAGCGTGTCCACCAACGACTCAGGGTTAACATAGTACTAACGAAGGCCGGCAGCCAATTTGACAGACATGTTTAAATAGACAGCGACCTAATCACAACAGATATAAGTAGGCGAGCTAAACACTAGAACGCCCACTAAAAACTCTCCCCATCTGGGCGAAGTTTTCCAGTACCCGTCCAGCCCCTAACACAACACAGCTCAGGGGATCAACCGCCACGTGGACAATAATACCGGTCTCATGGCTGATCAAGGTATCCAGGCCTCGTAAAAGAGCGCCTCCACCAGCCAGCATAATTCCCCGATCAATGATGTCAGCGGCTAACTCGGGAGGGGTTTTTTCAAGGGTGCGTTTAACCGCCTCCACAATGACACTCAAGGGCTCCGCCATACTTTCTCGAATTTCACCGGTCTTAACGGTAAGCGTGCGAGGTAGCCCCGAAAGTAAGTGAAGGCCTCGGACATCCATGGTGATCTCATTGTCATCGGCGGAGGGGTAGGCTGAACCAATGGCAATCTTGATTTCCTCTGCAGTACGCTCTCCCACCACCAGATTATGGACTTTTTTCATATAGCTGGAGATCGATTCGCTCAGCTCATCCCCGGCTACCCGTACTGACTCGCTTAAGACGGTACCCTGTAAGCTCAACACGGCTACTTCTGTAGTGCCACCGCCGATATCCACGATCATGTTACCTGTGGGCTCAGCCACCGGTAACCCTGCTCCGATCGCCGCGGCTACGGGCTCATCGATTAAGTAGACCGTACGGGCTCCAGCCTGCAGTGCCGCATCCATGACCGCACGCCGCTCTACCCCGGTGACACCGCTGGGAATGCCAATTACAATGCGGGGAGAAACTAGCGTCCGCCCCTCATGTACCTGGCGGATAAAGTGTTTGAGCATCAACTCAGCGGTGTCAAAGTCAGCAATTACCCCGTCTCTTAGAGGTCGGAGCGCGACTACATTACCCGGAGTACGCCCCAGCATACGTTTTGCTGTTTCGCCAACCGCCAGGGGTTTTTTCTGCAACTGGTCGATTGCAACGACAGAGGGTTCCTGCAGAACTACCCCTTTACCAGAAACGTAGACCAGGGTGTTAGCGGTACCCAGGTCAATACCCATATCTCGAGAAAATCTATCTAAAAAAGCCACAGGCAAATCGCCTCTACGCTAAGACTGAACTGTTGCTTATAACCCGTCCTAAATTTTAATACGTTTCCTGCCAGCCTATCTAGCAGCTCAGGAAGTATGTAAGCATATTAGCTTACAAAGTAGTCGATTGAGGGCTTACCCCTGACAAAGACTTTGCCCCAGTCGTTGGACACAGGTGGCTTTTTCCGCTGGACTTAGCGCTCCGTAGGCGATATCTCGCCGCAGAACCAGGCCATTGTGGCCCACCAAAAACCGGGGTAGGTCTATGGAATTAATCGTTTTCAAGGTGGCCATATCGTAGCTGGTGTAGGTGGTGAGCTCTGGGTTGTTAAAGTCAACATCCAGGATCGTAACCACCTTGCGGGTAGGTAACTGGCTGTCGATCAACGGTCGCGGTCCCGATCCTAAAATACCCGCGTGGAGCAACTGCAGCTTTCCCCGATGGCCAGGGTAATAAGCGTGGTGGTGACCACTAATCACGGTGTGCACCCGGTACTGTTCCAGCAACGACTGGATTCGGGGCGCGTTAGCCAGCACTTCACCGGGTTCATCACGTCCCACCGCCACGGCGTAAAGGGGCAGGTGGCTAAGCACCATGCGGGTCTTGGCTGCCTGAGCCGCCGGGCTGGCTAGGGCCTGTTCAATCCAGGTCAATTGCTCTGGCCCAAGCTGACTGGAGGATCCATCCCAGGCCATGAAGAAAATCCCCCCCAGTTCAAAGCTGTAGTAGAAGGGAAAGTGCGATCGATCAATAAAGGTTAGTCCCGGATCATGGGTTGGAGCTAGCCAGTAGGCCGCTGCCAGATCCCGCTCCTTTTGAAACAGGTACTGCCCCCTCACCCCCCGGGCACTGGAGGCGTCGTGGTTACCCAGGGTAAAACCGTAGGGAATACCCTGCTGGCGGAGAGGGGCACCCACGTGTTGATCAAAGGCTTGCCACATGGCGGTGAGGCGATCAGGGGTAAGGGAGGGGTTCTGCCCGGCTACCATATCTCCCCCACAAACCACCAGATCCGGTTGCCAAAGGGGCATCAGGCTGATGGCCTGATCGACTTCCACGTCGTAGTCGGTGGAACCGTAGGCTCCATTCAGGTCACTAATCACCACCAGGCGCAGGTCCTGCCGGGGAGGATTGGTCAACCCCTCGGCACCGGCCCTGGCCATCAAGGCCTGGGTCGCCTGGGGTAGGTCTGGGAGAGTCTGGGTCTCAACGGTGACCTGGGAGGGCAGAACCGGCCCGGTGGGGTCTGCCTCAGACCGTAGCACCTGATAGGTACAGGCCAGACAAAAACTAAGGATTAAGCCCAACCCCAGACCGGTGAGAAAACGTTTTACGGCCATAGTTCCCTGGTCCACTAACCACAGGCATAACCTTACCCTATAACGGTGGCTTTGCCATCGGCATGGGGGAGGGGCATAGTCAGCGCTGCAACCAACCGGTCAGGGCCAGGGCCAGGGCATCGGCAGCATCATCGGGGCGGGGGATGGCGGGGAGGTTTAACTCCCGGGCCACCGCCTGCTGCACATCGGCTTTGTCGGCATTACCGTAGCCCGTCAAGCCTTGTTTGACCTGGGCGGGGGTAAATTCCACCGGGGACAGCCCATGCTGGGCCAGCACCAGCATCAGCACCCCCCTAGCCTGGGCCACCAGAATAGTGTTACCCATGCGGTAGAAGAAGAATTTTTCGATCACGACCTGATCGGGGTTAAACTGCTCAATCAGACTGTGCAGATCGTCATAGATGGTGCGTAGGCGATCGCCCATGGGCATATGGGCTGGAGTGGAGACAATGCCAAAATCCACCGCCTTGACCACCTCGGTCACCTGGGCGGGATCCGCCTCAATCACCCCAAACCCCAAGGTCGCTAAACCCGGATCTAAACCCAGGATACGTTGAGCCATGGGGAAGCGGGTTAGCGAGCGCCAACCGGCTGTCGGCCGTTGGCTAGGGTCTGGTCTGGATCCGCTAGGTCAAACACCTGACAAAATACCTTCTCCACCTTATAGCCGGAATCGATGCTCTCCAGGGGGTCCTTGCGTAGCCGGTGCCGCAGGCACAGCACGATCACCCGACGGATATCCTCAAGGGTGACCTCGGCCCGCCCTTCGTAGGCCGCCAGAGCCCTGGCGGCACGGTTAGTGACAATATCTCCCCGCAATCCGTCCACATCTAACTCGGAACAGACCCGGGAAATTCGCACCCGGTCGTCGTGGTGAATGGTGACCTGGGATAGACGGGTCTGGGCCTCCACCAGGGAGGCCTGGAGGGCATCTTGCTGGGGTTGATACCTGGCCAGGTAAGCGACGGGGTCCTGATCAAACTCCGATCGCTGTTCAACAATCTGCACCCGCAGTTCCGGATCCCGAACGGTACGAATTTCCGCATGCATGCCAAAGCGATCCAGCAGTTGGGGCCGTAATTCTCCCTCTTCCGGGTTGCCGGAGCCCACCAGCACAAACTGAGCTGGATGACGGATGGAAATACCCTCCCGTTCCACGGTGTTCCAGCCTGAAGCGGCGGAGTCCAGCAGGACGTCCACCAGGTGGTCGTCTAGGAGGTTAACCTCGTCAACGTAAAGGATGCCCCGGTTAGCCTTGGCAAGCAGCCCCGGCTCAAAGGCCTTCACCCCCTCCGACAGGGCCTTTTCAATGTCAATCGTGCCGCATACCCGGTCCTCCGTAGCTCCGAGGGGAAGATCTACCATGGGTACTTTCTTGGCGGTTACGGGTAGATCGGCAGTGCCCCGCTCCGCCACCACATCGGCATCCCCAGGAGAACGGTTGAAGGGATCATCCGCCACCACCTGGATGTCTGGCAGCAGATCGGCTAGGGCCCGAATGGTGGTGGACTTGCCGGTGCCGCGATCGCCCATAATCATCACCCCGCCAATTTTAGGGTCAATGACATTGAGCAATAGGGCCAGTTTCATTTCCTCCTGGCCAATCACAGCGGTGAAGGGAAAAACAGCTCGACGGAGGATAATCGGAGAGGGCAGCGGGGAGACAACAGTAGAACTCACGGGTGTTGGATTTCAGCTACGGCAAAAGGTAGGTTAATTAACCTTTATTGTGCCACAGTCCTAGGGATGTTTCTGGCTTTAGGGGTAGACCCTTTGCAGTGGTGCCGTAATCCGAGATTATAGAGGGAAGGCCAGTTTAGAAAAACTTTAGCTTTGCCGTTTATTGCTGGTTAACTGCCATGCCGTCTGGCCAACCAGGGGATTTGCTCGCTGAACAACTATTGGAACTAGCCTTGAAACAAGGGGCAGAGGCGGCGGAGGTGTTACAGTCCAACGCCTATTCCCGGCCTGTATTTTTCGAGGCTAATCGCCTCAAACAGGTAGAGAGTTCCTCGGCTATCGGTACGGCTCTGCGGCTATGGGTGGAGGGCCGTCCGGGGTTGGCGGTGGCCTATGGCCCTGTGGAGCCAGAACCGATGGTGGCTAAGGCCATGGCTATTAGCGCCCTGAACCTTCCCGAAAGGATTGAGATGCTAGCGGGTGGTCGGCAGCGTTATCCTGACCTGGGTCAGGTGGTGTCGGTGGAGCAACTCATAGCTTGGGGAGATCAACTCATTGATCAGATTCGGTCTGTTTACCCAGAGGTAATCTGTGGAGTGGAGATGGAGTGCGACACCGAAACCACTCGTCTGCTCAACAGCCAGGGCCTGGACTACAGTTATAGTGATACCACCCTGAGTGGCTACGGGTCCGTTGACTGGGTGCGGGGGGATGATTTTCTCAGCGTCGGGGATGGCCAGACCCGCCGTCACCAGCTAGATATTGAAACCCTGGCGGAACAAATCCTGCAGCGTTTAAACTGGGCCCAGCGTTCCACCAGGGTTAGGTCCGGTCGCTTACCGGTAATTTTCACCGCCAAGGTATCTGACATGCTTTGGGGTACCCTGCAGTCTGCCTTGAGTGGCAAGCGAGCCTTGGAGCGCTCTTCCCCCTGGAGCGATGGCCTGGGGCAACAGATCACTTGTAAAGCCATTACCCTACTTCAAGACCCAACCCTGGGTCCCTTTAGCTGTCCCTTCGATGATGAGGGCACCCCAACCCAACGTTTAGTCTTTATTGACCAGGGTGTTTTATCCCTATTTTATTGCGATCGAACCGTGGGTCGCCAGTTAGGCGGGCAGTCCACCGGGAATGGATTTCGACCGGGTTTGGGCAGTTATCCCACCCCTAGTCTTTATAACACCGTCATTCAGCCAGGGGTAAGTTCTCTGGAGGGGTTAGTCGGGGAGATCGATTACGGTATTCTGGTAGACCAGGTCCTGGGTAATGGGGCAGGAATATCAGGAGACTTTTCAGTCAACATTGACCTTGGTTACCTGATTAACCGAGGTCAGATAGTTGGCCGTATTAAAGATACGATGTTGACCGGAAACGCCTATTCAGCCCTAAACGAAGAGGTTGAACTAGGTAGTGATAGTGAGTGGAATGGTTCTTGCCAAACTCCATCAGTTCTAGTCAATGGCCTATCCGTTACCAGTGGTTGAACCACTGGTAACGGGAAAACCCTGTTGGATATTCTCTGGGGGAGCAGGCGCCACCATATCACTGGGCATGAAACTCCGTGCACTAACTGCTACCATAGCCACGATGAAAATTAAGACGATGAGCAACGGTGCTATATAGGAGCGGAAGAAAGCCATAGCTTATCAAAAACGACACACTAAAAATTACTTTACAGCTAATGGCTTCTTGGCTAGAAGTCTATAGGGTCTGGGATTCGGGCTTTGCTGGAGAATATAACCGGTCAAAGCTCCACACACTAGGGTGACCGGTGGCAATCTAGGAGCATTGACCAATGACTCTATACAAAACAGCAGTAAAACCATCGTTAATGCACCAACGGCAGCAAAAGCAGGCCTATTCCATAGTTTGGGCGGACATTTTGTCGTCACTACTCCTAAGACTGGTAGTAAGAAAGTTGAGAAAAGGCTAAAGAGACCTAATAAACCCGCGGAACCGAAAGTAATAATCCAGGTACTGTCAACAACAGTTAACTGGTGGCCAGTTTCACTGAAAATCAAGTTTCGACCATTGCCACCCCATCCAAACAGCATCCTCAGCCTTGCCTTCTCGGCCAAAACACTCTCATTGTCAAAACGAAATTGAAGCGATCCTACTCGCTCTGGAGGGACATAGTTGGAAATAAAATCAATAATAGTTTTGTCAATACTTGACTCGGTAAGGGCACTGATGAATAGATAACTCAAAATGCAAAATACGGTCGAATATATAAAAATCCTTGAGCGGAAAAAGGTTGAGGCAAAGATGACAGCTAGGCCTATAGCCATACTGATCTGTGCCCCTGTAGAGCGCAAAAGGCAAAAAGTCAAAAAGAATACGGGGACCACCATACTCATTGGCATATTGAATACTTTGTCTAAGGCTTTTGTTTTCCAAAGCCAAATGCCAGTCAAAAGAGAAATCATCATCCAGAAACTAAGTATTAAACCATGCCCCATAAATACCTGAGGTCGAAATCCTCCTGCGCGAACAGTTTGGATAAAATCACCATGGGGATGACCTCCATATATCCAATTGTGCAAGTTGGGAGACATTCTCATCTCAAAAAGTGCCAGAGGTATGTAGGTAACACCACCGGCAAAGATTCCCACAGCAAGCTGGTGCAGGCCTTCGGTATCATTCAAATAAATTCGGCCTAGAAAGAAGGGAATACCCCAGATCATGATTTGCTCAAGAACAGAAGATAATCCGTCGTACAAACCCAAGTCATTAGTAAGAGAAGAAATCAGAGGGCATACGCACCAAATGATAATAGGTACATCGAGCCAGCCAAATCTAAACTGCTTTATTCGCTGAATATCGAATAAGATTGTGAAAATTAGTACCGCATAGGAGGCAGCAGAGAATTTTGTATAGTCAGGAAAACCTGGAATCGTTAGTTGCACTTCCGGCAAAAAAAGAGCCCCAGCAATAAAGGTAATTACAATTGCTCGGCGGGCAGGAAAACTTTTAAAGATCCAAAAAACAAATGGAATCCATAAAAACATTACCAGGGCGGCAACAAAATTAGGTCTAGAATAGTAATGGTAAAAGGAAAATTCCATAGCTCTTAATAAAAGAATCGCAGAGTTTATCAGGCTAATAGATAAAATTTTTAACTAAAGCGAGAAAATTACAATAAAAACATTTTGGGAAAAATTGCTAATAGAATAAAAAGCAAAGCTACAACTAAAACTCAAATTTTAAAGTTTAATTATTAGAACAATACTTAATTACTTTGCAATGGCTAATATCGCCATTCTTGCCTATTATCATCTTTAAATTTTTGATGAAGATAAACTACTGATTTAAATAAGAAAGTAAAACTCTAAATTGGATCCAGTATAGCGGCTACTGGGTGCATATAGTGTAAGACTCTACGCATAACAAAATTTTTCAACCCATTTGTTTCGTATGATACATTCGCACTCCATCTATAAAGGTTTTGCCCTAAGTAGATTATACAGTCATTTACGATAGCGTGGCCTAGAACTAATGACTTATCTTATCGAAGATATGGGGCTATGGGTTAGTCGACGGTCATGCGGCGCAGGTAATTCCTACCCAGGGCTTAGTTACCCACAACTCTTTCTTGTAGGCATCGCTAGGGAAAAACGGTCAACACTTCATGGATAGGTTGGTAGCACACTTGAATAGTTGCCACAATCTTGGTCACCCAATCCAGCTGTGAACCCTAGGGGCAGACTTCTCACCAGTATCTTAGCAGTAGTCGTTCTATGCCCTTTTAGTTAGATTGTGAATGGTACAAAGACCCTATAGCGATTCTTTACCGGTGGGGAAATGGGGCTACACTACTGCCCACAAGTGTTAAATCTGTTCTACCGGGCCTCAGCAGCCTTTGTATAGAGTTGAATGGTCTGCTCTGTACAGCGACTCCAGCTAAACTGCTGAGCCCGTTCCAGGGATTTCACAGCTAAACTAGCCCTTAAGGACTGATCGCTAACTACTCGATAGATAGCATCGGAAAGCTCATCTCCATCCTTAGGATTTACTGTGATGCCCGCATCACCCACAACCTCCGGCAGGGCACTGACGTTGGAGGTAATCACAGGGATCCCACACTGCATTGCTTCTAAGGGAGGTAGACCAAAGCCTTCATAGAGGGAAGGATAAATAAAACAGATTGCACCGCTATAGATCGCACTCAAGTCCTTATCTGGAACGAAACCAGTAAAAAAAATTCTAGTTTTTAGTCTTATCTCTTTGTTTATCTCCTTAAATATAGACTTATTCTTCCACCCCTTAATACCTACTAAAACTAGATTTATACCCAGATCTGAACCCTGCTGAATTAAGCTGGCAAAAGATTGGATAACAGCAGTTAGATTTTTCCGGGGCTCTAAGGTGCAAAGGGTGAGGATATAGGGGCGATCGTGGGGAATGCGATAGTTGGTTAGCGTAGTTCTAATTAAGCAGGTATCCTTAACGGAAATAAATGTATTGGCAGCAGCCAGTGGGGTTACAGATACCCTGGATGGATCAAGTTTGCCTCCAAAAAAACCAAGTAAGTCATTTTTAGTATTTTCCGATATGCATAAAACCCAATCACGATCGACATTAATGCTATGTAGAGACCGCCTAAATGAATCAAGTTGGCTCTGAGTGAATAAGTGTGGAAAGATAACTGGAATTAAGTCGTATATAGTGATTATTCTTGGAATTGATATGGGCAAGCGTCTTTGGTCAGGAAGAGATAGAAAAGGTGAGTGGTAAATATCTACCGAGTTGAGATTGAACAACCTGCTTGTATCGCCATATTTCTGCTTGGGAACAACAATTTTATTGTTCCCAACTCCAATATCAAAGAGTTTACAGGAGTTGGCGATGAAATATTGCATTCCTCTAATCGCTATACCTTTGCTTTTATGGGAGTCCTTGATTAGACGCCGCTGTGCCCAGGTTCTAAGACCGTAGCAAGGCATCTGTTTTCTATAGAAGTCAACAAATGACTCTGAGATATATTTATTGTTAAAATGATCTAGATAAAGCTGACTTGCATAGTAATCCCAGAAGCCTCCGGTACCGTGTAGGGATGTGGGAAAAATCGAAATATTCTGATGATTTATTAGCTCAGAGAATATTGACTCAACTACCCTAAATATGCCAGTCCGAGAACGGACGTCAAGATAGGCGCGACCAAGAATAGATATATCATAAAGAATATTAAGTGGTTTAGGCATCTCAGTTTTGACGCTTGGTTTCAGTTGGAGATGAAATGAGAGGATCTTTGAAGATTATTTAAGTTTTGTGTCGATGTCAGGTCTGTGATAATTTGAAGAACCAGCGTAAAAATGAATTTGTGGTTTTTGAAATAGCCTCGACGGTCCCGTTGGTGGGACCATGGTCAATTATCACGGCTCCGTAGCGTTCAGATCATCAGCCCGATCTAGACATTCCAGGCGACCTAGGGTAATGAATCTACGGTTATGCCCTGAAATTCATAACGTAGACCAAGGTAGGTGGCTAATCGGTCCTGGGCAGTCAAGGTTCCGGTTGGCACGACTGACAGTGAGGATCAAGGGTAGAAGAAGCTTTCTTGGCTACCTAACTTTACCTCGCCGGTCCAGATCCAGGCATTGGAATGAATAATTGCCAGAATGCTATGGCTGCAAACGCGGATCAATATACCCCAATCGTCTCACTCCCCCCCACAATGTTCCTTTTATTCTGCTGGGGGCGGGTTTACTTTGGTTTGGATGGTTTGGCTTTAATGCCGGTAGTGCTCTGGCCTCTGGATCGCTGGCTACGGTTGCTTTTGTAGCTACCAACTGTGGCGCTGCAGCGGCAGGTCTGATTGCGAGTGCCGGCTGAAGTTGAAACTATTGGGTTAGATCCTACGGAGCACCAGGAAATTGGCTATGGTGATCAGGGTATTCCTGAGTCTATGACCTCTTCGAGCCACTAATGGTTAACAGAATAGGGTTTGATAGGTAGGCGGAGGTATCATCAGTTAGTTTCAGTACACCACCAACCCTAGGTTGAGTCCTGATCTTGTCCTCTTCCCAAACCCCTCTACCCAGCTGGGTAGAGGGGTTTGGAGTCAATCCGGCTTTCCTTCTCCCAAAGTAGGGCCGTGAGATACACCCATCTCCTATTGAGGCTCAAAATGCCCCATTGTCCCCCCCAACGGAATCCACCTCGCCTAGCGGCCCGGAGGGCATATGCTGGGGGGAGTTAGCGGTGTCGAGAATTGATTATGGTGCAAAGCCCCCCAGGGTGTTATTGCCGCGCTATGGCACGAGTTGGGGGATTTAGGGGACCTTTGACAGCAAGCCTACCAGCCAGTACTGGTGTGTACTTAGAAGCCCAAAACTGGCAGGAACGGATGGGGGATGAGGGCCAGGGGACGTTGCGATCTAATGAGTTTGGTTATACTTCATGGCTAACCGCGTCCTACGTCAATCCATTCATTCTCTGTCCCAGGTGACTGCAAATTGCTGCTGTAGGCAGTGACAGATACTCAGACAAGTCTCCCACTGACTAGGTCAGAAGGCTTGAAAACCGCTCAGTATCGATTCTGTTATACTTTTTTTGGCTATGAGCTGTTACAGACCAAAATTTTAGTCGTATTACTATTTCAAGATTTTAATGTTAATAATTTTCCTTACGATTTGTTTGGCTTTGTTAGTAGTCTGCCTGCTGTTTCCCAGTCTGATGTTGCTTCTGGAGGTAGTCAGCGGCTTTGGATGGCAGTCCTCCGACCAGCCTGCCCCAGGCTTGGCAGATGAAGCTACCCTAGCCGTACTGATACCCGCCCATAACGAGGCCCAGGGTATTAGTCGGACCCTTGAAGGGCTACTACCCTGCTTGCGGCCACAGGATACCCTTTTAGTAGTGGCTGACAATTGCACCGATGAAACGGCTACGATTGCCCGCACCGCCGGTGCTACTGTAGTGGAGCGGTTTTCTACAGAACGGCGGGGCAAAGGCTATGCCCTAGATTACGGTCTGAGTCAACTGAAGCTCAACCCGCCGGATGTTGTTCTTTTGATGGACGCTGACTGCGACAGTACAGCTAAGACTATCCCCCTGCTGGTGAGTCACGCCCTCGATACGCAACGGCCTGTCCAGGCTAATTACCTGATTGAGCAACCCCCTGCCACCAGTTTGAAAGGATTCATTTCCGCCTTTGCGATTAAAGTAAAGAACTTCGTACGTCCCCTCGGTCTCTACCGGTTAGGGTTACCCTGTCTCCTAACCGGTACAGGAATTGCCCTACCGTGGTCCATTGCTAGCACTGTGACGGTGGCCAGTGGCCACATCGCTGAAGATATGAAGTGGGGGCTCGATCTAGCCCTGGCGGGGTACCCACCCACTTTCCTTCCCCAGGCTCAAGTGACCAGTCGCCTACCCAGTCAGGAGGAGGCTGCCAGGGTACAACGTACCCGCTGGGAACATGGTCACTTACAAATTATCCGGGAGTACCTGCCCCAGTTGCTTGCTCGGGGGCTAGGGCAAGGCCGTTGGGAATTGCTAGCCCTAGCCCTGGAATTAGCCATTCTACCTCTGTCTCTACTGGTGATCAGCTGGTTGGTTTTAGCGATCGCCGGCCTGTTGCTAGGCTTAACTAGCGGGAGTTGGCTACCCTTTCACATGGCCTTGGTAACCGGCGGGGTAATTTTCACAGGGGTTATCCTTGCCTGGTATGCCCACGGGCGATCGGATCTCAGCCTGCGTCAGCTCATGATGGTACCCCTATATATTCTTTGGAAAGTGCCGCTCTACCTGGCCTTTCTAATTCGCCCTGAACAACGTTGGGTGAGGACACGGCGAGATTAGAATTGAAAGAAGGATAAAGGCTCAACTGGCGAGGCTTCTCACCCTCCACTAAGCAGCCTCGCCAGTTGAGCCAGTGGCGAGGGTACGCAATCGGCAGTGACCAGGAAATAATTATGGGCAGGGTAAACTTAGGGCCGATATTTTTCAGATTTAGTCTCTGGTTATTGGGTTCATTGTGCTTCGCCTGTTGCACCTTCGCCTGGCCACCGGTCTCTCTGGCGGCTGGCCAGGGGGTACCCTCTGACTGGGCAGAAACAACGGTTAACACCATTGCTAGATTGCGTCAGCAGGCCTTCACGGCCTCTCAATCCGGAAAGTTTGTTGAGGCGGAGCAGTATTGGACCGAGTTAATCGAGTATTTACCCGAGGAGGCAGCGCTCTGGAGTAATCGGGGTAACGTCCGGGTCAGTCAAAACCATTTGGAGGAAGCGATCGCAGACTATAACCAGGCCATTGATCTGGCCCCTGACCAGCCTGACCCCTACTTAAATCGAGGTACGGCCCTAGAGGGTTTGGGGCAATGGCAAGGAGCGATCGCCGATTACAACCGGGCCCTGGAGCTTAACCCTGAGGATGCTGGCGCCTACAATAATCGGGGCAATGCCAACGCCGGTCTAGGCCAGTGGCAAGAAGCCCTCACCGACTATCAACGCGCGATTGAGATTGATCCCCAGTTTGCCTTTGCCAGGGTCAATGCCGCCCTAGCCGAGTATCAGCTTGATCACCGCCAGACCGCCATCCGCCAGTTTCGCAATCTTACCCGTCGCTATCCTAACTTCGCCGATGCCCGAGCGGCCCTAACCGCTGCCCTCTGGGTAGACGGCCAACCTGGGGAAGCGGAAAGTAACTGGGTAGCGGTAGTCGGCTTAGATCCGCGGTATAAAGACCTGGCCTGGGTCGGCCAGGTGAGACGGTGGCCGCCCGCCATGGTAGGAGCTCTAGGGAAATTCCTCAGCCTATCCAATTAGGCCCCTAAACCATGGGCTAGCCCTAGGGATAGAAGGTTAGGGAGGGCAGGCCCAGGGACTCATCCAGGCCCAACATCAGGTTCAGGCATTGGACGGCCTGGGAGGCTTGCCCCTTCATCAGGTTATCGATCGCGGACATGACAATAATTCGCCCCGTGCGGGGGTCCGCCTCAACCCCCAGGAAACAGCGGTTTGTCCCCCAGGCCCACTTGGTTTGGGGATAGGTGCCGCCGGGTAGGACCGTCACCCAGGGGCAGGAGCGGTAAAAGGCACTGTAAATCGTAACCAGATCATCCCGCACCAGACCTGGATCCCGTAGGGTGGCATAGACCGTAGCCAGAATTCCCCGCACCATAGGAATTAAATGGGGGGTAAACTGCACTAAAACATCCTGGCGCGCCAACTGGCTGCAAATTTGTTCGATTTCTGGGGTATGGCGATGGTGGGCCACACTGTAGGCACCGAGAGAGTTACTGGCCTCCGCCAGGAGCATCGAGGTCTTCGCCACCCGACCACCTCCGGAGGTGCCAGACTTGGCATCGATGATTAAGGTTTCGGGCTGGGCTAACCCCTGCTTGAGTAGGGGGGCGATCGCCAGCAGACTAGCGGTGGGGTAACAGCCAGGGCAACCCACCAGGCGAGCCGTACCCAGACGATCTCGGAACAACTCCGGCAAGCCATAGACGGCCTCCGCTGCCGTCGCGTGATCCTGGCGTTCTAAGTTATACCAGTCTCGATAAGTATCGAGACTTTCAAAGCGGTAATCGGCAGATAAATCTAACACTCGACAGCCCTTTTCCAATAGGGTGGGCGCCATGGCACAGGCCAAGCCATTAGGTAAGGACAGAAACACCACCTGGCAGCGATCGCCAATCACATCCAGATCAACGGCTTCGACGGTGAGCTGTACCTGACCGGCCAGATGGGGATAGATCTCCGTATAGGGTTGACCGGCGCTACTATCACCGCCTAAATAGGTGATCTCTACGGCCGGGTGGTGGGTGAGCAGACGCACTAACTGCACCCCTCCGTAACCCGAGGCTCCCACAATACCTACCGAAACTTTTTCCATCGGTGTCTCGCCCATCCCCTTTAGGGTTCGAAAATTAGGGTTTGAAAAACTAATTCTAAAAATTAACCCGGTCTGGCAAAAGATAGCATAGATATTTCATTGGCTAGCCAGTTTGTTGACATTGATAAACACAATGCTCATCCTAGAGCATTACCCAGGGGAAACCCGTAGCCATGCCCACAATCCCGAGGGCATGGTAAATCGATTTTTACTAAACTTGAGCCTGTCCTATTCCTTCTCGATTAAATCCTTTAGGGACTGCTGGGTAGACCACTGATACTCAACCCTAATATCGGATTGTTTCAGGAGCTGTTCCAGCTGCCGCTGCTGGGCAAGGGCCTTGCGCAGGGTAATAATTAGCTCTTGCACAGGCTGCTTCCATTGGGCGTTCTGATAGGTCGCCGTCATAGTTTGCTGTTCCAATAACTGTAGCAACAGCTCATAGTGAATATGGGAAGGGAGGGGAACGGTTTGAGGCAGTTGTTTCCCGGTCATAAAGAATTCACCCTGAGGAATAGGTAAGGGGATTAGCTAGGCTAACCCTGGAACTTTAAAGTTTAATTCGGATTAAAGCTGAAAAAGACTAATTCTCAACTCTGGTGGGCGCACCGGACAGTAGGGGGGCGATCGCCGCGCCTGGATCAGACTGTTTGATCAGGGCCTCACCCACCAGAATGGCTTTAGCTCCAGCTTGAACCACGGCCTGCACATCCTCTGGGCCATGCAACCCGGACTCACTGACAATCAGCATATCCTTAGCTAGAAGTGCGGCCTGACGTTGGGCAATCAAGGATTGGGTGGTCGCCAGGTCGGTGGTAAAGGTCTGTAGATCCCGGTTGTTGATACCCACCAGGGTAATGTTGGGGATGGCCAATACCCGATCGAGTTCCCCCAGGGTATGGACCTCCACCAACACACTCATGGCCAGCGCCTTGGCAATTTGTACAAAATAGCGCAGGTCTTCATCGGACAGGATGGCCGCAATTAGCAAGACCGCGTCTGCCCCCTTTAGTCGAGCCAGGTACATCTGGTAGGGATAAATAATGAATTCCTTACAGAGTAGGGGCTGATCCACCACCTGCCGAATCTGGCTGAGGTAGTCAAAATCTCCCTGGAAGAAGGTTTTATCGGTTAACACGGATAGACAAGTAGCCCCGTGGCGGGCGTAGGATTGGGCGATCGCCACCGGGTCAAAGTCTTCCCGGAGCACCCCCTTACTGGGGGAGGCCCGTTTCACCTCCGCGATCAGGGCTGGACTGGTGGGGGACTGGCGCAGGGCGGCGACAAAGTCCCGGGCGGGGGGGGCGCTCAACACCTGCCGTTGCAGATCCGCCAGGGGCAGCCGCTCCCGCATTTGGGCCACCTCCACCTCCTTTTGCCAGACAATTTTCTCCAGGATGTGTTGAGGCTCGGCGTCGGTAGCCCTAACCTGATAGCGGAGGTGCTTAACGGTTACTGGAGGATTGGGGGGACGACGGCGAAGGGTCATGCTGGCACCACCACAGCTCGCTTAAAGGCTTCGTCCAAAACCTCTGACAGGGTAGGATGGGTGTGAACACAGAAGGACAGATCGGTGACGGTCTGGCCCTGGGCAATGGCGTTGGCAGCTTCCTGAATCAGATCGGCGGCGTGCAGACCGATGATATGGGCCCCCAGGATCTCGCCGGTATCCTGCCGGTAAATTACCTTGGCCAGACCGTCCGATTCTCCCTCCGCCAGGGCCTTAGAATTTCCCTTAAAGTAGCTGCGCACCGTGGCGATGGCGAAGCCCTCGGCCTCGGCCTGGGCCTGGGCGGCGGGCTCGGTCAGGCCGACAAAACTAACCTCGGGGTGGGTAAAGGCCGCCGCCGGAATGCTGAGGTAATTGACCGTGCGCGGCCGACCACAGATATTTTCCACCGTCACCACCCCCTGGGCGGAGGCGGCATGGGCCAACATCATCTTGCCCGTGGCATCCCCAATCGCCCAAAGATGGGGCACGGGCTCCCCATGGCGCAACACCTGCAGGTGGTCATCAACCGGAATAAACCCCCGTCGATCCACCTCGACCCCCACCCGATCCAGGCCCAGATCCCGAGTGGCAGGGATGCGGCCCGTGGCCACCAGACAGGCGTCCACCTCCAGTACTTCCTGGGTTTCCTTGGTCTCGCGGTCGGCCAACTCGATCACCACCGGCTGTCCCGGGGTGACGGTTTTGGCGATCAACCCGGCCCGGGTGTCAATGTCCCGGGGCGCGATCAGCACCCGTTGGGCCACCTTAGCAATATCTGGATCGAAGGTGGGCATGAGTTGATCCAGGGCTTCGATGATGGTGACCTCACAGCCCAGGGCGGTGTAAATGTCGGAAAACTCTAAACCGATATACCCACTGCCAATGATCGCTACCCAATCCGGTAGCCAATCGAGCTGCAGGGCCTCATCGCTGGTGAATACGGTCTTGCCATCCACCTCAATCCCCGGGGGAACGAAGGGCACGGACCCGGTGGACAGGATAATATCCCTGGCGGTGATGGTTTTCTCCCCGTCGGCGGTGCTAACCACGACCTGCTGCTCCCCCGCCAGGCGGCCCCAGCCCTTGATGATATCCACCCCCAGGCGGGTCAAACTATTGGTCAAATCCCCCTGGATCTTGCTCACCAGGGTTTTGGCGTGATCGGCGATGGCGGCGCGATCGTAGCTCACCGCCCCCACCTGAATACCCAGGGCCTGCAGGTGATGATGGTTGCGGAGCTCCCGCACCCGCCCGGAGGCCGCCAATAGCGCCTTGGAGGGAATACAGCCGCGGTTGACGCAGGTGCCCCCCATCACATCGGCCTCAACGATGGCGGTCTTGAGACCAGCCTTGACGGCATGGAGGGCGGCACCGTGGCCGCCTACCCCGGCGCCAATAATCACCAGGTCGTAGTCAAATAGGTCGTTCACGCCAAGCTCCTAAGCGATCGCCAAACATTAAAATCAGCCCGGGCCTGGCTAAAGGGTAGGTTGGCCAGGCCATCACCGCCCCTAATAATCATCTGCATAGCAAACAGGAAACCCTCGAACCCTGATCAGGTTTTGGGTTGGCCAGGTTGGACCACAAACGGTTAAAGCTACTATACCCCAGGCAGAATAACTGTTACCAGATGCGTCCTGACAGAAGAATATATTGATTAGGGGTGAAGGGGGTTACCGCGATCGCTACGGATAGGATTTGTCAAGCAAGCATGCCAGCACCCAACTAGACCTTAGGTCTCCCCTGTCGCAACTATCATTGTGGTACTCCGACATCCCTCTATAGCAGCGAGTATTATCACTTCAAAAACCTATAGCAGTCCAACGTGTGAGTAGTTGTCTAGCAGATCAATCGTTTGACAAAAGTCTCGCCAGGGGCCACAATAATAGTCTAGATTATTGCTCAGGGGCCTGTAGTTCAACCGGTTAGAGCACCGCCCTGTCACGGCGGAAGTTGCGGGTTCGAATCCCGTCAGGCCCGTTAAAGGTAAAGGTATACCTTATCCCCTTCGCGAACGACGCGCCCATGGCGAAGGGAAGGTCCTAATGGAACTAACTGTAGTGATTAGCGTTTGCAATCCTCCTACATGTCCCTCGAACTTCTGCAATTCAATGGCACTGAAATGATCGTAAATTAGGTTAATGTCTAGTTCTAGAATAGCCAACTATGGTCATTGTCCAGTGGCAGCCTGAATATAATACTGGCCATCCGGGCATTGATGCCGAACATCAATACCTATTTAATCGGGTTGCCAGGCTTCACGATGCCCTACAGACTTCCACTAGCCCACAGGAATTACAAGTGCTGTTCACCACCCTAGCTATCCATACGGCTGAACATTTCGAGCACGAAGAGGCGCTCATGCAAGAATACAATTACCCAGGCTATGAACGCCATAGGCAAGTCCATGGTAATTTGCAGGGCAAGGTTGACCGTCTCCTCAATCGATTTAGTCAGCACCAGGGAGTGATCGGAGAGGATCTGATCTGCTTTTTAGCAGAATGGCTAGCCCATCATATCCAAGGGGAAGACCAAAACATGATCCATTTCTTCCACGGCCACCCTGCCCACGCCAGGCAAGAAACCCTTATTATCTAAAGCCCCAGTCATGTTCCGGTTAAAGGATGGGGCAGGTTGATTACGGTATAAAAAATGGGCTGGACAGTGTTGTCCAGCCCACCCTTAGGGAACGCGTTATCGGCCTACTGAAGCACTAACTTAACGTTGGCATTCTGGAGACCAGGACGCTTAACTTCCGCCAGGGTCTTATTCACGGCGTACTTTTGATTGATGGAATTAATTAATTCCGTTTGGTTATGTTTCTTAGCCACGCCCCAGAGATCGGCAATTAAGTCGAAGGAGCCATCAACATTGCGAGACCAGCCCAGATCGTATTCACCATCTAAAACAGCAACGATGTCGGCCCGAACCCGCTGGCCATTATAGCCCCGAATATCGGCTTCAGTTTTAGTGGCAATACCCAGGTCAGTCAAGGACTGCTTGAGGATTTCAGCATCGGTCACCTTAGTGCGAAGGGTGCTGAAGTGAGACATAGGGTTTCCTCCTGTAGGAAAATTGAGAGAGACAACGAGGTTTGAGAGTTAACAACACCAGTTAACCTATGCAGGTCCTCTGGATACCAACTGCTAGCTGACGCTAGCCCTTCTCCCGGATACCGCCGGGAAGAAAGCCTGTTACGCCTCGGACTGCAAATAGGCAGCGAGGGAGGATGCGGCCGGCCGGGCGCGCTGCTGTGCCCAATCGCGCAGGGCACTAACCTGTTCACTCATGGTCTTAGAAAGGGGTAAGGTGGATCGAATGGCGGCGATGATATCCAACTGGGTAAACTCCCGCCCTTGGGCAAAGGCCTCATACATGGCGGAAATCAGACCCTGCTCGATCTCGGCGCCAGAAAACCCTTCACACACCTTGGTTAACTGATCCAGATCAAAGCGTTCAATGTCGGAGCGGCGCTTCTTCAGATGGATGCGGAAAATATCCTTGCGCTCTTCGGCGTTGGGTAGGTCCACAAAGAAAATCTCATCGAATCGCCCTTTCCGTAAAAACTCGCTGGGCAAGCGCTCAACCCTATTGGCGGTGGCCATCACAAACACCGGGGAGGTTTTTTCCTGCATCCAGGTCAGGAAGGTGCCGAAAATTCGACTGGAGGTACCGCCATCGGAGTCGGAGGAACCGGCTCCACCGGCAAAGGCCTTATCAATCTCGTCAATGAAGAGAATGGCGGGAGAAATCGACTCGGCGGTTTTCAGGGCGTTGCGTAGATTAGCCTCCGATCGCCCTACCATAGAGCCATCGTATACCCGCCCCAGGTCCAACCGCAGTAGGGGTAGACCCCAGAGTCGGGAGGTAGTCTTGGCAATCAAAGACTTGCCGCAGCCGGGCACCCCTAAAATCAGCATACCCTTGGGTTGGGGCAGGCCATAATCCCGGGCTCGCTCGGTAAAGGCGTCGGAACGCTGGGTTAACCAGTGCTTGAGCTCCTCCAAACCACCCACCAAGTCAATGGTCTCATCCACATCCATAAACTCAAGAATGCCGTTACGACGAATCAGTTGCCGCTTTTCAGACAGGACAATGTCAACTTCTCCAGCGGTCAGGCAACCGGCCATCACCCGAGCCTTGCGATAAACCTTCTCCGCCTCGTCCCGGGTTAGACCAAGGGCAGCTTTAAGCAACCTTTCCCGATCCTGAGGTGCAGCGATATTTCGAGGGTTGTGGTTTAGGTGCTGAGATAGGACCTCATCCAACTCCGTCATACTGGGCAGAGGAAAGTCAAGCACCACTACTTCCTTCTCTAATTCCACCGGTATCTCCTGCACCGGTGACATCAGCACAATGGTTTTACCGCTGCCCTTCAGCGGTACAATGGCGTCCCGCAGACAGCGGGTAACCGCCGGCGAGTCTTTAAAGGGATGAAGATCTTTGAAAATATAAATACCAGGATCCCGTTGGCGAATCACCCACTCGATCGCAGCTTCGGGGGAAACCGTATTGTTGTGGTGATTGGCGGAGCCAGGGGTGCCCTGTTCTACCATGCCCCGGGTCATGGTCCAAGTGTAAACCTTGAACCCACCCTTACCCTCTTGCTGACGGGAAAGTTGGCGAGCAACGGTAACAATGGTTTGTTCAGCGCGTTCTTCCTCGAAGGTAACCAGGTAAATCAGAGGATATTGAGATTGTATGAGTACACTTAAATCCTCTTTCATGGCCGATACCTTCAAAGTATTGGAACGACAAGACCAACCCACGAACAGCTTCAATGAAGCCAGTCTAGGCAAGGATTAATAATCAAAGAAAGAAAGAACCCCTAAGGGCAGCTAGCAAACCACTAGCTCGCCTTCATCACGTTGACTAGAGTCAAGAATTAGATCGGAAATATCGCTTGAGTGCAGAGGAGACCGGACAGATTGGGAAACCACTTCACGAACGTTCATAAGTTCCTGATCTTTTAATACCAGGGAAGCGGTACAGCTAGGACAGTCATAGACACGATGGGCATGGCCCATGCGTCCTTCAGAATACTCGGCTATCAAGTCGGAGTGGGCTAGATAAAAACTAATAGCCTGCTGTGCTAAAGAAGACATAGCTTCACCCTCAACCGCAGAGCGAATCTTCAATTGGCGATGAAGGTCTGACGGTAGGTATAACGTTACCTTAGTAGCTTTTATGTCTTCCATAGTACACTTCATAGTCGGGCTAACCCTTGCATGGTGCTACCATAACCTCCGCTTCCTGGAGCTGTCAAGCCAGTATGACGTCATGGCGTCATACTCTTAATATTTCTTTACCTCTGAATTCCTGGGCCGTTGCCCCGATGGCAGGCCTGGGGCTCTGGTCAATATCCGTAATATGGCGATACTATGGCCATCTGTTCGGGTGTTTTTTAAGCCTCCCCGCTGCTGGGGGAAGGCTGATATAGAAACGATTGCCGTAGGAACCCCATGATTCAGTCGGTCGCCCCGCCACCCTGGTTCTCTCCCGACCAGGCCCTGAAGCATTACTTTGGCTACGATCAATTTCGCCCTGGCCAGGCCCAGGTGATTGAGGCGGTGGTGGGGAACCGGGATACCCTGGTGGTGATGCCCACCGGCGGGGGCAAGTCCCTGTGTTACCAGTTGCCGGCCCTGCTCAAGCCCGGGGTGATGGTGGTGGTCTCTCCCCTGATCGCTCTGATGCAAGATCAGGTGGAGGGGTTGCGGGGCAGTGGCATCGCCGCCCTCAGTCTCAACAGCGGGCTGGATGCCCAAGCCCTGGCGGAGGCCCAGCGGAAGTTACTGGCCGGATCGGTCAAGTTACTCTACCTGTCGCCGGAGCGCCTGGTCAGTGCCGATGGGCTGGGGCTGCTGGCCAGGCTGGACCAAACCCACGGAATTAGTGGCTTTGCCGTCGATGAAGCCCATTGTCTCTCGGAGTGGGGGCATGACTTCCGACCAGAGTACCGCCAATTGGGGGTGCTGCGGCAGCGCTTTCCCCGGGTGGGGCTGATCGCCCTAACCGCCACGGCCACCGCCCGGGTGCGGGAGGATATTGTGCAGCAGCTAGAGTTACGGGATCCGCTGGTGCAGGTGGCCAGCTTTGATCGACCGAACCTGTTCTACGAGGTCCGCCCTAAACGCCAGGATAGCTACCAGCAGTTGCTGGGGCAGGTGAAACAGCACCAGGGGGCAGGCATTATCTATTGTCTAAGTCGTAAGCGGGTGGAGGAACTGGCCCTGAAGCTACAGCAGGATGGGGAATCGGCACTCCCCTACCATGCCGGGTTAGCCAGCCCGGTGCGACAGGATCACCAGCGCCGTTTTATCCGTGATGATGTGCGGCTGATGGTGGCCACGGTGGCCTTTGGCATGGAAACAAGTGGACACTAGCTAGTACGCTTCTTCAAAGTTCTTAACATCCAGAGACATTAGATCTACCATGCTCTTAACCTAAAAGTAATTCGAGAATCTAGGGCAAAAAGCTTATGGATTAAGAGTTTTGGAGAAAAAATAGACCAACGGCAGGGAAAAAACTTGAAAAACGCTGAAACCATCCTAGTACCTATTTAGGTACAACTGGGTACACCAACTTTTTCCGACTTGCTAAAAAGGATCCATGGAGAAAATCTATGCTGCTGCCTGGGCTAAGGCTAAAGCAGGAGCTTAACCGGTCAGGATAGTGATCGCGAGCGGGAAAGAACCGCGATCGCATGCTCCAGGAAATCGTCATTAGGGGGCTGGTGGGATGGGCGATCTCGGTTGGGTAGCTATCACTGGGTTCTCAACGGAGGTGATCAGGTCTTGGTGGCTTTTACCAACCAGACGCCCCGATTGGGCTGGTCTCCCCCCAC
>Ga0208465_1000133_pt1 | contig 24202 bp, 22 predicted proteins | sample LakMenEpi31Aug10_FD_150749 | JGI IMG/M metagenome (GOLD analysis project Ga0208465, IMG submission 150749) | Freshwater microbial communities from Lake Mendota, WI - 31AUG2010 deep hole epilimnion (SPAdes) | ecosystem: Environmental > Aquatic > Freshwater > Lake > Epilimnion/Euphotic zone ...
GAGCCTGCGAAGCGTTAATTGATGAAGGGCGCGTTAAGGTCAATGGAAAGATAGTTAAAACTCAAGGGGTGAAGATAAACCCGATAAACACTAAAGTTGAAGTTGATAATGAGTTAATAAGCGCAACAAAGACCAAGACTTACTTAGCGTTCAATAAACCTGCTGGCATTTTGTCCACCATGTCAGACCCCGAAGGTCGGCCCTCGTTGCAGGACTTTTTTGGATCATGGCCAGATCGACTCTTTCATGTGGGAAGGCTGGATAAGGAGAGCGAAGGTCTCATAATTTTGACCAATGATGGTCAATGGGCACATGAGTCCACACACCCATCCTTTGGAGTCGAAAAAACATATCTCGTGCAAACCGAAGAACCCATCTCCCGTTCTGCGTTTCAGAACCTGATGGAGGGGGTTGAGCTAGAAGATGGACTCGCAAAGCCCATCTCTGTCGCCCGCCGCGGTGCGATGATTGAAGTAGTGATCCACGAGGGGCGCAATCAAATCGTTCGACGGATGTTCGATGCTTTGGGTTATCCAGTAGAACGGCTGATTAGAACGGCCATCGGCTCCATCAAGCTGGGGGAGTTACCACCCGGAAAGTGGCGTTCGCTGAATAGCGTTGAATTGGTAAGTCGTTAAAACATTTTATTAATAAACATACAAAACGGTATAACGACAATCACGGAATAACTATAAGTCGATAAAGCTGTTTTTAATGCCCTTTGAAATCTCTATTTATCGATAATTTTCAGCGTAGTCGGAAGCTCGATTATCGACAAATAGATAACCAGCGGTTGCTCGCCCCAATCAATTAAATGTCGATAATTACTCAAGAGGGAACCCATCTAACTAAAGCAATTTATCGATAAAACGCCGTATCACCTTCGCGGGATTCTTGGGGCTTTCGGTAAAATTTGGAGATGACAGTACGCGCGATTCGTGGCGCTATTCAGATCGATCGCGATGACCCAGGGCTCATGAAAGAAGCGGTCGTCGAGTTGATGTCCGAAATCTTGTCTTCTAACTCCCTTACACCCAAGGATCTGATCTCTGTCCTTTTCACCTGCACCCCGGATCTTGTCAGCGACTTTCCGGCTGCTTCAGCTCGTGCCATGGGGATGGAGAGGGTGCCCTTGATCTGTGCAGTAGAAATGGCAGTACCGCATAGCCTGCCTCGAACAATTCGGACTTTGGTTCATTGCCATACCCCGCGCGAACAGGAAGAGATCTCACATATTTACCTCCGTGGCGCCGTAACGCTACGGAAAGATATTGCCCAGTAAACACCCGTCCGCCATCTACTAAACGAGGTGATAGAGCAATGAAATCTCAACATGTCCGCGTCGTTGGTGCGGGGTTGATTGGAACTTCTATTGCGCTCGCTTTGGCAAGTAGGGGAGTGTCGGTTGAGCTGCATGATGAAGATCAAAACGCCCTTGATCTAGCGAAGGATCTTCTGGCGCACCATGTGAAAGTGGGAGTTCCTGATCTGGTTATCGTCGCAACGCCACCGAAGACCATTTTGGATGTGTTGAAGAAAGAATTTGGTCATAACCCTCAAGCAACGTTTATAGATGTAGGTAGTGTTAAAAATAATCTTGTACTAGATGTTGAGACTTTAACGGAGTTAGCAGCGCGGTTTGTGGGATCTCACCCTATAGCCGGTCGTGAAGTTGCGGGGCCATCTTCGGCTCAAGCTGATCTTTTCCAAGGTCGAGCCTGGATTCTCACGCCAACGTCGGTGACTGAAGAATCTTCAATCGACCTAGCAAAGGAATTGGTTGAGGCGCTCGGCGCTACGGCCTACATCATGAGCGCGCCAGCACATGATTCCTTACTGGCTCGGATTTCCCATTTACCGCAAATAACAAGCACTGCACTTGCCGGCGCAATCGAGCAGATTGGCGATAATCTCAATTTATCGGGTCAAGGTTTGCGAGATATGACCAGAATTGCAAATAGCGATGGTGAATTGTGGAGCGAAATACTTCTTGAGAATCAAAACGAAGTTCTGAAAGCTATTACTGAATATCAACAGATCATCGCAAACCTGAAAGATGCGCTTGAAAGTAGAGATGAGAGCGCACTAAAAAATCTTTTTCTCAATGGCAATAAAGGTCGTGCAAGAGTTTCTGGAAAGCACGGCTCGAAGCCTCGTAACTACTCACATTTAATGATTGTCATCAAAGATGAGCCCGGCGCTCTGAGTCAACTCTTCGAACAGTGTGCAGCGATCAATGCAAATATTGAAGATCTTTCAATCGAGCATTCACCAGGCCAACTCACTGGTTTAATTACCCTTGCATTCTCACCTGATGATGCTTTGCGCGTGCAAGATCATCTGCTATCTCACGATTGGAAGGTTCACTTGCGATGACCATTGTTGTTGCAATGGATGGACCTAGTGGTTCAGGAAAATCATCGACCTCTAAGACAATCGCAAAGAGAGCTGGTTGGTTATACCTTGACACAGGTGCGTTATATCGAGCTGCAACATGGCTTGCGATACGTGAAACTATCGATGATGCTCAATCACTGGTGGAAGCTTTGCAGAAATATCCCATTGTCTTTAAAACAGATCCCAACAACCCCATCACTTTATGCGGTGGTGTTGATGTTTCAACTGCGATTCGCACTCCAGAAGTAACATCGGCTGTCAGTCGCATCAGCGCATGGCCCGAAGTACGGCAATCACTCTTGGCGTTACAGCGAAGGATTATTGAAAGCGCTAAAAATGGAATCGTTGTCGAAGGTCGAGATATTGGAACAGTTGTTGCCCCTCAAGCACAGCTAAAAATATGGCTCCAAGCAGACATTAGCGCCCGCGCGATTCGCCGAGATATTGAACAAAAGGAATCAAATATCGCCAGCGGTGGAGTAGCTGATGTGGCAGATGCTCTTGCAAGCCGTGATCATATTGATTCGACGAGAAGTGTTTCGCCGCTGAAGAAAGCGGATGACGCGATCATCGTAGATTCGACGAATCTATCCTTGAGTGAGACAGTTGATTACATCTGGAATATTCTGAAGCAACGATCGCTAATTGGCTTGCCACGCGTCGTCATTATCGGAAGACCTAATGTTGGCAAATCAACTTTAGTTAATCGCATCATCGGTTCGCGTGAAGCAATTATTGAAGATACTCCTGGGGTTACTCGTGATCGAGTCTCGTATGAAGCGGAATGGAACGGTAAAAGTTTTGTTGTAGTGGATACCGGAGGATGGGAGCCGACGGCGGAAGGTATTGCTCTAAAAATCTCCGATGCTGCGGAATCTGCCATCGTTGATGCTGATTTAGTTCTATTTGTGGTTGATGCACAAGTTGGCCAGCAATCTGATGACGATGCTCTCATTTCCGTTCTGCGTAAGAGCAAGAAACCGATCATGTTGATTGCAAATAAGGTTGATAGCGAAAAGGATGAACTCGAAGCTCATTCGCTATGGAATTTAGGACTTGGCGAGCCTCACTTTATTTCAGCAGCACATGGTCGTGGTAGCGGAGATTTATTGGATCTCATCGTTTCTCAACTTCCAGAAGTTGGTCAGAGTCGCATGGATGATGGCTATCGTCGCATCGCAATCGTCGGTCGTCCTAATGTCGGTAAAAGTAGTTTGCTCAATTCATTTGCGGGCACTACTCGTGCACTTGTTGATGATGCAGAAGGCACAACGCGTGACCCGATTGACGAACTCATTGATTTAGGCGATAAAACATGGAGGTTCATCGACACCGCTGGTATTCGTCGTAGAGCTCATCAAGCCTCTGGATCGGATTACTACGCGGCGCTGCGAACCGAACGGGCGATTGAGAACGCCGAGGTGGTCATCATGGTTCTCGACGCCTCAGTTGCAATCACTGAGCAGGACCTGCGCATTATCTCGCTTGTTGAGGATTCTGGGAAAGCGCTCGTGATTGGCATGAACAAGTGGGATCTCGTAGACGAAGAACGCAGACTCTCGCTAGATAAAGAGACGGATCGAAATTTCGACCAAGTTGAATGGGCCGAAAGAGTGAACATTTCGGCGAAAACGGGTTGGCATAAAGATCGACTGCTACCAGCAATCGAGCGAGCTCTCTCCAGTTGGGAGTTACGCGTTCCAACTGGAAAACTTAACTCGTTCTTAGGTCAATTAATTGGTAGCAATCCACCCCCTATTCGCGGGGGAAAGCAACCGAAGATTCTCTTTGCTACACAAGCAGGTATAGCGCCTCCCACCTTTGTCATCTTTGCTACTGAGTTCCTCGAGGCGTCCTATCGTCGGTTCATTGAACGACGTTTGCGGGAAGAATTTGGTTTCTCAGGCTCACCTATTCGCGTTTCAGTGCGCATTCGAGAGCGCTAGCAAGATCACTCACGAGTTCGCTCACCACTCCATTTAGCAGTTCAGTAGTATCGCGTCCGCATGGCAAGTCTTACGGGACGTAGCGCAGCTTGGTAGCGCACCAGGCTGGGGGTCTGGTGGTCGCAGGTTCAAATCCTGTCGTCCCGACGTGTTAACTATTCCTAATTTTTTGACGGCCCTTCGGGCTCTGGGAATACCCGTATTCCTTTATTTTGTCATCGTTTCAGAGAACCTTCCCGCGGCGGTAATCACCTTGATGATTGCGGGTGCAACCGATTACTTCGATGGCAAACTCGCACGAGCCTTAAAGCAGGAGAGTCGTCTAGGCGAATTGATGGATCCAGCGGTTGATCGCCTCTACATCATTACTGTTCTGATTGCGATGTATGTGACCGAGGTTCTTCCAATCTGGGTTCTCGCGCTGATTGTGATGCGAGATCTTGCTCTTGGCGCGCTTCTCATTGCTATGAAAACGAAAGGGATTGCCCCCTTCATAGTCACATACCTAGGAAAAGCCGCCACCTTCAACCTGCTGTATGCCCTCCCTCTTCTCCTACTTACCAAGTCTTCCTCGGGCGCGCTTGCTGATGCTGCATATATCTTTGGTTGGGGTTTTGCGGGATGGGGTATTGCGTTATACCTCTGGACTGGAATGAGTTACGCTCGCGCCGGATTGCGTAGCTTGAGAGGAATGTAAATGTCGAACGTGCCGGGAGAGCTTCACTACACAAAAGAACATGAATGGGTTATGCAGAGCGCTGGAAAGAAATTCAAAGTCGGAATTACAGATTACGCGCAGGGCGCATTAGGCGACATTGTTTACATTCAACTCCCTAAAGTTGGCGATCTTCTTACCCAAGGAAAAGTCTGCGGGGAAGTTGAATCAACCAAGAGCGTCTCGGAAATTTACGCACCTCTCTCAGGAACTGTGACCGAGATTAATTCTGCTCTTGACGCTAATCCTGAGGTTATGAATAGCGAGCCTTATGGTGCGGGCTGGATTTTCGAAGTAGAAGTTTCCGATGAAAATCAACTCACGACGCTTCTCTCTGCAGACGAATATCGCGCTTTGACGGCTTGACTCACCCCTCTGGCGCGCCTAGTGTGAGCCTCAAGGTAAAGGTGAGGTTCCGATAGGAGTCTCAACTTCAGATTGAAGGGGAGTGGTGATGGATCAAGCTAAAGAAAAAGATCTCACAACCACCATCAATCTGGGGGCACTTCGCTCGGTCTCAGACCATGTTTCAGCACTTCTGGATAAAGCAACTCAAAACGAGCGCGATGTTATAGCCGCTCTCCCAGAAGGCTCAGCGATGTTGATTGCCTTGAGCGGCCCTTCGCGGGGCGCACGTTTTCTTCTTAACTCGGAACTGACATCTATTGGTCGCTCTACTGATAACGAGATCTTCTTAGACGATGTCACCGTTTCTAGAAAGCACGCGCAGATTATTCGCAGTGGAAAGACTTATTCCGTTAAAGATCTCGGCAGTCTAAATGGCACATACGTTGATGGAAGAGTTGAGGAAAGTGCTCAACTCAGTGATGGCATGGAGTTACATATTGGAAAGTATCGTCTGCATTTCTTTGTTGGAGGAAAGGTACGAACATGAGCGTTCCCGCGCGCGCATACCTAAGCATCGGTGAAGTTCTTGGAAAACTGAGAAGCGATTTCCCGGATGTGACGATTTCAAAGATCAGATTCTTGGAATCAGAGGGTTTGATTGAGCCACAGAGAACTCCGTCAGGTTATAGAAAGTTCACCACCACAGATTTAGAGCGACTTCGCTATGTGCTGCTTGCGCAACGAGATCAGTATCTTCCACTCAAGGTAATCAAGGAAAACCTTGACGCGCTAGATCGTGGTCTGCAGCCTGCACAAACTGCTGGTGCAGCCCCAACTCCGCGACTTGCAACCGTAGATGGTTCGTTGGCACCAAGTGCGTTCATTGAACAAACTGAACTTCGCCTATCTCGTGATGAACTACTTTCCAGCAGCGGCATCTCAGAAGATCAACTCGTTGAGTTGGAAAGCTACGGTTTGATCCAAATCAAAGGTCGTCACTACGATGGAGACGCATTAACCGTTGCAAAAGTTGTCGCTGAAATCTCTGCATTTGGAATCGAAGGAAGGCATCTAAGAGCCTTTAAAACCGCTGCTGATCGCGAGGTTGGACTAGTGGAACAAGTCATCACTCCATTGATGCGTCAGAAGAATCCTGAATCAAAGGCGCGCGCACAGGAAGTATCGCGCGAGATTGCATCACTATCGGTTCGACTTCATGCAGCTTTGGTGCGTTCAGGTTTGAATCGCTCTCGATGAACTTTCATGCGATGGATGTGATCGGGGTGCGAGTAGAGATGCCCTCGAATCAACCCATCGTCTTGCTCAAGGAAATTGGGGGAGAGCGTTACCTCCCAATCTGGATTGGAGCTGTTGAGGCAACCGCAATCGCTTTTGCTCAGCAAGGAGTGACACCGCCTCGACCATTAACGCACGACCTGATGAAGGATGTTCTTTCCGCACTCCATGTCTCTATTGATTCCATTCATCTCACTGAATTGCGCGAGGGAATCTTCTATTCACTGCTCAACCTTCAAGGTGGCGTTACCGTCTCATCACGCCCCAGCGATGCGATAGCTCTAGCTCTGCGCACCGGCGCGCCCATTCTGGCGAGTGAGGCGCTTCTCGGAGATGCGGGTATCGAAATTCCCGATCAATCAGAGGATGAAGTGGAGAAGTTCAAAGAATTCCTCGATCAAATAAACCCTGAAGATTTCGCCGGATAGATAGGAAAACTTATGTTGACTCGACGCATCGCTCTGGTGCTGCGAGTTGGCGCGGTGGTCTTCGCGGTCTCTGCCCTTGCTCTTCTGTTGGAGCCAAGTTTCTTTGTGAGGTTCATTGGCGTTGTTGGAACGGAAGACGCCGTGACTCCTGAATTAACCTGGGCGATGAGAATGATTGGCGCAGTCCTCGTCATTGTTGCGACGATGATGCCGGTGGTTGCAGCGTTCGCATCTGAAAGAACACTTCGACAGGTAGCTTCGATCATGGTTCCCGTTTGCCTGACTCTCTCGTTTCTTACCGTGGTAGCCCCAGGTAGCTGGACGCTTGGACGATGGGGTTACGTCGCCGTGGGAACGACCTTCGCGTTGGCGTACCTATATGGTTTACAGGGAAGGCGCCGAAACCATTAACCTCTACTTGAGGTTTTAAGTGTGTCGGTGATTGAATCAAGAGTGAGTGCCATCTACCGTTCTCTCATTGCTCTCCCCGGCGATATGAATAGCGAGGCTTCCCCATGAAAGAGAATCAAGATCTCGAACTTGGTTATCGCGGCGCTTCGGCCTGTGCAGCAGCGGGAATTTCTTATCGTCAGCTTGATTATTGGGCGCGCACGGGCTTAGTAGAGCCAACTGTTAGGGGAGCGAGCGGATCAGGTAGCGCTCGACTCTATGGATTTAAGGACATTCTTGTTCTCAAGATTGTAAAGCGTCTATTGGATACCGGGGTCTCCCTTCAAAATATCCGTTCAGCGGTCGCACATCTTCGTGAACGTGGGGTTGATGATTTAGCGCGCATCACTTTGATGAGTGATGGGGCGTCGATCTATGAATGCACAAGTTCAGAGGAGATCTTCGACTTACTGCAAGGTGGCCAGGGCGTCTTTGGTATTGCGATTGGCAAAGTGTGGAATGAAGTTGAAGGTTCACTCTCACACCTTCAAGCGGAGAATCTCAATGATGGCTCTCTTGTGACCGCCGATACTTCAGGTGATGAATTGGCTGCACGACGCAAGTTACGCGGCGCATAAAACAGCACTAGCCCTTATTCTTCTCGCCATGACAAGGCGAGACTTCTCGGATCGGCATATCGGTCCATCATCAGAGCAAGTCGCAACCATGCTCCATGAATTGGGCTATAACTCTTTACAAGATTTTGTCGCAGCAGTGCTACCAGAATCAATCACAATTAAAGAAAGATTTGGAACAAAACTACCCGCGCCTATCTCCGAAGTTGATGTCATCGCAGAATTGCGAACTTTGGCTCAAGAGAACGTTCAGGCCGAATCTCTAATTGGGATGGGTTACTACGGAACGATTACTCCACCGGTTGTCTTACGAAATGTTCTCGAAAATCCTGCTTGGTACACCGCATACACTCCGTACCAACCCGAAATCAGTCAGGGACGATTAGAAGCTCTCTTTGCTTTCCAAACTATGGTCAGTGATCTCACGGGATTACCTATCTGCAATGCATCGATGTTGGATGAAGGTACTGCCGCCGCAGAAGCAATGACTCTCGCGCGCCGTAATTCCACGCTCTCCGATGACGCTAGATTCATTATTGATTCACGAGTTCATCCTCAAACGCAAGCAGTTGTGATTACTCGCGCAAAGCCACTCAATATTCCAATTGAAGTAGTGGATGTAAATGCAGTCTCAGATTTCTCTGGTGCTTTTGGTGTGTTGCTGCAATACCCCGATACTTTTGGAACTCTCTCTGACTTCGAAAGAGTGATTTCTGAGGTTCATCGTAACTCTGGTTTTGTTGTGATGGCTTCGGATCTCTTAGCTCTCACTCTGATCAAATCTCCGGGGGAGTGGGGCGCAGATATCTCGGTCGGCTCGGCACAGCGTTTTGGAGTGCCCATGGGATTTGGCGGACCACATGCCGGTTTCCTTGCAGTACGAAATGGTTTGGAGCGTTCGTTGCCTGGTCGGTTGGTTGGCCAAAGTATTGATAGCCATGGCAATCCTGCGCTTCGTTTAGCGCTGCAAACTCGCGAGCAGCACATTCGTCGCGACAAGGCGACAAGCAATATCTGTACTGCTCAAGTTCTACTAGCAGTCATCGCAGCCTTCTATGCAGCGTGGCATGGTCCAGATGGACTAAAAGAGATCGCAGTAAGAGTTCACAAGCATGCTCGAAATTTTGCAGCAGCTCTAAAAAATAGTGGATTTGAAATTCTGTCTCCGCATTTCTTTGACACAGTTTCATTCTTTGCTTCGAATGCAGATGCGCTCGTGGAATCCGCAGCAAGAGCAGGAATCAATGTCCGTAAGATTGACGGGGGAGTAAGCGTCGCATTTGATGAGCGCACAACCGAGAAGCTCATTGAGAAACTCTGCAAAGTATGGGCTCTCAATCGCAATAGCGCTGAAGCGATTGGTGCGATTCCTGCCGTGCGTAAGACTGATTATTTACAACATCCTCTCTTCAATTCTTATCACTCGGAAACCTCTATGCTCCGTTATATCCGTTCCCTTTCGGATAGAGACTTGGCGCTGGATCGCACGATGATTCCTCTGGGTTCATGCACAATGAAGCTCAATGCCACGACTGAAATGGAGGCGATTACCTGGCCGGAATTCGCCGACTTACACCCATTTGCTCCAGCCTCGCAGACTCAAGGAACTCGCCGTTTAATTTCACAACTTTCGCAATGGCTCGTGGATATCACGGGCTATGACGCCGTTTCGCTCCAACCTAACGCGGGTTCGCAAGGTGAGTTTGCCGGTTTGCTTGCGATCAAGAACTATCTCGATGGAAAAGGGGAGAGCGGAAGAGATATTTGTTTGATCCCATCGAGCGCACATGGCACGAATGCCGCTAGCGCCGTGATGGCGGGCATGCGCGTTGTCGTTGTCGCGTGTGATGATCATGGAAATGTTTCGATTGATGATCTCAAGGCCAAAATTGCCGAATATGGCTCAGAACTAGCGGCTCTGATGGTCACCTACCCATCTACTCATGGAGTCTTTGAAGCTGAGATCACCACAATCTGCGCCATGATCCATGATGCGGGCGGTCAGGTGTACGTCGATGGCGCAAATCTCAACGCACTTGTTGGCCTGGCGCAGCCAGGAAAATTTGGCGCTGATGTTTCTCATCTCAATCTCCATAAAACTTTCTGTATTCCTCATGGTGGTGGGGGACCAGGAGTTGGTCCAGTCATCGCACGTAAACACTTAGCGCCATATTTACCGAATCATCCGCTAGACCAGAGCGCTGGACCATTGACAGGTCCTGGCCCAATTAGTGCAGCGCCATTTGGTTCGGCGTTGATTTTGCCAATTTCCTGGGCATATATCCGCATGATGGGCGCTGAAGGTTTAACAAAAGCAACCGCAATAGCGATTCTTTCCGCAAATTACATTGCGAAGAAATTACAGCCATCATTCCCAACGTTGTACACCGGTCAGAACGGTCTGATTGCACACGAATGCATTATCGACCTGCGAGAAATAACGAAGCGGACTGGTGTGAGCGTTGATGACATTGCTAAGCGTTTAATGGATTTCGGATTCCATGCACCGACGATGAGCTTCCCGGTCGCGGGTACCTTTATGATCGAACCCACTGAGAGTGAAGATATCGCCGAAATTGATCGTTTTATCGCCGCGATGCTCACAATTGCAGAAGAGATCGATGAAATTGAGGCTGGCAGAGTAAAGATTGAAGATTCTGCGCTCCGCCATGCGCCGCACACTGCATCAGATGTTCTTGAGACGGAATGGTCACGTCCATATTCACGACACGATGCGGCATTTCCTGCGGGAGTTGAAACTGGACTTACGCGACGAGGAAAGTATTGGCCCACCGTCGGCCGCATCGATGGCGCGTACGGGGATAGGAATCTGGTTTGCGCCTGCGAGCCGATAGCGAGCTTGGCTATAAACTAGTTTTACTTGACATAATGTAGATTATCGGCTTAATCTCACACGGAGAAAGCCAAAGAGAACGATCAGCCCCAAGGCCCACATCCAGCTTTCTAGTCGTTGAGCCAGCGTGGCTCTCTCGGGCTCTACCAGGTCAATCTTCATAGTTAGCTGGTCGGGTAGAAATTGCGGCAACGACGCCAGTACTTTTCCTTGCTTATTTATATGCGCAGTGAAACCAGTCGTACTCACAACGGCAAATTCGCGACCAGATTCGGCGGCTCGAGCTCGAGTGATTTGTAGCTGCTGAGCAGCTTCAGAACTCTCTCCGAAGGTTGCATTATTTGTCTGAGCTACAAGAAAAGAGCTGCCTCGTGCTCCATGTTTAGCGTGATCATCATCCAAGATCTCAAAGCAGATCAATGACTGAAAAGGCGCTCCATTGACCAGGTGTTTGATCCATTTGTTGCCCGGTAGAAAGTCATTAACTTGCTCAGCATATGGAGAGATAGCTTCTGCGAGTCGTCGCATGGGCATGTATTCACCGAATGGTGCGAGATCCTGCTTAACGTAACGACTATCTAATGAACCTCGATTGTTAAGTAGAAGGCTTGAGTTCTTAGGACCCAAATCGGAGGTTTCGACAGCGCCGATGAGTAATGGCGCATCAATCTCGTTTATCAGTTCGACAACCTTCGAATTGGCAACCGGATTCTTGAGTGGATCGACATCGGAAGCATTCTCCGGCCAAATGTATAAATCTGTCTCTGGAACTCTAACAGTTGCTTGAATATGACGGTCCAAGACTCTCATCGCACGATCATTGAAATCTAATCCGAGATCATCAACTCCACCTTGAATTGCAGTTATCTGTAAGTCTGTTTCGCGCAAATCCTTCACAAGAAAATTGATTGCTGCATTTCCGAAGAGAAAAGCAATCAGCAGCGCTGCGCCAAATTTACGAGCGGATGTAAATATAAGCGCGGCTAGAGCAACAATGAGAGAGACGCCTGTGACACCGATGAAGGGGAAAACGAAATTGATGGAATCAATCTGAGTAAAACCTGCTCTTCCCCATCCAAAACCACCAAATGGCGCCTTCATTCTCAACAATTCAATGAGGGTAAAGAGGAGTGCAAAAGAGAGCGCGCTCTCCCATCTACGGCTCCATCGAGGTATACCAATCAGAGCGAAAATCAGGCTCTCCCCTATTGCGAGAACAAGCCACGGAATTGCTCCAACATAAACCGAGCTCCAATGAAGGAGCGGAAGAAAGAAAGATAATCCTGCTACGAGAGCAAGGATTACTCGATTAAGAAATGGCCTTTCACAAAGTGTGCGAAAAAGCAGAGCAACTCCGAGATACGGAGCAATCCACAACTCAAACGGTGCAAAACCAATCCAGAACAAGAGTCCAGATAGGACGGCAAGAAGTAGGTTTACCATTGCAGTGCAGCCATGAGGCGATCAACGCTTGCGCCTAAGCCGTAATCTTTTTTCATTGAATCCAGGTACGAACGGTCGCCAGGTCCTGAAGGAATCTTTAGATCTACTTTGGGAAGACGCACATCGAGCGCGCAGGTCACGAGCTTCTCAGCAATTTTGGCATATTGCATATCGGCGAGAATCTTCTTGCGGTGTGTGGGGTGCAATGATTCATTTTCAGAGAGCGCAGCATCAATGACATCGTTCATCGATGCAAAGGATTTGGCTATAGCCGCAGCGCCTTTCTCGCCAATGCCCTTGATTCCAGGAAGACCATCGGATGCATCACCACGAATCATGGCAAAGAGCGCGTACCTCTCCCCCGGAATGTCATACTTTTGCGAAATCCACTTAAGATCCACCAAATCATGATTACTGATGCCCTTGGCTAAGTAAGCAACCGCGATATCACGTTTGTCATCGACAAGCTGAAAGAGATCACGATCTCCTGTAACGATTCGAGTAGGACTCTTTTCTTGATACGCGAGCGTTGCAATCACATCATCAGCTTCATAATCATCAACACCAATGAGTGGAATGCCGGCCGCCTCGAAGAAGTCGGTAATGATGGGGATTTGAGGGGTTAAGAGATCTGGTTCTGCCTCTTCTTCACCATCATCATCAACGCGATTGGCCTTGTATTCGGGGAATAGATCAACTCTCCAACTTGGTCGCCAATCTCCATCAAGGCAGAGCGCCATTCGATTAGGTCGGTAATGTGAAACCAAGCGCGCTGTCATATCAATAAAGCCCTTCACGGCATTAATGGGTTCACCATCAGGCGAGAGAAGGGTGTCAGGCATTCCGTAATAGGCGCGATACCACAGCGAAGCGCTATCGATTAATAGAAGTGTCATGCAATGACCGCCGAGTAAGCGATAACGCCTCGGTCTATCCGCTTCATTGCATCTCGTATCAAATGATGCATTTCAGGTTTCGCGTTAAGTAGTTGTCCAAGCAGATCAATAATCTGACGAATCGCTCGAACAAAATCTCCTACAGTTATTTCAGTCTCACGCAAAATAGTCTGCAAACTATGGCCATTTGCCCAACGATATGCGCTCCATGCTAAATCGAAATTCGGTTCACGTTGAGGCTGGATGCCGTGAGACTCCTCTAAATTCACGATTGTGGCCCACATCTTCGCAACAGGAGGAACGAGCTGTTCTAAAGATTTCGGAAGTCTTGGAGTACGACTGCGCTCTCCTCTGCCTTCGTAAACCAACGAGGAAAGCAATCCGACTAGATCAGGTGGCGTTATGTCTTTTAGTATCTCCGAGTTGAGAATCTCCGCCATAAGCAAATCTGTCTCTGCATAGATGCGAGTGAGTATCTCGCCCTTAGGTGTTAATGAATCACCATGAAGATAATTCAAATCAGTAAGGACGTCTCCTACTCGATCAAAAGTTCGGGGTATGACATTGGTACGACTCTCCATTCGGTTTGTTAGCCCCTGAGACTCGCGCTCGAGTCGTGCCGCTTTTTCGAATTGTCGAGCATGAGATTCGCGATCCGGACATGGATGGCAAGGATGATGCTTGAGAAATCGCCTGTGCTCGGAAATTTCCTCCTCTATTGCTGCATGTGCCTTGCGTCGACTCCCAGAAACAACGCGACGTTGCGAGAATTGGTTCTCGAGCTCCTTAATAGCAACTCGTCGCTCCATATACTCTGAAATATCTCCGAGATGACATGAAGCTTCTCCGCGAAGTGATTTCACAGCTTGTTCATTCTTTGTTATCTGACGCGCTAAACCAACAACAGCTTTATCGGCTTGAAATTGCGCAAATGAGGAACCAAGAGATTTGCGAGCACGTTCTCTTCCGAATCGTGAGATGAGATTTGCCGTCATGTTATACGTGGGTGAAAAGGAAGAACGAAGTGGGTAGGTGCGAGTGCTGGCTAAACCGGCTGCCATTCCGCTATCGATCTCCTCACTCCACATAATGAGTGCATTTCCTTCAACATCGATACCGCGTCTACCTGCTCGTCCAGTGAGTTGGGTGTACTCCCCCGGCGAGATGGTGGCATGAGTTTCGCCATTCCACTTCACGAGTTTGTCGAGAACTACCGAACGCGCTGGCATGTTGATGCCCAAAGCAAGAGTTTCGGTAGCAAAGACAACCTTGAGTAAACCGCGTTGGAATAACTCCTCTATCGTCTCCTTAAACATCGGCAATAGTCCGGCATGATGTGCAGCAATACCGCGCTCCAGCGCTTGGCTCCACTCATGAAAGCCGAGCACCCCAAAATCTTCATGAGGCAACTCGTGGGTCCGAATAGCGATGATGCGGCGAATCTCTTCCTTCTCTTCTGTGTTTGTTAATGAGAGACCTTCACGGATACAGGAGGCAACAGCGGCGTCACAACCAGCTCTCGAAAAAATAAAATAGATAACCGGCAGAAAGTTTCTATGCAGGAGTTTGTCCACTACCTCAGGGCGAGTTAGCGACTTAATCGTAGAAAATTTGCTCTCCTTCCAGCTCTTTGAGCCAGAACCTGGGACACGTCGCACCGAGTTTCGTTCGAGGCGGACAATTTCAGGATTTACACGACCCTCGTCTACGAATAGATCAAGAATGCGATTCCCAATCAAGATATGTTGATAGAGGGGTACTGGTCTAATTTCACTGAGAACTACCTCTGTCTCACCGCGAACCGTTTTAAGCCACTCTCCAAACTCCTCCGCATTGGAAACTGTGGCCGATAGCGAAACGATCTGAATTCGCTCGGGTAGATGAATCAAAATCTCTTCCCAAACAGCGCCTCGAAATTTATCTGCTAAGTAGTGCACTTCATCCATGACTACATAACCAAGCTCATTGATTGCTTCAGAATCTGCGTAAATCATGTTGCGCAAAACTTCCGTAGTCATCACGACTACTCGGGCATCGCTATTAATCGAAGAGTCACCCGTAAGTAAGCCAACCTCGCTCTCTCCGTAAACTTTGACGAGATCCTGATACTTCTGATTTGAGAGAGCCTTGATAGGCGTAGTGTAAAAACAGCGATTGCCATGATGTTCGGCCAAATATGTCGCAAACTCTCCAACTATTGTCTTTCCTGCACCAGTCGGAGCTGCGACAAGAACGCTCTTCCCATCCTCTAGGTGCTGACATCCAACCTGTTGGAAATCATCAAAGGGAAAAGAATACTTCGACATAAACTCAGAGGTAAGCGGATGTTTCTGTCGATTCTTTGCAGCGGCGTAGCGTTCTGCGGGCGATAATGAATTCATAGTCGCCACGTCAGTAGGGCTTTGGGCATGACTCTCGCCTTGATTGGAAGATTTCCTATTCGCTCGCCATCGGCATATGCAACGGCATCTGATGTGATCGAAACTTCCTTGCCCCGAAGGATTTTCACAGCGGGATGGGAAACATGACCACCCGAAAAGACCTTAGGGAAAACCTTGAGGAACTCAAATTTAGAGACAGGTCCAAGAACCATGATGTCAAAGAGGCCATCATCCAACTCGGCATTAGGGGTTACCTTCATCCCTCCCCCATAACTAATTCCGTTTGAAACCGCGATCAACATAGCTTTAGTCGTAAAAGAGACCGAATCGACACGGAACTCGTAGCTTTTAGGTTTGAAAGTGGAGAGCTCGAGAAGAATTGCGATGTTGTACTTCATTCGTCCTTTGATGACTCGCATCCTATTCGCTCGTTCGTTAACAACTGAATCAAAACCAGTGCTGAGAATATCGGCGAAAATCTCATCGTTCACCTGACCAAGATCAAGATGAATAGGTGAGGTTGCAAGATACGTCTTCAATAATTGCAGTGGAGCATCAAGTGGCAAATTGAGAGAACGTGCAAAATCATTTCCCGTGCCTGCTGGAATCAGAGCTAAAGGAATACTCTTATTTGCCAACTCTTGAACCGCAAGGTGAACCATTCCATCTCCGCCAATCACAAATACGCCGGAAATATGGCTTCCGCGTTGGTTGAGAGATTTCTTTAGCGCCTCGGATGCCAACTCGTATGAAGCCGATGTGATGTCCCGATATGGAAGATTGTTTGCATCCAGATAATCCTTGATGATGTGGAGATACTTTCTCCCCTTACCGCCTCCTGATGTTGGGTTGCTTAAGAGGAGCCACATAGTTTTGTAGCCTAAACCTTTCTAAGCTTCAGGAGTGGGTTCTTCTATGGGCGCTACCTCCCCGATTGGAGCAGCTTCATCATCTGCAACCGAACGTGATTTACGGTCACGGCGTTTATCAACGAGCAGACCGATTCCGCCTGATCCGAAGTAGAGGACTATCAAAGGTACTGCGAGCGCTGCCATGGATAGCGGATCTGCTGTGGGCGAGAAAGCCGCCACAAAGAACGTGATGGCGAAAATCGCAAAACGCCAAGGGCGCAGGATTGATTTCCCCGAGAGAATTCCGACCAAATTGAGAGAGACGAGAAATACTGGCAGTTCGAAGGCGATTCCGAAAATCAAAATAAGTCGAAGCACAAAATCTAGGTAATCATCGAAACGAATCAGGTTATTCAATGATTCCGGCGTAAAACCAAAAAGCACCTCGATCGCAAGCGGAAGGACGATGTACGCCAAAGTAGCGCCAAGTGCAAAGAAGGGAGTTGCGGCGATAATGAAGAGAATCGAATTTCGTTTCTCTTTTCGATGCAGCGCAGGCGCGATGAATGCCCAGATTTGATAGAGCCAGAAAGGAGCGGAAAGAATTACGCCCGTTAGGAATGAAACTTTAAGCTGAAGATTGAGAGGCCCTAAGACGCCGCTGATGTACAGGGCTCCACAACTTGCGCTTCCACTCTCTTGGGCAGCCCTTAAATCGCAGACGGGGCTCGAGAGTGTTGTGATGATTGTGTTGTACTGCATCCAACCAACGACCGAAAAAATTACGATGAAGAGCGCTGAGCGAATAACTCGTTTGCGAAGTTCACGGAGATGCTCCAGCAGCGGCATAGTGCTGCGATTCCTGGATGCCATATCTCCCTACCTACTCATTACTCAACAGTCTCGTTGTGCGCGCCGGTAGCGCGCTAAATAAGTAGAACTACTGAGAAGGTTGGTCTCCGTCTTGGTTCTTCTTATCTTCCTTGTTCAATTCCTTAACTTCGCTCTTGAAGATACGGAGCGAACGACCGAGAGAACGAGCTGAGTCAGGAAGGCGCTTAGCTCCGAAGAGAATGACGACGACGAGGATAAGTAATAGCCAGTGTGATGGTTCGCGTAGTCCGAACATGTGTCCGCCTTTCAGAGCTTCCTAACGAGAACGCAAACCTACCACGCGTTTCTGGGAGGGTACATGTACCCCAAAAGGCCTTATCTGCCGTATAGATGAAGCGCATCCTCTGCCCGCTTCTTTACTGCTTCCCGAACGGTTGTTGGTTTAAGTAGTTGTAGACCTACTGGTTCACTGATGACGGAGCGAACAATCCATTCGTCCTGAAAGACCTCGAGTTGATAACGGTTCTTCCCTATTTCAGTCAGAAGATTGCGATTTGATGAGACGAAATTGGTATCAGCGCCTGCAACTGAAATCTCAACCGTGAGCACATCCTCGGAATTAACGGGAACCACAGTCTCAATCTGGGTTCGTTGCACTAACTTAATCGCAGCAATATTGGAGATAACGAAGCTTCGTTCAGCACGTGCGGAGTGGCAGTACCCAGATAGCGAAGATCGATGTGAACCAAGCGAAACATACCGAGGCGTCACCACACGTCGGGTCATTTCATCCTTAGCGCGATTTACGTATTCAATCTCAATATCCAAGTTTTCTTTGAGTGCTCGTTCAATCGCCTCGATCGTAGCTTTCTCTCGATCTGCAGTGAACTCAATCGCCCCTTGAGGGACTTGATTCGCAAAGGCGGATGAGATTTTGTTTGTGAGCTCCACTATTTTCACATATTTGGGGCTGGTTCGTGGCGTGGTTTCCAAAAGCGCCGCAAGTGCGATCCTCAAGGCTATTGATTCCGATTCCGTAAGATTACGTGGCGCATTTAAATTCTGTGGATCGCGAACAACAACTACCTCGTCATCGAAAGAGATATCGATAAGTTCAAGTGGCGTATAGCCCGGAAGTCCACACATGAAAAGAAGATTGAGATCTTTCAGTATCTCTTCTTTTCCTACGCCAAACTCCTTTGCGAGTGAAGTCACGGAGATTCCCGAGTGAGAGACGAGATATGGCACAAGATCGAGCATTCGAATTGCGCGGGCTGCGGCTGCTTCAACCATGATTAGCCACCACGTGCATGAGGGAATCAATAACCCCTCGACGTACGTCTTCTGGTGATTGAACAATCAGAGAATCTGAATACCAGAGAGCCTCACGTAACGCGCTTTCCAGATTTTCCGCAGAATAAGTTACCCTCTCCCAATCTTGAGATAGATCTGAGTCTTCGAGCGCTTCAATTGTGATTGCTTTAGAGCGAACCGAATGGGCTCTTCCTTTCATCACTAGCGCTGTAATCCTTAACTCCTCTTTGGCATGCATAACGAGGTAATCCCTCACACTGAAATCTTCAGGAATTTGGTACATGTCGCGCTTCTTTGTTACTTCAATCTTGGATGTAATTCGGGAAAGTTTGAAAACTCGAATGTCGTCGCGATCCAAATCTTCTCCTACGAGGTACCACGAACCTTTCCATGCACTCAAGCCCAGCGGATAGACAGAGCGCCCTTGCGAGCTGGCTGCATCAGGTTTTTTGTAGTCAAAGTCAATCCGACTTCGGTTCGCGAGCGCTTTAGTTATCTCCAAGAGACCTGCTTCGGAAAATTCAGATGTATTCGGTGAGGCAAATAGGTCTACATCGCTTATTTCACCAAACGAGCGAAAACGTCGAGCGGCGCTCACTGCTAAATCTTCTAATCCGCTATCAAGCCACAGACCCAGTGCGGTGGTAAGAATTCCCAGCTCCTCCAGAGAAAAATCTGCTGTCGGCATGCGATAAGTGTCTGGTCGGATTCGATACCCAGGTTCATCTTCAAAAAGCGGATCGTGAGAAGCTACCTCTATCTCAATTCCGAGCGCTCGTAAATCATCCTTATCGCGTTCGAACATTCGCTCTTTTGTCTCTTCACTTCCGCTGTAGCCCGCAACTTTTCTGAAAATCTCGCTCTTTCGCATATATCGCTGCGTAGCGAGCAGTGCCATAGTGAGATTCACTAAGCGTTCGGTTTTGGCGCTCGACATAAGGTGAGATTAGCGGCTTATCAAGGCCTGCGCGGTTTTATCTTGAGGGCTTGCTAAAGTCCGCCCATGACGAAAATGCGCACCGTATCAATCGCTTTGGCATCATTAGTGCTGCTTGCCGGCTGCACTACCGATGGTGGTAATCCATCTGATGCACCCATGGGTAATTCAACGCAGTCTCAATCGACAGGAGAAAATATGCCTCAAGTATCAGGAGCTGCAAACGAAGCACCAACCATCACCGCTCCCACGGGAAATCCTCCACAGGAACTTGTTACGGAAGATGTTATTACGGGATCTGGCGCCACAGCAGAGGCGAATTCAACTCTGACTGTTCATTACACCTTGATGGCCTGGTCAACAGGTGAAGTTGTTGAAAGTTCATGGAGCGGTGAGCCCGCAACATTCGGCTTGAATCAAGTGATTCTTGGATGGCAACAAGGCATTCCTGGAATGAAAGTCGGTGGACGTCGCTTGCTCGTCATTCCACCCGCACTTGGCTACGGCGAGGCTGGTGGCGGACCAATTGGTCCAAATGAAACGCTGATCTTCGTTGTTGATTTGATCAACATTAGTTAATTTCAGAGTTCTCTATCTGACCTTTTGAGGGTCGACGCTTTCTACGGATTGGTGGAGTTCCCTCCGCCAACTTGCGAGTAAAGAGCAGAAAGCCAGTGTGCGCATTCATCGAATGCATAGGACGCACTGCTAAACCTTCATGGTGCCACGAACGCAAGAGAGTTTCAAAGCTCTCTGGTTCGGAGAACTTGTTGCTTGCTTTTATTGCTTCTGCAACTTTTGATAACTGAGTTGTTGTTGCAACATAGCAACAGAGAACCCCTCCAGGCTTCAATGCTTGGTAAGCAACATCGAGGCATTCCCAAGGTGCGAGCATGTCAAAGATCACGCGATCGAAGTCACCTGCGAAATCTCCGTTCTGTACCTGATCGTGAACAAGAGTCCAGTTTTCTGGGAGCTTTCCGAAATATTTACGGACATTGTCGCGGGCATTCTCTAGGAACTCATCTCGCATCTCATACGAAACAAGTGCACCATCTCCGATAGCACGAAGGAGGCTAATGGATAGGGCGCCACTGCCCGCTCCTGCCTCAAGAACTTTTGCGCCAGGAAAAACATCAGCAAAGCCAACAATAATTGCGGAGTCTTTTGGATAAACAATGGTTGCACCGCGAGGCATAGAGAGTACGTAATCGTTGAGAAGAGGGCGCAGAACTTGATACTTAGTGCCGGAATTTGATTGGACAGTAGATCCTTCATCTAAACCAATAATGTCGGCGTGATTAATCCATCCTTTATGCGAATGCCATTGACCACCTTCAGCAAGATAAAAGGAATACATTTTGCCGCGTTCATCTGTTAGCTGTACTCGATCACCCGCCTGGAGCGGTCCGGTTCCTTGCGACTTCATTCCTCGATTATCCCCTAATTAATTATGCGCTGATCAGTGCCGTGAAAGCATCAGTGATGGTTGAAAGAGTCACGCCTTCAAGAGACTTCATATGAATCACTTTTGGTCCTTCAGGAAGCGCTGAGAAATGCGGCAACCCCAATACATATGCCCCTGACTCGATTGCCGCAGTAGTGCCTGTGATCGAATCTTCGATAACAAGACAGTTCTCAATCGCTACTGAGAGTTTCTGTGCGGCGAGCAAATAACCCTCTGGGTGAGGTTTGGACTGAGTTACATCATTATCGGAGATCGTAATATTGAAATTCTTCTCTCCAATACTCACTAATGCAGCATTTACAAGTGGTCGCGAGGACGCAGAAACGAGGGCGAGTGGAATCAAGTGTGCCTTCATTTCACTCATCAACTCTTGGGCGCCGGGAGCGAATTCAACTCCCTGGGCGAAACGTTTCTCCATACGCGCTAGCAGAGAGTTGGTGAGCTCCAATGGTTTGAATCGATGCTTATGTTCGGCAGGAAGTTTGCTTCGCATAAAAGCATCAACCCGAGCCATGGGTCCTCCTACACAATGCAGAGCATCCTCATCGCTCCATTGCGCACCCAATTCGGCCATCATCTCGCGTTCTTGTTCAATCCACAGGGGCTCACTATTAATTAATGTGCCATCCATATCCCAGAGAACGGCTTTGAAAGGAAAATTATTGAGCATTGAAGTACTTCGCTTCTGGATGATGAACAATGATGGCAGATGTGCTCTGTTCAGGATGAAGTTGGAACTCTTCTGAAAGCGATACGCCAATACGATCTGGCTGTAACAATTCGCAAAGTTGGACCTGTTGCTCTAGATCTGGACATGCAGGGTACCCAAAGCTGTAACGAGAACCTCTGTAGCCCTGATCGAGAATCTCATCCAATTGTGGACTGTCTTCTTTTCCAAAATTCAACTCAGACCTGATGCGCGCGTGCCAACGTTCGGCGAGCGCTTCGGTTAATTGCACACCTAAACCATGAAGCTCTAAATACTCGCGATAATTATTCGCAGCAAAAAGTTTGCTGGTGGCCTCACTTACCGATTGCCCCATAGTGACGATATGGAAAGCGACGACATCAGTTTGACCCGAGTCCTTGGAGCGGAAAAAATCGCTAATGCAGAGCCGGCGATCTCGTCGTTGGCGTGGGAAAGTGAATCGAACTCTCTCGCTTCCTGATTTTTCCCCTTCATGATGAAGAATGACAAGATCATTGCCCTCGCTATAACAAGGAAAATATCCATATACAACCGCTGCGTTAAGCCAACCTTGAGATTGTGCCTCGTTGAGCAAGGCGCGAAGACGAGGTCGACCCTCATTTTCAACCATATCTTCATAACTACCCTTGCCGCCTTTTGAGCCGCCTTTTAAACCCCATTGCCCAACAAAAAGAGCGCGTTCATCAAGCATCGAGCTGTATTCGTTGAGTGCAATTCCTTTAACAACTCGGGAACCAAAAAATGGCGCATGAGGAACGAGATTGGAATCGGAAACATCGCTTCGTGTTGTGTCGGTAGTGGAGGGCGCATCGGTAGAAACAACTCGTGTTCGCCGTTCCTTCAATGGCGGCAGAGATACACCTGGCAAACCCTTCTTCTCTCCCATGATCGTGTCCATTAGAGACAAACCTTCAAAAGCATCGCGCGCGTAGCGAACAGTTCCCGGGAATCTACTTGCAAGGTCACTTTCAACAAATGTTCTCGTGAGGGCAGCGCCACCGAGGAGAACCGGCCATTTTGTCGCAAGCCCTCGACTTTCCAGCTCTTCGAGATTTTCCTTCATGATCACCGTTGACTTAACAAGCAAGCCGCTCATGCCGATAACATCAACATCACTGTTTTCTGCGGCTTCAATAATCTGATTGATGGTCTGCTTAATTCCGATATTGACCACGCGGAAGCCATTATTTGTAAGAATAATATCCACGAGATTTTTCCCGATATCGTGAACATCGCCTTTCACAGTCGCAAGAAGAATGGATCCACGATCGCTAGAGTCTGATTTCTCCATATGTGGTTCAAGAAGGGCCACAGCAGCTTTCATGACTTCAGCTGATTGCAGAACGAAAGGAAGTTGCATCTCTCCTTTTCCAAAGAGCTCTCCCACAACTTTCATGCCCTCGAGAAGATAATCATTGATTATCACGAGTGGCGCAATCCCACTAAATCGAGCAGCCTCCAGATCTTCGGCTAATCCCTGTTTTTCACCATCGATGATTCGCTTCACAAGGCGTTCGGTTAAAGGTAGAGCAGCCAACTCTGCGGCTCGAGATTGACGAGTCGAGGTAACTTCGACCCCTTCAAACAATTCTAAGAAGCGCGCTAGCGGATCGTATGTGCACGTTTCTCCATCAAAAGTTCTACGATCATAAATTAAGTCAAGTGCTACATCGCGCTGTTCCTGGGGAATGCGATTCATTGGAGAGATCTTCGATGGATGCACAATCGCGCTATCAAGGCCCGCATTGACCGCTTCGGCTAAAAAGACCGAATTGAGGACAATTCGAGCCGCGGGATTAAGTCCAAAAGAAACATTGCTTACGCCCAGCGTTGTTTGAACATCAGGAAACTCGATCTTTAACTGACGAATCGCCTCAATAGTTTCAATCGCATCACGTCGCGTCTCTTCTTGCCCCGTGGCAATGGGGAAAGTTAAGCAATCGATGATGATGTCTGAGATTCGTATATCCCACTTATCAGTCAGGTCGGTGATGAGTCGCCTAGCAACGCGTAGCTTCCATTCTTTGTCTCGAGCTTGTCCCTCTTCATCTATTGTAAGAGCGACTAACGCTGCGCCATGTTCCTTAGCGATCGGCATAACTTTGGCAAAGCGCGAATCGGGACCATCACCATCTTCATAATTGACTGAATTGATGACACAACGCCCACCTAAATTTTCTAATCCCGCTCTTATTACTGATGGCTCGGTCGAATCGAGCATTATGGGCAGAGTTGTTGCGGTTGCAAAACGTTTAGCTAATTCCGTCATATCTCGAACACCGTCGCGACCTACATAATCAACAGATAGATCAAGGAGATGCGCACCCTCGCGAATCTGATCCTTTGCAATCTCTACGCAC
>Ga0208465_1000134_pt1 | contig 24159 bp, 23 predicted proteins | sample LakMenEpi31Aug10_FD_150749 | JGI IMG/M metagenome (GOLD analysis project Ga0208465, IMG submission 150749) | Freshwater microbial communities from Lake Mendota, WI - 31AUG2010 deep hole epilimnion (SPAdes) | ecosystem: Environmental > Aquatic > Freshwater > Lake > Epilimnion/Euphotic zone ...
AGCGTTGCACGAGGCGATTGCTCAGGGTCTCTCTCTGATCACCTTGCAGGATGTGCGTCACTGGTTCACTCATGCCTGCTACTGTGCTTAAGCAACCTGCACACCGCTATATACCTGGGGCAACCCTTTTCAAACAACCTCTGAGACAGAGTTGATCCGCATCAAAACTAACAAGGCTGGCTGCTGTATTCGAGCTCTTAAGGGCTGCTTCCTTGCCCTAGTCCCATCTCTCCCCTGGCACTGTCGCCTAGATCAACTCAAGCCAGTACCCCATTCAGGAAAATATCGGTAAGGCATTCGCCCAATTCCTTCAAGCTTTGGGAAGAGTTGCCGCCATCCCCGAGGGTTTCCTGGCTAAAGCCCGCCACGGTGAACATCCCCAAGAATACCCGAGCCACCATGCGGGGGTTGAGGGGACGGTAGATCCCCCGATCCATGGCGGTTTGAAAAAAGGCTTCGGCCACATCGATCATCTTGCCAATCACCTCGGTCTGAATCTGTTCCCGCAGCTCGGGGTGAAACTGGGCCTCCATAAAGCAGACCCGCAGTAAAGCGGAGTTGTGCCGTAGGTTTAGCATGCGCCGCTGCATCACCTGGCCAATCGCCTTATAGCTAGACATCTCGCTCAATTCCGTCAATAGATCGGTAAGGATTTCCACCCACCCCTGGCTAGCCACTGCCACCAGAATCGCTTTTTTACTTTCAAAGTGTCGAAACAATGTACCCTCTGCCACACCGGCTAGCTGGGCTAACTCCCGTGTGGTAGTGCCGCTATAGCCCTGCTGGGCAAAGAGCTTCAGGGCGGCCTTCAGGATTTTGGTTTCCGTATCGGCTTCAGGAGCGGTTTTGAGAAATGGCACCATGACTATCACCTCTGGGAAACAAACCATCCTGTCGACGGGGGCAGCTATCCCCGTCCGATCATCCATTGACTAGGCCCATTTTCCCCAGTCCATCAGCCCTTTAGCCGCAGTGGTTACATAACCTCATAAAACCTGAAATAACTACCTATTGATCTGGCGACACAAGTCCTAAAACTGCAATGATCCGAAATATTGCTTACCAAAACATCTATTTTTTTAATAACCTGGGTTTCTATGAACCTGCTGTGAATTCCCCTTGGGCGGACTATGCTTACCGGGCCAGAGCCGGCATGATTAGACCTGTAAGCCATTGTCAACCGGTTATAACTTACCCTCTAAACTTAACTTCCCTATACAGAAACCGCCCCTGGTGCTCCGGCACCGGGGGTTATTAATCTATCTATGGCTCCAGAAGGCTTAGGATAGGGTTGATTGGTCGCAGGAGAAGTAGGGGGGCAGGGGTCAGTAGCTATGACTGGGGCTAGGCTCTAGCACCCCTACGCCCGTTTCCCGGTGGCTACGGCATAGCTACGCTAAAATGGGGACGCTGACCTTACCAACGTTTGTGGAGCGGTTATGACCACTGCGGCCCCTGTCAAGACCGAGTACGAAGCCATTATTGGTTTGGAAACCCACTGTCAGCTTTGTACCGAGACAAAAATTTTCTCACCGGCCTCCACCGCCTTTGGGGCGGAGCCCAACACCTACATTGACCCGATCGTGTTGGGCATGCCGGGGGTGTTACCGGTGCTCAACCAGAGGGTGCTGGAGTACGCGGTGAAGGCGGGGTTGGCCCTCAACTGTCAGATTGCCCCCTATTCCAAGTTTGATCGCAAGCAGTATTTCTACCCCGATCTGCCGAAAAATTACCAGATTTCCCAGTACGATCTGCCCATCGCCGAGCATGGCTGGCTGGAGATTGAACTCGTGGACAAAAAAACCAAGGCGGCCCGGCGCAAGCGGATTGGCATTACCCGGCTGCACATGGAGGAGGACGCGGGCAAGCTGGTCCATGGCGGCAGCGATCGCCTGGCGGGTTCCACCTATTCCCTGGTGGATTACAACCGGGCCGGCGTGCCCCTGGTGGAGATTGTCTCAGAGCCCGATCTGCGCAGTGGCCAGGAGGCGGCGGAGTACGCCCAAGAACTGCGTCGCATTGTCCGCTACCTGGGGATCAGCGACGGCAACATGCAGGAGGGGTCCCTCCGCTGTGATGTGAATATCTCGGTGCGGCCGGTGGGGCAACAGGAGTTTGGCACCAAGGTGGAAATCAAAAACATGAACTCCTTCAGTGCCATCCAACGGGCGATCGACTACGAAATTAGCCGCCAGGTCAAGGCTATCGAAACCGGCGATCGGATAGCCCAGGAAACCCGCCTCTGGGATGAGGGTAACCAGTGCACCAAGAGCATGCGCTCCAAGGAAGGGTCCAGCGACTACCGCTACTTCCCCGAACCCGACCTGCCCCCCATTCTGGTGTCGGTTAGCCAACGGCAGGCCTGGCAAGCAGAGCTGCCGGAGTTGCCCGCCCAAAAGCGCCACCGCTATGAGGAGGACCTGGGCCTCTCCGCCTACGATGCCCGGGTGCTGAGCGATGAAGCCAGCATTGCCGCCTACTTCGAAGCCACGGTGGCGGCGGGGGCCGACCCCAAGCTGGCGGCCAACTGGATCACCCAGGACATGGCCGCCTACCTGAACACCGAGAAAAAAGAGATTGCCGATCTTCCCCTCACCCCCAGCGCCCTGGCGGAGCTGGTGCAGTTGATTGCCGCCGGCACCATCAGCAACAAAATCGGCAAGGATCTATTGCCGGAGCTGCTGGCCCAGGGCGGTTCCCCCCGGGAAATGGTGGAAAAACGCGGCCTTAGCCAGATCTCCGACCCCGCCCAGATTGCCGCCCTGATTGACGAGGTGCTGGCGGCCCACCCCGAGGAACTGGCGGCCTATCGGGGGGGTAAAACCAAGTTACAGGGCTTCTTTGTCGGCCAGTTAATGAAGCAGAGTGGCGGTCGGGTTGATCCGAAGCTGAGCAATCAACTGCTCAGCCAAAAACTCAAGGGCTAGGAGACCCTGGCATAATTCTACGGACTTCTCCTGGGGGCTAACTCCCCTTTGCAGGGTTGTTTAATGTAGATTGCTCCATGGTAGGGACCCCCTGGAGATGGACTAGGGGGCAAGGCCTGGGACCGCCCCCATGATCACTCAAGTCTCGGATCCATCAGGGTCGCTTTTTCTGGGGCTCGGGGAAACCAACCGGCTGTCCGTTTACACAGCTCTACCAACATCAGCATGACGGGCACCTCAATCAGCACCCCTACCACGGTGGCCAAAGCCGCACCGGAGTTCAAGCCAAACAGGGTGACGGCGGTGGCGATCGCCACCTCAAAGTGATTACTGGCCCCAATCAGGGCGGCGGGAGCGGCATCTTCGTAGACCAGCCCCAACCTCTGGCCGGCCCCGTAGGTCAGCAGAAAAATAACGTTCGTCTGAATCAGCAGGGGGATGGCGATCAGCCCAATATGCAGGGGATGGCGGACGATTAAATCCCCCTTTAGGGCAAACAACAGCACCAGGGTGGTTAATAGGGCAATCACCGCCACCGGGCTCAGGTAGCGCAGAAACACCCGGTTAAACCAGGCCTGACCCCGGTGGCGCAAAATCCAGCGGCGGGACAGACCCCCGGCCAGCAGCGGCAACCCCACGTAGATCAGTACCGACAGGGCAATGGTTGGCCAGGGCACCACCAGGTTAGTCGTAGCCAGCAACCAGCGCCCCAGGGGAGCATAAAGCACCAACATGGCCAGGGAGTTGACCGCCACCATCACCAGGGTATGGCCCTGGTTACCAAAGGCAAGATAGCCCCACATCAGCACCATCGCGGTACAAGGGGCAATTCCCAGCAGAATGCAACCGGCAATGTAGGAGTCTGCCAGGGCCACTGGTCCTCCCCGAATCACCTCCGTCTCCATTAGTAGGGGGCGAAACAGTCCCCCCAGGAAAAACTGGGCGATGATCACCATGGTGAAGGGTTTAATCAACCAATTAACCACGAGAGTTAAGAGCACGGGGCGGGGGGTTTGGGCGGCCCGCTTAGCCTGGGAAAAGTCGATCTTCACCATGATGGGATACATCATGAAGAATAGACAGAAGGCGATGGGTAAGGAGACCTGATAGAGGCTGAGGGCATCCAAGCTAACCGCCAGACCAGGAAACAGCCGGCCCAGCCCAATGCCAATCACAATGCAGAGCAATACCCAGAGGCTGAGGTAACGTTCGAAGATAGTCAGTGAAGCCATTGCATTCCATTAATCCGGTGGACAGGGGCAAGCCGGCCGGAGGGCGGTGCTCTGGCGCAGCTCCCCCAGGTACTGCTCCAAGACTAATAGTTGGGATAGGTTGAGGCGGTAGTAGATCCACCGGCCCTGCTGGCGGGCGTGCACCAGGTTGGCCGCCTTCAGGGCCTTGAGGTGGAAGGAGAGTTTGGATTGGGCAATTTGGATGCGATCGCAGAGGTCACAGACACACATTTCCTGGTGCCGCAATAATTCCACCACCTGTAGGCGGGTGGGGTCGGCCAGGGCCTTAAAGCCCGGCAGGACGAACCTGAGGGAATCGGGAGCAACGGTTACAACCAAGGCCTTGGATCACAGCTACGCCTTAGCAGTGTAACAAGGGACGGCGACGCCAGGCGGGGAGATGCGGATCGGCAACTGATACCATGGAAGCATGATCCCCAGGGATCTAACCTATCTGATTGTTCAAGGAACCTTGGCATGGCCGAAATTCAATTTGCCCGTGGAATCGCCGAACCCGTAGTCCCCGATGTTAGAATCACCCGGGCTAAGGACGGATCTAATGGCGCCGCCACCTTTTACTTTGACTACCCCCAGGCCCTTAGCCAGGAGGGGGTCGAGGTCACCGGCATGTACCTGGTGGACGAAGAGGGGGAATTAGTCACCCGGGAGGTCAACGGCAAATTTATCAACGGCGAACCGGCGGGCATCGAGGCCACCTACGTGATGAAAAGTGTTGAGGAATGGGACCGCTTCATGCGCTTCATGGGCCGTTACGCCGAGAAGAATGGCCTGGGCTTTACCAAAAGCTAACCGATGGCCCATCCCGCCCCCCTTTCCCGGCCGATTCTCTGTGCGGTGGGCACCATCAGTGACAGCCGCACCCCCGCCACCGACAGCAGTGGCCAGCTAATTCAAACCCTGCTATTAGGGGCGGGACATCGGGTCAAGGGCTATCGCATGGTGCCAGACCAGGCTGACCAGATCCGGGCCCTCTGCCAGGAGTGGAGCCAGCCCGACGGGGTGGAGGCGGTGATTTTAACCGGCGGCACCGGTATTGCCCCCCGCGACGTCACCTACGAAGCCGTCAGCACCCTGCTGCAGAAAACCCTACCGGGCTTCGGTGAGTTGTTTCGCCAGCTTAGCTTCCAGCAGGTGGGCAGCCGGGCCCTGGCCTCCCGGGCGATCGCCGGGGTGTACCGATCTACCTTAATTTTTGCCCTACCCGGCTCCAGGGGCGCCGTGGAGCTGGCCCTGGGGGAACTGATCTTGCCGGAACTGCCCCACCTGGTGGCTTTGCTCAGGTCTTAACAGGGTTAGAGGGCCAGGCTGGCCAGTCCCAGGTAGCGGAGGCCCTGGGGGGTGACCTCAAAGCGGCAGGGCAGCACCTGCACCCCCGCGGCGATCGCCGCCCGCAGCAACTGGCCGTAGGTGGGGTCCGCCTGATCGCCGGGGGCAAAGGTGGTGCAGTCTCCCCGGTTGATAAAGTACAGCATCACCCCCCGGCCCTGCTCCCCCAGGTCCATCAGTTCCTGCAGGTGCTTTTGCCCACGGCTGGTGACCGTGTCAGGGAAGAGGGCCAGCTGGCCCTGGGCCCAGGTGGTGTTTTTCACCTCAATGTAGGTGGTGGGCCGCCCCTCCCCGCTGACCAGAAAATCAATCCGACTCTTATTGTCCTGGCCGTAGGGCACCTCGGCTTTGATCGTAGTGTAGGGCCCCAGCTCAGGCAGTAATCGGGCTTCCAACAGCGATCGCACCACCCGGTTGGGCAGGGCCGTATTGGCGCCCGCCCAGGTGGGCGCCGTATCATTGACCGCCGCTAGTTCCCAGGTGTAGGCCAGTTTGCGCTTGGGGCTGGGGTCATGGGAAACCATCACCGCCCCCCCGATCTGACAGATACCGGTCATCGGCCCCGTGTTGGGGCAGTGGGCGGTAATCAGTTCCCCCGTATCCAGCTGGATGTCGGCGAAAAATCGCTTGTAACGCTTCACCAGGGTACCGGCGTAGAGGGTGGGAAAGGGGTAGAACCAGTCGGCGGCCATGGGCAGGTCAAGGGAAAGGATCATCGAGAGCTAAGCCATGCCCCGCAGGGATTGCTCAGTGCTGGGGTCAAACAGGTGCACTTGATCGGGGGCGATCGCCAGCCACACCTCCTCCCCCAGGGCCACCCGCGGCTCGGGGGGGACCCTGGCCTGCACGGTCAAGCCGGGGCTACCCACCGTCAGGTAGGTTTCGCTGCCCAGGGCCTCCTGGTGCAACACCTGGCCGCGGATGTTTTTGGGGGCCGGCAGAGCCAAACTCAAGTGTTCAGGGCGAATTCCCAACAACAGTGATCGGCCATCGTAGGGCCCCAGCTGGTCATGCCAGGAGCTGGGTAGGGAGAGGCGGAAGTGGGCATGGGTAACCAGGTAGGGCGCCTGCACCTGCACCGGGATAAAGTTCATCGGCGGGGAGCCGATAAACTCCGCCACAAACCGGTTAGCGGGGGTTCTGTAAAGATCCAGGGGAGGGGCCACCTGCTGAATTTGTCCTTGATTCATCACGGCGATGCGATGACCCATGGTCATGGCCTCCACCTGGTCGTGGGTGACGTAGATCGTAGTAATCCCCAATTGCCGCTGTAGATTGACGATCTGGGCCCGGGTTTCCATGCGCAGCTTGGCATCCAGGTTAGAGAGGGGCTCATCCATCAAAAACGCCTGGGGGTTACGGGCCATGGCCCGCCCCAGGGCCACCCGCTGTTTTTGCCCGCCAGACAACTGGCGGGGGTAACGGTTTAGCAGACCCTCAATTTGCAACATTTGGCTGACGGCCCGCACCCGCTGCTCAATCACCTGCTCCGCCCTAGAGCTATAGCGCAGCCCCCTGGGCAAGGATCGAGTCAGCCCCCCCAGCAGGGTTTGCCAGGGGGTGGTTTGGGCTAGAACTTGGCCTAATGCTTGATTTGGGTCAGGATCGGCTAAGGCGGGGGGCAGATCCCCCCCCATGCGGCGCAGGCCGAAGGCCAGGTTATCGTATACCGTCAGGTGGGGGTAAAGGGCATAGCTCTGAAACACCATGGCGATGTCCCGCTGTTTCGGGGGAAGGTCATTGACCAGGCGATCGCCCACCCAGATCTGACCGGCGGTAATTGGCTCTAAACCGGCAATTAATCGCAACAGGGTACTCTTGCCGCAGCCCGACGGCCCCACCAGCACCATAAACTCTCCATCCTCAACCCTCAGGTTGATGCGCTTCAGCACGGTGCTGCCCGACTGGTGCGACTCGGACCCCTGGGCCGGCCCAGAACCAGCCCCCGATGGAAAGGTTTTATAAAGGTTTTCGATCAGGACTTGGGCCACGATAACGGGGAAATAACAATAGCAAGGGCGGAACAAATCCGGGCGGAGGCCTAGGGCCAACCCGATCCGGAATCAATTCGTCCGACCTCAAGGGTTTCAGGACGTTCTGCGGACCACCCTCGGGTTTTGCCGCAGAACCCCAACGTAGTATAGCTTTGGCCAGAACCCTTAGGATAGGATTGGTTGGGCAATTTGATAGCTCGCCATTGATAGGCTTGGCTGGTGTTACAAGACTTCAGGGGGCAGAGTCTGGGTAATCCCTCTAGCCAAGGCGACCAAAGCTATCGTTGCCGCCCCCCGTAATCAGTAATCAGTCTAATAGACTACTAGCCCCTGATTTAGCTATGTTCACCGCCATTGCCATCCTCCCCGCCGATCCCCAAACCCCCGTAGCCGCTACCCTGGCCCTGACCGCGGGCGATCGGCAAAAGTCACGCCACCGATTTATTAGCGAAGCAGGTCTCACCGTCCACCTCAATCTGCCCAGGGGCTCCATTCTGCGCCATGGGGACCTATTAGTCTGCCAGGACCAGCAGGTCCTACGGGTAGTGGCTAAACCGGAGCCGGTGGTGGTGGTCAGGGCCACTGCACCCCTGGCTCTCCTGCGGGCGGCCTACCATCTGGGCAATCGCCATGGCGCCCTGGAAATCCAGGGAGATTGCCTAAAGTTTGAGCCCGACCCGGTGTTAGAAGCGATGCTCCAACAACTGGGGGGGCTGCACCTGGAGGTCACCATCCTGCCCTTTGAGCCCGAGGTGGGAGCCTACCGCCAGGGGGCCAGCCATAGTCATAGTTGAGGGCGATTATCCGCTAAATGCCTTACTAATACCTAGCGGGACAAACTCAGTCAACTATGGCCATTTTCTTATAGGAACTCTTGCCCCCTTAGCCTTATGAACGGAGGAGGTTTCTTACTCCAATTCCAGTGCTGCAGACTCAAGTCTCAGTCAATAGAGGTCTATTGTAGAAAGATCGACCCGGCCACCGGATTATCCTTCGCTTCACCGGCTTCTTAAGCTATGGGTAGTTGCCCAGACCCAGCAGGTAGGCTTTGGGATAAAAAAACTTCAGCCCCCACGCTGGCCGCGAGGAGGCTGACTTAAAACATCAAAGGTATGTGGTTGCTACCCTAAGCGATAAGCAAGATCAAGGATGCCCATGCCAAAACAACACGGACTCTAGGAACTTACTTTTCCAGGATCACCTTGGCTACCATACCGGCTCCTCGGTGGGGGGCGCAGTAATAAGCATAGGTACCAGCGGGCATGTCGTCGGTAAAGGTGGCGGAGTAGCTTTCCCCGGGGGCAAAAGTTAACTGAGTGTGGGAAATAGAATCGGCCAGAGCCTTATCCGCAGGGCTATTAGCCTCGTCAAACACCACGTTGTGGGGAGCCATCTTGTTGTTCACCCAGGTGACCGTGTCTCCGGGTTTTACGGTAACCGTGTTGGGCTCAAATACAAGCAAACCGGCATCATTACCCATCTTAATGTCGTAGTTAGTAGCGGAGGCTGGCGCTGAAACCAGGGTCAGGGTGCCCACCAGTAGTAGAACAGACAGAACGGCAATCCCCAAGCGTTGGGTCACACGAATCAGATGCTTCATAAATACCTCTCAAGGCTTACTGTCGTTAACTCGAAATAGGGAGTGAATACAGGGTTTGATATAGATCGATTGATCAAATCTGACAACTCAGGCCAGCTCTGCAAATCGGCCCACCCTCATGATCACCCGTCCGCCCACGGCACGGGGCGCTATACTGGCGGCGCTGAGAAGCGAGTCTTGCCCGTTCCCCACATATCACCAATCACCTTAGGTTGTAACAGAATGTGACCGGAAATGGCTACTAAATCTTCTTCGGTAAGACTCCGCATTTTAGGGAAGATATCCGCACTCTTTTTGCTGGGGTGAACCTGGGAGATGTCAGTGAGCCCGTCGTAGGTGGTGGGCTCCTTCAGATAGCTGACTAGGGTTTCAATATTGTCGCGGGGAGGCAGGGCTCCAGCCAAGGATTCTGGGTCCAGACCTACCGTTGGATTGGTCTTGGTGATGCCACCCACGTGGCAGGTGCCGCAGGCGTAATTAAACTGACGACGGCCACGGGTGACTTGCTCGAGGGATAACACCACCGTATCTCCCTGGGGATTAAGCTTAACCGTGCGAGTGGCCTCATCTAGCTCAGCCGCAATGGCATCTCCCATTATCAAATGGCTGATAAAGAAGAGTGCGACTGCAACTAGCCAAATGCATCTCTTCACCATGGTTCTCCTCATAATATATAGGGCTTAGGTATGGACGATCAACACAGCCAACCACAAGGAATCAGCCATGTGGTCGATGGTAATACTGACTATCATGCCACCGAACGGGGACCATTCCCCACATTTCCCGGCAACTTACCCCCAACTTACCCCAGGCGAGGGCTTCGGAGGGCTCAATCTGCCACAACGTGGACAGAGGGACTGTGGTGAGTCTGCTCATCAGGCCAATTCAGAGCAATTTCCTGACTCTGTCGAGGGGGAATCGGGGGTGCTGGGTGGAGAAGAATCAACTGGGCCAGGGTTGACTTGAGGGTGGTGCGGGGCACAATCAGATCGACAAAGCCGTGATCCCGCAGATACTCAGCGGTCTGAAAGTCCTCCGGTAGCTTTTCCCGGAGGGTTTGTTCCACTACCCGACGACCAGCGAAGCCAATGGTAGCCTTGGGTTCCGCCAGAATAATATCCCCCAGCATGGCAAAGCTGGCGGTCACGCCGCCGGTGGTGGGATGGGTTAACACCGGTAGGTAGAGTAACCGGGCGGCCTGATGTTGCTGCAGGGCCCCCGATATCTTAGCCATTTGCATCAGGCTGAGCAGACCCTCCTGCATCCGGGCCCCGCCGGAGGCACAGACAATAATCACCGGCCGTCGGTCAGCGGTACCCTGCTCAATCAGGCGAGTAAGTTTTTCCCCCACCACCGAGCCCATGCTGCCTCCCATAAAGCGAAAGTCCATCACGCCGAGGGCGATGGGTAACCCCTCTAAGGTTCCTAGACCGGTCTGGACGGCATCCGCCAGTTGGGTTTTGACCTGGGTATCTCGCAGACGGTCGGCATAGGTTTTACGGTCTTTGAAGTTGAGCGGATCCTGGGGGCGAATTTGGGTATCCAGGGGCTGCCAGGTGCCGGCATCCACCAACTGACGAATACGTTCGTCACTAAAGATGCGATGGTGATGGCCACATTCACCACAGACCCAGTAGTTGGCTCGCAGATCCTTGGTGTAGGTCAGCACATCACACTGCTCACACTTAGTCCAGAGGCCATCGGCAATTTCCCGCTCGTGGTGATCTTCACTGGTGGGGCCAGCCTTGCGGCGATTAGCAAACCAATCGAACAAAGACATATTTTCTGTATGGGCTCAAGGGCGACAGAAACAACGGGACAGACCACCCCGTAGGGTGCATTTTCCATCCTAGCGGGTTTAGGCCGTCTGCGATCGCTACGTGGCCTGCCGCTATTACGAAACCAAACCCCGGTCCTCCTAGTGGGGTACCGGAGTAAATTGTGAATGGCTGTGAAGCAGACCGGCGATCGCTGGCCCCTGGCCGTTAGAATAAAAGCGTTGTTCCTAAGCGGTTAGAACTATGTCCGTTGAAGCCGTTGGTAGCCCGCCCCCCGAGGCCGATCAGGTCCGCGCTGTGCTAGAACAGCAACTTCCCCAGATTATCGCCAGTTTCAACCAGGTCCTGCGGGATCAGTACGGTGTGGTTGGAGTTAGTGTGGGAGGCTTTACGGTGGTTCCTAGCGCCAGCGAAGCCGTCGGCATTACCTGCGATCAAGACGGCTGCTCCATTGCCGAGGCATGATGGCTAGGGCCCATTGATCACCCCCGTGCTTGATTTAGCCAATCTATTTCCCTTTCCCCTGGATGACTTTCAGTACCAAGCCGTTGCTGCTTTGGATGGGGGGAAGTCAGTGGTAGTCTGTGCCCCCACCGGCTCGGGTAAGACCTTGGTCGGGGAATACGCCATTCACCGGGCCCTGGCCCATGGTCGGCGGGTATTTTACACTACTCCCCTGAAGGCCCTGTCTAATCAGAAACTGCGAGACTTTCGCGAGCAGTTTGGGGATCAACAGGTGGGTCTGCTCACCGGAGACCTCTCGATTAATCGGGAGGCGCCGATTGTGGTGATGACCACCGAGATTTTCCGGAACATGCTCTACGGCACCCGCATCGGCGAAACCGGCACCACCCTACAGCAGGTGGAGGCGGTGGTGTTGGATGAATGCCACTACATGAACGATCGCCAGCGGGGCACGGTGTGGGAAGAATCGATTATTTACTGCCCCCCCGAAATTCAACTACTGGCCCTATCCGCCACGGTGGAAAACAGCGGTCAGTTGACAGACTGGCTGCAGCGGGTGCACGGCCCCACGGAGCTAATTTATTCCGACTTTCGGCCGGTACCGCTGCAATTTCACTACTGCACCAGCGGTCGCCTGGTACCCCTGCTAGATAGTAGCCAAACCAAGGTTAACCCCCAGCTCAAGAAACAACGCCGTCCCCAACGCCAGCCCGGTCGGCGGAGCGGCAACCGCATTGCCCTTGCCTCCGTGGTTGAGCAGTTGCGCCAGCGGGATATGTTACCGGCTATCTACTTTATTTTCAGCCGCCGGGGCTGCGACAAGGCGGTGGAGGAGGTCAGCCAACTCTCCCTGGTGACCCCGACGGAGGCCCTGGCCCTGCAGCAGCGCATTGATGCCTTTTTACTGGCTAACCCGGAGGCGGGTCGGGTCGGTCAGGTTGAGCCCCTCTACCGGGGCATTGCCGCCCACCATGCCGGGATTTTGCCCCTGTGGAAGGGGCTGGTGGAGGAGTTGTTTCAAGCCGGTTTAATTAAGGTGGTGTTTGCCACTGAAACCCTAGCGGCGGGCATCAACATGCCGGCCCGCACAACCGTGATTGCCAGCCTCTCGAAACGCACCGACAATGGCCATCGTTTGCTGACCGCTTCGGAGTTTTTGCAGATGGCCGGGCGGGCGGGACGCCGTGGTATGGACCAGCAGGGCCATGTGGTGACTGTAGAAAGCCCCTTTGAAGGCTGGCGGGAGGCGGTTCACCTGTCCACCTCCGGCGCCGATCCCCTGGTTAGCCAGTTCACCCCCAGCTACGGCATGGTATTGAACCTATTGCAGACCCATAGCCTGGAGGAGGCTAAGGATTTAATTGAACGCAGCTTTGGTCAATACCTGGCCACCCTGCATCTACTCCCCCAGCAGGAGGAAATTGCCCGCATCGAGGCGGAGATCGGCCATCACCAGGCCCAGTTAGCGACGATTGACCTCGCCCTACTGGAGGATTACGCCAAACTCAAAGCCCGCTTAAAGGAGGACCAGCGCCTGCTTAAGACCCTACAACAGCAGGCGGCCACCGTGCTGGCAGAGGATGTGGCCAAAATGGTGCCCTTTGCTATTGCCGGTACCCTGCTTTCCCTGAAGGGCAAACATTTTGCCGTGGCCCAACCCATGCCGGCAGTGTTGGTGGGCAAGGTTCCCGGCTCTGGCCAGTTTCCCTACTTGATTTGCCTGACCCAGGATAACCACTGGTATGTGGTCACCAGCGGCGATGTGGTGGGGCTCCATGCCGACATTCCCAGGCTGCGGGGGGTAGATAACCTGGGGATCCCAAGCGATCTTACCCCCACGCCGGGGCAACATCGTCGAGGTAATGACCTCACCGCCGCCCTGGTGGCGACCATGCCGGTACCACCAACCCTGGAGGAGCTGGCCCCGGAGGTCAAACACCAGCATGACCAGGTTTTAGCCCTGACCGACCAAGTGAACCAGCACCCTGCGGCCCAGTGGCATAATCCGGGGGCCCTATTAAAACGACAACGACACCTGGAAAGCCTGCAGCAAGAACTGGGCGATCGCCAAGCTAAACTACAACAGTACAGCGGTCGTTACTGGCAGGAGTTCCTCAATATTATGGCGGTGCTCAAGCACTTTAAGGCTTTGGTGGATAGTCGCCCCACCGACCTGGGAGAAATGGCCGCCGCCATCCGGGGGGAGAATGAACTGTGGCTAGCTCTAGCCCTGGCCTCCGGGGAGTTTGAGGCCCTCAATCCAGCCCAGTTAGCGACCGCCTGCGCTGCGCTGATGACGGAGAACTCCCGTCCCGACAGTTGGTGTCGCTACGATCTCTCCGGATCCGTTGAGGAGTGCCTGGGGGGGCTGCACAGTCTCCGTCGCCAGCTGTTTCAACAGCAACATCGCCACCAGGTGATGGCCCCCATCTGCTTGGAGTACGATCTGGTACCCCTGGTGGAGCAGTGGGCCCTGCAGGTAGATTGGGTAACCCTCTGTGGCCACACCAGCCTAGATGAGGGGGATATTGTCAGAATGTTGCGGCGTACCCTCGATCTGCTGTCCCAGATTCCCCATGTTCCCTACCTTAGCGATCGCCTACGCCGCCATGCTCGAGAGGCCCGTGACCTATTAAATCGCTTTCCAATTAATGAAGATGGAGAGGATTAATACATTTCTTCATGGAAACTTGATTGACTGGCAAGGTTTTCTCTATACGATTATTCGTATAGAGCGGTTTTCGACCGGATGAGGTAGGGACATGATGCTCAGAACTATGAACTGATAGATTCTCTCTTAGTTGGGGTGTATCTCATGCGTTCAGAAACCGCTATAATAATTTGTGAGGTCTTTAGTCAAGAAAATATTCAAGTCATATTCTTAAGCATGAATTCTTAAACATAAAGCATATCCAGCTTGAAAACTTGAGGTTTTCCTTGAGTGCAAACTTCAAATCTGGCCATGGTTTTCTCAACATAGTTTTAGCTAGAACACCTAGGGAAGGGCTGATTGACTGACAAACAGGCACCGCCCTCTCCCCAACCCGTCTCCCGCTCTGGGAGAGGGGCTTATGAGCCAGGTTTTCGGTTTGAAGTCCCTTCTCCCCTTGTGGGAGAAGGGATTTAGGGATGAGGGAAAAAAGATTTGTCAGTCAACTAGAGGGAAGGGTTAATCGATTAACACCAAATTGCATACTCCTTCTGGTGCGCCTCTGCTCTTTTCCAGGTGGCTATGACTATAGTAGTTCGTAAACCCATGAAATATAGCTCAACTAACCAAAGTCTTTTAGGCCATCAGTCTAGTAAATGCGCTTATGCTTCATCTGAGTAAGGGCGATTACAAGCATCCAGGGACTCACCCTCGAATCAGGTGAGTCATTCCTATACAGTTTTGGTTTTTACCGATAGACTTTGTCCTAGGTATTTTAGTTAAATTCATAGTTCTGGAGAATTTATGCAATACAGTGCTTTTGGTTTAGCCCTTACAACTGCAGCTGTTTTAGGATGGCTTTCACCTGCCAAGGCCCAGAGTATACCTGACTATTATGGTGGTATTGGGGTGAGGGCATTCTTGAATGATCCGACATCTTTTGTAGTTGATTCAAAGCTTAAAATTGCCGATATCGGTGATTTCAGCTTGTCTACGAGACCAGCAGTCATGGTCGGTGGAGACATTGTCGAAGGACGTTTACCGGTAACCGTGGAAACAGCCGTTACATCAAGTATTTACCCCTATGCTGGCTTTGGACTAGCCTACAATACCGGTGGTGCCGAGAAAATTGAGCCGATGGTGACGGGGGGGTTAGATATCCGAGTGGCTGAACGTTTATACCTTGACAGCAACTTAAATGTCATCTTTAAGAGTGGCGCTGGCACGGACACAGAATTACTATTCACCCTTAATTACAAAATTTAGTTACCCTATTTCTCATCTTGTTTACTAATTATCGGCCCATTAGAATCAAGCCACAGCGTGATTTTGTTCCGTCAAACCCGTCTTTTCAAATAAAATAATATTTATCAAGTTTATGATAAAAAAAGTTGTCTTTTCAGTGATTACTGCGGCTAGTGTTTTAGGCTTAAATTGCTCGACCCAGGCCCAACCTATGCCTGACTACTACCTTGGCCTGGGGGTGCGACCTGAATTGATTGGTAATGATAGTACAGCTCTTGTAATTGACTCTAAGGCGAAAATTGCCACCCTGGGGGATTTCACCCTATCCACCCGGCCATCGGTGTTGTTTGGCGGCGGCATTACCGAAACCCGGCTGCCGATTACCGCAGAGGTGCCCCTAGGCGATAGCTTCTTTCCCTATGCAGGGGTGGGCTTTGCCTACAACACCGATGGCCGGGAAAGAATTGAAGCCATGGTGACTGGCGGAGTAGATATTCGGGTCGGCAAGAATCTATACGTGGACGTCAACTTAAATGTGATTTCTGAAGATGGAATCGCCGACGTTGATGCCGATTTTGTTTTTAGCCTTAATTATAGGCTGTAGATTGATCAGTTTCCCCAGGCCTGGGGGTTAATGAATTGTTGGGTAATGGGTAAAGTTGCTGGCATCTTACCCCGGCCTAAGCCGTGATCCGTTGCCAAGTTCCCCTTTTTTAGGTGGATACCGGATGACATTTGTCGCCCTCAGGGCCGTCATCCGGCTAGCGGTCTATGGTATGGTTTCCCTTTAGATAAACCTGAATTATTCAAGGGTTAGCACCGTTGACCGCCCCCTCTTCCCAAACCTGGAGCCAGCGCTTCGAGTCAGCCCTGCATCCAGCCATTGCCCAGTTCAATGCCAGCATTGGCTTTGATATTGAATTACTGGAGTACGACCTGACCGGCTCCATCGCCCATGCCAAAATGCTGGCGAAAACCGGCATTATCTCCCCTTCTGAGGGGGAGGCGATCATCACCGGATTGGAAACCATCCGCCAGGAATACCAACGGGGGGAATTTCGCCCCGGTATTGAGGCGGAGGATGTCCACTTTGCCGTAGAACGTCGCCTTACCGAGTTGATTGGCGATGGCGGCAAAAAACTCCACACCGCCCGCTCCCGTAATGACCAGGTGGGCACTGATATTCGCCTTTATCTGAGATCGCAAATCCTGGCCCTGCAGGAGCAACTGCACCAATACCAGCGGGCCCTGCTCACCCTGGCCCAGGACCATGTGGAAACCCTAATTCCCGGCTATACCCACCTGCAGCGGGCCCAGCCCCTGAGCTTAGCCCACCACCTGCTGGCCTACGTGGATATGGCCCAGCGGGATGGGGAACGGCTCCAGGATGGGCTGAAGCGAGTGAATATTTCCCCCCTGGGGTGCGGGGCCCTGGCGGGCACTACCTTTCCCATCGATCGCCACTACTCGGCGGAGCTGCTAGGGTTTGAGCGGATCTACGGCAACAGCCTGGACGGGGTGAGCGATCGGGATTTTGCCATTGAATTCGCCTGCGCCGCCAGTCTGATCATGGTGCACCTCTCCCGCCTGGCGGAGGAAATGATTCTCTGGGCCTCGGAGGAGTTTGGCTTTGTCACCCTCAGGGACAGCTGCTCCACCGGATCCAGCATTATGCCCCAGAAAAAGAACCCCGATGTGCCGGAGCTAGTGCGGGGTAAAACCGGGCGGGTGTTTGGACACCTACAGGGGTTACTGGTGATGATGAAGGGGCTGCCCCTGGCCTACAACAAGGATCTGCAGGAAGACAAAGAGGCCCTGTTTGATACGGTGCGGACGGTGCGCGGCTGTCTTGAGGCCATGACGATTTTGCTCCAGGAGGGGGTCAGCATCCAGGTACCTCGCCTGCAGGAGGCGGTGGATGGGGACTACGCCAATGCCACCGATGTGGCCGACTACCTGGCGGCTAAGGGAGTGCCCTTCCGGGAGGCCTACAACCTGGTGGGCCAGGTGGTGCGCACCTCCCTTCAGGCGGGTAAACTCCTGCGGGATCTGAGCCTGGCGGAATGGAAGGGGATTCACCCCGCCTTTGGGGAGGATATCTACGCTGCCATTACCCCCCGCCAGGTGGTCTCCGCCCGCAATAGCTACGGTGGCACCGGCTTTGATCAGGTGCGTCAGGCCCTACAACGGGCCCAACAGCGTCTGGAGGAGGGGGCTCAACCATGACCATTAGCCTCTGTATGATTGTTAAGGATGAGGCTGCTTCCCTAGCCACCACCCTGGACAGCGCTCGGGATTGGGTGGACGAGATGGTGGTGGTGGACACTGGCTCCACGGACACCACCCGGGAGGTGGCCCAAGCCGGGGGGGCCCAGGTCTACGAATTTCCCTGGGGGGATGACTTCGCCGCCGCCCGCAATGCCTCCCTGGCCAGAGCCACGGGGGACTGGGTGCTGGTGCTGGATGCGGATGAGGTGCTGTTGCCGGAGGTGGGTCAGCTACTGCGGGATCTTGACCGGGGGCAACCCCTAGGGGCGATCTCCGCCGCCGATGTGCTGGCCCTGAACCTGCTACGGCTGGAACTGGGGGCCCCCCAGTCTCCCTACACCCTGATTACCCGCTGTTTCCGGCGCCTCCCGACGGTGAGTTTTTACCGGCCCTACCATGAAACGGTGGATGACAGCCTGGCGGCCTTACAGGCCCAGGAACCGCGCTGGCAGGTGGTTACCCTCACCACCGTGGCCCTTCACCACCGAGGCTACGATCCCGCCGTCGTGGTGCAACGGGGTAAATTTGAGCGGGCTCGCGAGGCCATGGTCACCTACCTGGCCAACCACCCCGATGATGCCTACCTGGCTAACAAATTGGCCGCCCTCTATATCCAGGCCGAGCAAACTGATCAAGCCCTGGATCTACTGCAGCGAGCCCTTACCCAGGCTACCAGCCCCGACCCTATCACCCGCTACGAACTCTACTACCACCGGGCCCTGGCTCAATCCACCACCGATCCGCAGCGGGCCTGTGAAGACTATGCTGCCGCTTTGGCCCAGACGGTGCCTCCCTGCCTCACCCTGGGGGCCTTAATTAACCTGGGTAGCCTGAAAAAGACTGAGGGCGACCTGACCGCGGCCCTGGACCTATTTGACCGGGCGATTGCCATCGACCCCAGCCTGGCCATCGCCCACTACAACCGGGGCACCACCCAACGGGCTCGGGGCTATCTCGAGGAGGCGATCGCTGCCTACCAACGGACAATTGAGCTAGACCCAAACTATGCCCAAGCTTACCAAAATCTAGGGGTAGCGCTCTTTAAGTTAGGTCAACTTACCGAAGCTCTGGAGGCCTTTCGTCAGGCTCTAGGTCGCTATCGACAGCAAGACCCTGACTACGCAGTAAAACTGCAACAGGGCATACAGCAACTCGGCATCCCAAAGGAATTACTGTTGCAGGCTCATTTGCTATAGCGGGGATCATCCCAAGCAAAACCATCGGTACCACTAGGAGCAACGTGGCGCTTTTGCCAGGTCAGATCTGAACCGTAGGTGCCAGGCCGCCAATGCCGGCTACGGCTATCATCTCCAGAGGTCATGGTGTCCTTATCACCAGTACGGTGGTGGCCCTGCACCGAGGAAGATGCCATCCTTAAATCAGCCGCTTGATTGGTTTCTGAACGTAGGACCAGAAGAGCTTTAAGTCGATTAACAATACCGTCCCAGCTTAAGTCCGGTTGCTTCAGCAGCTCCCGTAGGGTATTAAGGGCCCCCTGGGCCGCCCCATCCCCATCGTCAAATTGCAAGGGTTCGGAGGAGCGTAGGGGATCAATCTGTACCGCTGCGATCGCTTGGCGAACAGCGGTTCTGATTTGGTTGTGCAACTCTCGCTTCGCTTTTTCGTACTGATGGTGCCAACCCTTTTCACTGGACGCATAAAGAGCAGGAAGCCGGTTTAGGGCGTAGGTTTCGACCTCTGTGGCTTTCAGGTACTTAGCCACCCGCGGAGCTAAAACTTGCAGCTGTAAGTCCACCTCTTCTGCCACAAGCAACTCCATGACGTTAATATGGGATCGCTTAGGAACCTCGTGAATGACTTTCATAGCCTATCCATTAGTAGCTTAGAACGATAAGGTCTTGGCAGGAACCAAGTACCACCTTAACTCAACTCACCTCAACACCATTCCCGCAAAACCGTTAACCTAGCCGTAAGGCCGTTGCTGCCTAAAACCTGAGTGCCATTGCTTGCCTAGCGGAAAATTGGGCAAGGCCTATGAGACTGATGCCTCTGACCTAGGAAATTCCTAACCCATACTCCCTCAGAGCAAACTCCATCGCTGTAAATCAATCAGGTTATCCACAGAGTGGAGAATTAAGACCTTACTTTTTAAAACCTTTAAGTATATTTTTACCCATATTAGGGATTTTGCGCAAGGTATATGTTGCAAAAACAACCACTGGTGTCAACTTTCATAAAGTCCTCCGGTATAGCAGTCGCCAGTCCGGTTAAGCCAAGACGGCAATGTCATTTGCTGTGGACTGAGGTCTGGGGCTTTACTCGGTGACTTGATCTTAGTGACTACAACCCTATTGTCACGATGACAACTTTAAATAAAAAAATCTGGATCCTGAGAAACTCTGAGGACCCAGGTTACTCCTATGGTTACTCTTAACTCCGCAGCGACGCAGTGGTTAACTCCGCTGGCAGTCGCTTAAAGGATAGCCGTTCGTTATCCACATCTACAAAGATGGTGTCGCCATCGCCAAACTCTCCCCGTAGGATAGCTTTGGCGATTTGGGTTTCCAGCTCCCGTTGGATGGCCCGTTTCAGGGGGCGAGCGCCGTAAACCGGGTCGTACCCCACCTCCGCCAGAAAGTTAAGGGCGGCCTCCGATAGGCGGACGACCATCTTGCGATCGCGTAGACGGTCTGCCAGTCGGGCGATCTGTAGCTTCACAATCTGACGCAGTTGATCCTTGCGCAGGCCGTGGAAGATAATCATTTCGTCAATCCGGTTAAGGAACTCTGGCCGGAAGCTGGACCGCATCGCCTCCATCACCCGGGCCTTCATTTCTTCGTACTGGCTATCGTCACCGGCCACATCCAGAATGTACTGGGAGCCAATGTTGCTGGTCATGATGATGACGGTGTTCTTAAAGTCCACGGTGTGGCCCTGGGCATCGGTGACCCGCCCATCATCCAGGATCTGCAGCATGACGTTAAAGACATCCGGGTGGGCCTTCTCAATTTCGTCAAAGAGAATCACCGCAAAGGGGCGACGGCGAATTGCTTCGGTGAGTTGGCCACCTTCGTCGTAGCCGACGTAGCCGGGGGGGGCTCCGATCAGGCGGGAGACGGTGTGTTTCTCCATGTACTCCGACATGTCGATGCGCACCATGGCCTCCTCGGTGTCAAACAGGTAGGCGGCCAGGGCCTTGGCTAGTTCGGTTTTACCGACACCGGTGGGGCCCAGGAAGATAAAGCTGGCAGTGGGGCGGTTGGGGTCGGCCAGGCCCGCCCGCGATCGCTGGATGGCATCGGCCACGGCGGTGACCGCCTCCTCCTGACCAATCACCCGCTGGTGTAGCTCGTCCTCCAAGAGCAGCAGCTTCTGCATTTCTGACTGCACCAATTTGCTGACCGGAATGCCGGTCCACTTGGAAATAATTTCCGCAATGTCCGCCTCGGTCACCTCCTCCCGCAGCAGAGTTTTGCCACTGGTCTGGGTGTCGCTGAGCTGGGCCTCCACCGTTTCTAACCGGCGCTGCAGCTCGGTGAGTTTGCCGTACTTGAGCTCCGCCGCCCGGTTCAGGTCATAGTCCCGCTCCGCCTGCTGAATCTCAATGTTGACCCGGTCGATCTCCTCCTTAACGGACTGAATCTGATCGATCACACCCTTCTCCGCCTGCCACTGGGCATTGAGGCTGCTCTGTTGTTCCTTCAGGTTGGCCAGTTCTTTCTCCAGCCGATCCAGTCGGTCCAGGGAGGCACTGTCACTTTCCTTTTGCAGGGAGAGCCGTTCCATTTCCAGTTGCAGGATCTTGCGGTCCACCTCGTCCAGTTCCTCTGGCTTAGAGGTGATTTCCATTTTTAACTTGGCGGCGGCTTCATCCACCAGGTCGATGGCCTTATCGGGGAGGAAGCGATCGCTGATGTACCGGGTCGACAGGGTGGCGGCCGCCACCAGGGCGCTGTCGGAAATCTTCACCCCGTGGTGCAGTTCGTAGCGCTCCTTCAGCCCCCGCAGAATGGAAATGGTGTCCTCCACCGTCGGTTGATCCACGTAGACCTGCTGGAAACGGCGCTCCAGGGCGGCGTCCTTTTCAATGTATTTGCGGTACTCGTCCAGGGTGGTGGCGCCGATACAGCGCAGTTCCCCCCGGGCCAGCATGGGTTTCAGCAGGTTACCGGCGTCCATCGCCCCCTGGGTAGCCCCGGCCCCCACCACGGTGTGGATTTCATCAATGAAGAGAATGATCTGGCCCTGGGAGTCGGTGACCTCCTTTAGCACCGCCTTCAGTCGCTCCTCAAACTCACCCCGATACTTAGCACCGGCAATCAGGGCCCCCATGTCCAGGGCGATTAACTGCCGGTCCTTGAGGGATTGGGGTACGTCACCGCTGACAATACGCTGGGCCAGACCTTCCGCAATAGCGGTTTTACCTACCCCGGGCTCCCCAATCAGCACCGGGTTGTTTTTGGTGCGGCGGGAGAGGATTTGGATGGTGCGGCGAATTTCGTCATCCCGGCCAATCACCGGATCGAGTTTGCCCTGGCGAGCCGCTTCGGTCAGGTCGCGGCCATACTTTTCTAAGGATTGATACTTACCTTCCGGGTTTTGGTCCGTCACTTTTTGGGTGCCTCGAATCTCTTGAATGACCTGTTTCAACTTCGTCTCCGTCAGCCCCAGCTCCTGGTATAAAGCTTTGCCGAAGCGATCGTCCCCCCCGTAGGCCAGCAACAGATGCTCAATGGAAATGTACTCGTCACCGTACTCCTGGCGCCACCGATCGGCCCGGTCCAACAGGGTGTCAAAGGACTTACCCAGGTAGACAGATCCGCCAGCACCGGATACCTTCGGTTGGCGGTTGATGAAGGCTTCGGTGCGATCGCGCAGTTGCGCCAGGTTGGTACCTACCTTAGTAAAAATACTATTGGCCAGCCCATCCTGTTCCAACAGGGCCAGCAGTAGATGTTCACTTTCTAGTTGTTGCTGCTGGGCCTGCTTAGCGCTGTCCTGCGATCGCACAACCGCTTCCCAGGCCTTTTCCGTAAATTGATTTTGGGTAGGTTGCATAGTGTGACTCTCCCCTGGTTAGGCTAGATAGTTCGATATGCTTGCATTGTAGAAACAATGGCCGGATCGCCAGGGACGGTGTTTACGATTGTTCGCGGGCGGTTTGCCGCCTGGGAGAGCAGAGGGTTAATCCCAGTTAAGCCAGGGCCCTATAAGGACTGTTTCCAATGGCACAATGTAGCTTCCTATACAAAATCCTGTCCCGGGTTGGGTTTAAGTGGTCTAAACTCATGGAATGGTTGTATTATCCCCTATGCTGTCCTGGGAAAGTTGACCTATCCTTGAGCTTTAGGGGTGACCTGGGAGTCATAGTCGTAGCCACCTTCAAGGGGGCCGCGAACAGCTAGAACGCCTACCCAGTATTTACCTTTGACTTTGACCGATCAACTCTGTTCTCAGCGTTGTGGTCAAAGCGATATATCCCAGGTAACGTTGGCGGCATGGATGCCTTATTGAGTTCCATGATGGTTTAAGCAACAAGTTATGGTCGTAATTCAAGATAAGCCGCTCGCCAACGTTTTCCGACAAATGTCAGGGGGAGCCTTTCCGCCCCTGATTGAGTCCTACGAACGGGGCAAGACGATTTTCTTCCCAGGGGATCCGGCGGAGCGAGTTTATTTTTTGTTGAAGGGGGCGGTGAAGCTGTCCCGGGTCTACGAAGCCGGGGAGGAAATCACCGTAGCCCTGCTGCGGGAAAATACGGTGTTTGGAGTGTTGTCCCTGATTACTGGCAACCGTTCCGATCGCTTCTACCACTCCGTGGCCTTCACTCCGGTAGAACTGATGTCTATTCCCATCGATCAGGTGGAGCAGGCCCTGGCGGACCACCCCGAGCTGGCCCTATTGATGCTGCGGGGGTTATCCTCCCGCATTCTACAAACCGAGATGATGATTGAGACCCTGGCCCACCGGGATATGGGCTCTCGGCTGGTGAGCTTCCTGCTGATCCTCTGCCGCGACTTTGGGGTCCCCAGCCAGGAGGGGATTACCATTGACTTGAAGTTGTCCCACCAGGCGATCGCCGAGGCGATCGGCTCCACCCGGGTGACGGTAACTCGACTACTGGGGGACCTACGACAGGATGGCATGATTTCCATTCACAAGAAAAAGATTACTGTCCACGACCCTGTCAACCTAAGTCAGCAATTTACCTGATCATTCCTGATGCAAGTTTTTCCTGAGCATATGGACATGACCTTACCCAAGGCCGACTATCCATAGTAAAGGGCAACAAATAATATTGAGTTTTGTGAATTAATCCCGCCTTCAAGAACCTAATTATCTCACCAGAGCATTTCCAAAGTCCTTGAATTGAGACACTTTTGACACCTTGAAGTATTGTTAACCGAGGTCAAAAGATGTCAAGCCTCAGGTCTATAATGCTCACAAGTCATCATTGTTTAAAAGGCGAGTGGATCAGACTCCTGGAAATTGCTTTCTATGGGGTTAACCTATCCAACCTTAACGTTGATGCGATGTGTTGCATTTGTCCAGAGCTAGGAGAGTCTCCATGACAACTACCCCGCGCGAGCGGGAGGCGAAGGTCAGGGTAGTGGTAGATAAGGATCCGGTCGCGACCTCATTTGAGAGGTGGGCGAAACCGGGTCATTTTGACCGCACCCTGGCGAAGGGAC
>Ga0208465_1000135_pt1 | contig 24011 bp, 29 predicted proteins | sample LakMenEpi31Aug10_FD_150749 | JGI IMG/M metagenome (GOLD analysis project Ga0208465, IMG submission 150749) | Freshwater microbial communities from Lake Mendota, WI - 31AUG2010 deep hole epilimnion (SPAdes) | ecosystem: Environmental > Aquatic > Freshwater > Lake > Epilimnion/Euphotic zone ...
GAGGTTCGATTTGGGCGCCAAGCCTCATCCACAGCTTGGTTGATTGCAGTTCGTTCAGAAACTCCTTGTTGTCGAAGAAAGCAGTACGTCTGCCCAAACACAAAGGGATCAATCGACCCGTGCTGAGCTAGTAAAAACGGGACGACAACCAGAAGCTTTGTCACTGAATCAAAGCCTCCAGTTCCGGGTGCTTTTCGCGCACAATTCGGGTGAAACGTGAGATATGCGAGTTGATCGCTTGCTTCGACATTCCGAACTTCTGGGCAACCTCCCCCTGACGAAGTCCTTTCTCTCCAAGAAGGCCGTAACGGGCACAAACAATTTGCGCTCGTTTGCTGTCGAGAGAACCGCAACCGGACAGAACAATGTCACGAATTCGGGCGGAAGCAATCTCGTCGCGAACTTCAAACTGATTGGGATCCTCAAGATTCTTCGCCCAATCCGACTGTTCAAGCGACAGAGGATACTTCGGATTTCGGTTTTCTTTTCGCGCTAGACCTTGAACAGCTCCACGAACTTGAGGGTAAATCCAGGTCATCGGCTTGCAACCTTTGTCAGCATCAAAGGTTTCGATTGCTTTAACAATTCCCAGCAAACCCTCTTGCACAAGATCCTCTCGGCTGTGCTTCGGGGCCATCCAGGCGTATTTGTTCACCAGTTTATGAACTAGCGGAGTGTATTGCTTAATCACTTGAGTGACAGCGCGGGCGTCGCCCTTGACAGCGTCGTAGAAGGTTTGGTCGTTACTCATGGTTCTCATCAACTGTAATTAGTATACCGCTTTTCGGCCAGTTTGCAAAGGGGGTAAACCGCCCAGACATGGGGCGGTTATCCGCCTCAGAGATCAAGTTTCGTAAGAGCAGCTTCTGTCATGGCTTGCCGTTCCGCCCAGCCGACACCCCCGTCCTTCCCTTGGGCGGGATTTACGCATCGCTCAGCCTTTTCGGCAGGTAATCGCCTGCATACGAGAGCGTTGAGATCTTCGTCTTTTCCAGGCTTTCCTGTGGACCAGTAGAGTTGTCCTTGAACCCAGTGGGCTCCACAGACGGGGCAGTTTCGGTTAGACATTGTAAGTCAGCCTCTGTATAGTAAAGGAGTTTCACGCCGGATTGATATAACATTTCATTCGCCAGCTTGAAACTTGCCCTCCACCTTTCAGGGGCATTCGCTGGGTTTGGACACACAACTCTTTTCACTCCCGCTTGAATAAGCGACGCAGCGCATTGGCTGCAGGGGGGGAAAGTAACGTAGGCGGTGCAGGACTGTGTTTTAGCACCGTTTTTAGCAGCGTTCATGATAGCGTTCGCTTCGGCATGAACTGTCACTGCCAATTTGTAATCGCGATCTTCGTACAGCTCCAGAGAGTCTGACAAAGTGCTCGGAAAACCATTGTATCCCGAAGCGATCATGCGACGATCGTTAACTAGAACGCAACCAACTTTGGTGCCTGGATCTTTGCTCCAGAGGCGCACCTCTTCGGCGATTCGGAGGAATCTACGATCCCACTTTAATAGATGTGGGTTCACCAAGGAACTCGATGTAGTCTGAGAGGGCGGATGCAAACTCATTGAATACGTGTTTTTTCGATGTAAAGTCCAGACCAAAATGGTCGGAAGAATCTACAAACCCGCTCCAGCAGGTTTCAAGCTCAGCAAGGCCAAACTCCACCTGGATGAAGGAGGTAGCAGTGCCGAGCTGGAGATTGCCGATGGCGGCAATCATCATGTCTTTGAAGGTGCACTTGGAAGCTCTCATCGGTTGTCACCAGAGCCAGCGATCACTCCACGTTCAGCACGAGAAGCAAGTTTGTCCAGGTTCATTTGCATGATTTCCTCCATAGTGTAGTCAAGTTCGTAAGCAAGAACCGCTACATACCAGCAAACATCTGAGAGCTCGAGGGCGATCTTTTCCCGAGCGGGGTCAGTAAGAATTCCGTCCCCATCCCGGATAATCTTTTTCGCCTTTTCTGCAACCTCGCCCGCTTCACCGACCAGTCCGAGAGTCGGATAAATGAAATTTTGCCCTTGATTCGGGTAAATTGCCGTTGCAAGGGCGCTGCTTTGATAGTCGTTCGGGGTCATTTTCTTTTGTTAATCCAGTTGGGTCCAGGTTTTGTTTTGCTGCGTTTTGTTTCACCGGTCTCAGGGTTTACCCACCACCGGGTTCCTGAGGCGTTCCCTTCTTTACCGAACCAGTATCTTTCCTCAGTCGGTACACTGAGTTGGTACTCTCTCAGTTTGTCTCGGGTTTCTTGGGAGACTTCTCGCCCTAATGACGCAAGACCGATTGAGGGTCTTCCGGTGCTCCAGCCCGTGGGACATTCGCGTGTGTAACGTTCTTCCCCAGTTATCGGGTTGTAAAACCAGCGCATGTGTGTTGCCGGGGCAAGTTCACCCGTTTTTCCGTACATGGGGTTGTTTTCACCTCTTGTTTGAAGAGACTTTTTTAATTTAGTTTCTTCAGTGTGCCCCACGCACTCAAACTTTTTAGAGGTTTGATACGAACGGTTTGCGTACTGCGGATCAGTTGCAACCTGAAACACTCTTTGCCACTGTATTTCAGCAACGATTGCTGCCTGAGATGTTTTGTAGTACCCAAGAATAATCCGGGTATCAGGGTTAAAGGAGGAGTCCGTGAAAGACCCCAAGTACCCATCATGAAGATTGGAAGTGGATCTCTTTCCGATGTAGTCCCTTCCCGTTTTACAACTCTCGTACGAGAGGTAGACAATGTGCCACATGGTGAGCAATTGAGCGATTTATTATAGGGAGTGGTAACCCCGGTAAACCTAGAAGCCGACGTCCACCTCGCGAGCGCACCCTTGTTCAACAAGGTCGTCCCAGTCCATCAAAGCAGCGCCCAACGTAAATTTGACGCTGGTTGGTGTTTTACCCGCGAAAGCTGCCACTTCAGTCAGGAGTTGATTGTAAAAGGCAATTTCCGATACGAACTCGTTCACCAAAAGCGTTGGAATGAAAACCATCGCTGACATTTCATGCCCTTCCACAATGAAATACATCGTGATCGATTCGTCCAACCGGCTGAACGTAAGAGTGTGAACGATATCGTCTGTGTTCTTGCGAGTTTCAACCAGCAACTTGTTCCAGCTGGCTTCTTCTTTTCTTTGAAGAGTCTCAACGTTCTTTGCAACCCACTCTTGGCTGTACTCGTAACCGTAATCGTTCACAGCATCGGCTACAACGGTGACACCGGTTAGATACACACCTAGAAGGTCGCTTTTGCCTTTCTTGACAACCAGATTTTTCAGGAATGTCTGCGGATCAGTGTACTTTTGAGCCATTGTTGTACTTCTTTTGAGAGGTTTGCGGTTGATCCTGGTAGACAATGTGCCCACCGTTTTCAACGGTCTTGGTGGGGTCGTGAGGTAGAACTTCGCGGGTATTATTGCCCACACGGTTCATTCGCATCTTTCCTTCTTGCCCGAACTCCGGGTGCGTGCGAAGAAGATCTCTTGCATTTCGCTTTGACTCGATCGAGAAATCCCCGTAGTAGCGTTGAATGGCATCGTCCTCAGAGAAAGCCGGAATGTCCTGATCTTTTCTCGATTTGATTTTGCGCTCAAGGGATTTCTTCAGGTCGAACTCTCCAGCAGCGTTCTGATACTTTTGCGTTGGCGTTCCAGCACTGTTGAGAGGCGTTGGTGTATCGGGGGTGTTGCTGCTGAAGAATTCGCTGCTCATGTCAAAGGAAGACGCAAGGAAGGTACGAAAACGTTTTCACCGACGCGACGAATTCCAATCACATATTTTGCGGTGAAATACTCCCCAGGCTGAGGAATCACGTAGCTGAATTTGATGATCTGCCACAGGGGACAGAGGAAGAAAGAATGCTCGAGACTTTCCGTGCCTTTGGCATACAGCTTGGCTAGAAGCCGAGGGGTGTACTGCTCACAGAGACACTCAATCTCTTGAACAGTGCCAATCTTGTCATAAAGGTTTGCAGGGTCGTCACAGCAGGTGAAGCCTTCTGATTCGAGCTGGGCTTTCAACCTTGCTTGTTTTTGACACTCATAGGAAAATGCGTCCACCGTGGTAGTCTCGAGAGAGTTAGTTACATTCATAGTTATACCCTCAGGAGATCGTTTCCAGACGGAAAAGCTTTTCACGAGCGACAGAGCGGAACTTTTCAGCGCGATCGGGCGAGTAGTGCTTGTTTTCCAACCACTTGTCGTAACAACGCTCTTCCGGATTGCTCAGACGAATTCGATCGAATTCCTCGATTTCCTCGATAAGTTCCTTGCCCTCCATCTGCAGTTCTTCGCTCGCGTGACGCATGTTTTCCCAGTTCTCGATCACGTAGTTCGCAGACCCACCGATCTTGAAGCCGTCTCGCATCACCAGTTTTTCCATCATGTCCTTGATAACTTCAGCGGTGGTTGAACTTCCCCCTGAGTTACGGCCGAACTGTTCGAAATACGTGACGGCTTTCTTGATCGACTCCCAACGAATCTCACGGAAACCTTGATAGTAGTGCGTCGATGGCCTACCTGCGAGTTCCCAGTGTTTCTTCATCCTGGTCATCATGTGAAGGCCCGACGGGTCAACTCCGAGGAAGTAGAAGTGGTCGAGGCATTCTTGTAGCATGTCCGGCGTGAGCTCAGGGATTTCCGTGTTTCCTGTCCGGAGCATCCACGCAAATGCCATCCCATTGACGAGCGCCTGTGTAACATCCGCTTTGAAGCGGATCCTCTGCCGAGTCGTCCAGTACCGGACCTCGACTTGGAGCCGGTTAATTGAAGGGTCACGAGTGTCGTTGATGACTTCCCAGAATCGGTCAGTTGCCAACCGCAAGCACCAAAGATAAAGCGCCTCTTGACTGACCCCGAGTTTGTCCGCAAGGTACGGGATATGTGCCCGTGGGCGGAGATCCGGTGAGCCCTCCGAAACGGTTCCCTCCAGAGTCTCTCGATTCTTTGCCACTTCGTACTCGCGGTAGGTCGAAATGATTTTGATTCGGTCGATAATGCCTGGATCAAGATCGTAGGCGAACTTGCTATTCCAGTCGTTTGAGTTAACCAGGATAACAGTCTTCGGCCAAATCTGCTCAGCGGCCTGAAACTTCTCTTCAACTTGGAACAAACCATTGGTAATCAGGATTTTGGTTTCTTCGGCTGCGAGGAACTTTTTGAGCGACGTGAGACTTGTGTCGTCTTTGTAGGCAACGTCGCTGAGAGCTGCTGCTTTGAGACCGAATCGGTCCTCAGTTGATTTGAAGGTGTGGGTGACGAAACCACATCGCTGAAGAGCTGCGGTGAGCCCATTGAACAGGGTTGACTTACCAAGACCTGCGTCTTTCCCGACGATAACACCCGCCATACGAGCGGTGTGGTCCACTGGCTCTGTCCTCCCGGGAGGAAGGTGATTGGCTCTGCCGACACCAACTCTTCCGAGGATAAGTCGGAGCATTTCTTGCTCGGCTTCGGGGAAGATTGTGAAAACATCAGAAAAAGTGACCTTGTTAAGCGCAGGGTCAAACCAATCCCGGTCAGGAACCCAGATCCGAGGGTTAAGAACAGGTTGGCCACCCCAACGGCCAACTGGGTCAAAGGTGTGTCCATAGTCAAGTGTTTGGTGAATGTTCTTCGCTTGATTCACCCGCTTCATCTTTAGCAGGCGTTCAGTGAAGGAAGATAGGTCGCTGTCACCCGCTTTCGGGCGAAACAAAGGTTCCCAGAACGTTCTTACTTCTGGTTCACAAGTGTCCGGGTGAAAAGCAGCTTCGATTAGCTCGAAGTGGGCATCGGTGCAGATGTCTTGCAGTGGTTCAAAGGAGTTTGGATACTTGATTCCCTTGATTTGCTCTGGTGGTTGCGGTCTTAGAATGCGGTGGTTGACGTGGTCGCCAGTTTCGCTGAGTTCCACTCGGAACCCCCGAGCCTCAAGAAGTGCGATCCCAGCGTTGTACAGCTCCGATACTTTCACGGGAGCTTTCTTGTCTTCCTCCTCTTTCTTTGCCGATGAGCCAAATGAGCGTGCTTTCTTCCTTTCTTTTCCTTTCCCTAGAATGTCAATTTCTTGTTTCGTGGTGCCAGCAGCTCCAGAAAAAGGGTCGGCCATTTTTTAGTTTGGGTAGTTGTTTCCGTTCGAGTATAGCAAAAAGCCCCAGCCGGTAAGGCCAGGGCAAACTGTCAAGGGGTTCAGAAGTCCAGATCGAACGAATCAGGATCTTCGGCGAATGCAGTAACCTTCAGGATGCACTTCGCAGTCGGAAACCCATTATACTCACCATGTTCAATCACACGGAGAGTGGCAGGGGAATCCGGGGCGATCAACGGATCGGCAGCGAGAGTTTTCTTCAGAGCGTTGTTCGGGCGAACAATGCACCAGTCAACAACTTCGGTTTCGACGTCCATCCATTCTCCATCAACTTCCGTGCGAACGGGAGCGGTGAAGGGCTCAGTTACCTGGGCCTGCAGGAAGTAGTCGGTGCCGTATTGGCCGCCTTCCTTTTTGCGGTAAGTGGTGATCTTGTATTCACCGATCGGCAGGCTTGCCACCTTCACGAAGGGGCCAACCATCCGCTCGCCGGAACCTTCACCACGCTTGGAAAGATCAGAGGCGAGCTGAACTTTCTCGGCGATTGCTTCCGGGTTTTCATCCAGGAGCAGGTCAAGAAGATCCGCGCTGATTTTGTCTTCGTAGTCAGCGGAACGAACCGGAATCGGCAGAGTGTACAGAGTGCCGTCAAACGTTGTGGAAACGCTGAGGACAGGCTCGGTGAACTTGCCAATCTGTTCTTCCTTGAAGGCAAATTTGGTGCCTTTCGGGGCGGAAGAGGTAGTGATTTTACCGGGTTGAACGTCCAGGGAGATATCCTGGTCGCCCCAGCGAATCACAAGACCTTTTTCCTCAGTAGAGAAAACGGTCGGGGAGTAGAGGCGCTTGAAAACACCATTCGCGTCCGCACGGACGGTGAAAGTGCTTCCAGACTCATCCAGATCTTCACCGGTCAGAGCCTTGAAGACCGCATTGAGAGCAACTCGCAGGCTCTCTGGAAGAGCGGAGTTCGGAATGTCGGTGTATGCCCGAGTGTAGGTTTTGCTTTCGAGTCGAGCGCGATTACGCTCGTCGAGATTGGGGCTGATTTTGAAAGTTTGAGTAGCCATTTTGTGTCTCGGTAAGAATGCGGCAGTCTGGCCTTGTTGCCAGCGCATTCAACCTTACTATAGCGGCGACCTTAGACGGTAAACTCTATCGCGAAGCCGGAATAACAGGAATGGGGACCGGTCCTGCCAAAGTTGTCGGAGTGCTCGGTGTAATACACCAGGCGTACTCTTCCCACTTCTCCAGTGTTGTAAGAGTTTTAGCTTTCTCAAGGAAAACGAACCCACTCACAGGGTTCATTAAGTTCCCTCCGAATCCGTATGTTCGACTCGCTGTAACGCTGACGTCTACACCTCCGTCGGTTTGATTATAATCAACCGTGTTGACAATCCAGTCTTCAATATCCTCCGGACCTTCTGCATCTAAGGCAGGGATATAGATGATGTCGTAGGGCTTGATACCAACGAGCGCGGGAACAAGAAAGGTGCTGAAACTTAGTTTCGCTGCTGCTTCCAGCTGCTGAAGAATTTGTTTTTCCGGCCCAACTTTGTCGACTGCGACACTGATGCCAGGGTTTGTTGCTGCCAGAGAAGTTCCGCTGACTGCACCCACGCCGGAAGCTTTTTCCTGCTGTTTATTTACGGGGGTTTTCTGACCGGCTTTCCCCTTGTTCCTTTTGGGAGTGCTCGTTTTCGCAGGAGTTGGCATTTGAGTCTGCTGAGGAGGTGCCCACTGGAATGAACGCTCCATTGTGTTAATCAGACTGGGACCGAGCAAATAACCATAACGTTTTGTAGGGTCGGGGAACTCGTTATAACCTCTACTTTGGCCATCAAGGACAGGGGCCTTTCCTTCCTCGTATTGGTAGGGAGTGAATATCACCAATTTCGAAGCCGTTTCGGTCTTACCTGTGACGGAAGTGTTTCCGCGGGTTGTAGCAGCTTCCGAGACAATGTTGGTCGAAAAGACGTAGTTTCCGTTTTCTTTGACGATGTTGTTGATCGAAGACACAAAGGTTTGGTCTCGGCCATACTGGTTCTTGATTCTATTGTCCTGTAGGTCTTTTCGAGCCGTGTCCGTGTAACGGATGATCTTCAATTTGTCTACGGCGAAGAGTCTTTCCGTGGTTTGAACCGCACCCAGCATCGTCATTGAGTTGTCCTCGTTGTTTGCCACGCTTCGGGTGTTTGCGTTGATCAAACCGCTGAGCTCGGAGAGGAGGAACACTTTCAGCGCCATCGTGTTACCGTAACTGTAACCGTTGCCACCCCACATCCAAATGAAGGAGACTTTCTTCTTTCCCGCGTAACCGAAGGTTGTTACGATCTGTTCGTCAGCGTTCTCTCGAAGTAGTTTCTCATAGATCTTGTATGCTCCCGCTGTAGGCACCCACATCATCGAACCGCTCGGGTTGTCTGATTGCTGCGGCAATGTGCACTCGACCTTGTAAACCAGGGGGTCGCCTTTCGGGTAGTTTTCGTCACCGGAGTAAGAAGTTAGATTCACTTTTCCCCAGTACACTTCTACGCGGGGGATGATTAAGTTTCCTGCCATAGTTTACACGTACATCGAAGAAGAGCGAGCTTGATTGATTGCGTTTGAAAGTTCCATCGCCACCAAGGCGGCAAGTTGCTCGGAGTTTTGACCCGGCTGTTGATAAATCGTGATCGGTGCGTTCACGGACACCGCACCTCCCATTCCTTCGGAGGAATTCGAAGTTATCGAGGAAACTTTGACGTTGCCTAGTGTCGCCTTGCGCTCCCAATCCATCGCAGCTCTTTGTGATGAGAAGAACGCTGGCATTCCTGCGCCCATGGCATAAGCAACGTGGAGGTGATCGTAGTGACCGGGGGAGCGCCACAAAAGTTCAGCAGGGTTAGTGCCCTTGAGTTGAGCGTATGCTGCGTCTAGTAAACCTGGCGGCCCAGACACATCTAAGGCTCTCCCTCTGTAGTGATACGAGTTTTTAGCGTGACGACCAATTCTACCACCACCACCAGGGAGAAATCCCATACCATACTGGAAGTATGGGTTCTCTCCAACTTGAAGACCCATGGACAGAAGTTTTTTACCAACGCTGATGATGTCACCCAGACCAGACATTCCTCCAGCCATTTCGGCAAGTTTTTTAGCAGCGGACGTGAAAACGTCAAACCCAGACGCCATACTTCCAGCCCAACCACCTGCTGCTGGAATTACAGTTTCACTTGAGTTCGCAATCAGCAAGTCGGTTCCAGCCGGTTTGTGTGCCATTTCAGTAGCAATTGCGTCAAACAAACCCATTTTACGACCCGGTGTCCCTGCGTAAACGGGTTTGGCGAAGGCGGCGGGCGTCTCACCAATGCTAGACCCTCTGCGTAATTTTGAGGCAGCTTCGTTAATTGCGCCTGACAGAGCGTTCGCAGCCGTGGTTAACCTTAGTCTTTCTGAAGAACTTGTAGTCTCCCACGCCTTTCTCATACTGGCTTCTAGTGTCCTTTGAGCTGTCTGAGCCGCTTCCAGTCTTTTCCGAGCTGTTTCTTGATTCCCTGTATTTAAGGCAACAGCGCGAGAGTAGGTGTCTTGAGCAGATTTTGTTTTGCTAACTGCGCCGTTTAGCTGAGTCATATACCCGGCTAGGATTTTAGCTTGTTGGACACCTTCCGGCGAAAGACCCAATTGTTTCACTTGAGCAGGATCGGAAAGTGCTTTTAATAGCCCAGCACCTCCCCCGAATCGTTGAGAAATTGCTTCAACACCTCCAAGTTTCGACGGATCGAAGTATTTTCCTGCCGCTCCCTCTTGAGCTCGGTTCATTGCGTCGGCAGCCGCTTTTTGAGCTTCTGCGGCTGCCCGTTGAGCGTCGGAGGGTCCTAAGAGATATGATCCAATCTTATCACCAATGACACCGCCTGCAACCATTCCCACCGCCGCTCCGACACCAGGGACAGGGATTATGGCCTGACCTAGAATGCCCCCTAGAGTTGCTCCGATAGCGGTTGCCGCCGCGCCCCCAATAGCTCTTCCGGCATCCTGACCGGATCCCATTCTCATGGCGACGTCAAGAGCACCAAAAGCTAAAGAAGCGCCAGGGATAAACTTACCACCCCCCGCCATGCCCTTCATTGCTGCGCCTGCTCTTCCCCCCGTCAACACAGACTCAAACACCTTAGTAATTCCGGCTGCAATCGCACCTTGCAGAACTGGCAGTCCTAAAGTTAATCCTGCAAATATGCTTGTTTCTAAAGGTGCGCTCTTGAATAAATTGACTAGTCCGTTAAATATGACTCGAAGAAGAGATCGGAATATCAGAGTCACGCCGATAGACCCTTTGGCTTTATCCCAACCACTCTTTAATCCTTGGGCGAATGGCCCAGCTTCTGTCATGTCGGTAACCCCTGCCATCAAATCGCCGACCATCTTTAGTGTGGAGCCAACCACGCTTCCGATCACTTCGCCCACTGTCTTCATGAAGTCGGAGTTGAAAAGCGTGGAGAAAATTTCTTTACCCACATTAGCAAAATTCACGTTGGGGTTCTGGAGTTGTTTTGAAATTCGTGTGAAATCGGTTTCCTTAAAGGCTCCAAAATCTGTAAGAAGGTCGCTGAAGGCAAGCAATGCCCCACGGGCACCGGCAGTGGATTTGATTTTTCCACCTGCGGCACCTCCCACGGATTTCGATAGATACTCAAACTCCGCCACGTACTGGTTAAAATTACGGTAGAACCTTTGAGCTATGCCCCGAAAATCTACCATCTGCCGACCTATTCCCTCCAAAGGATCAAAAATTTGCGGAAGAATTCCTACAAGTTCAGACAAAGGAAGAACAAATCCCCCTAGTGTCTCCCTTAACAAGTCATACAGGGAGGCAGACTCCCTTACAGCCCTATTTACATCGTTCACTACTCTACCATTTTCATCCAGATACTGACCGAGCGCATTTACTTTAGGGACACTTAAATTTAAGGCTCTACCAAGACCGAACAGTCCCGCTTCGGGGTCCAGTAGGCCCGAGCGAATAGCCTCTTTAACCCCTGATAAGGAGTTTTTGAGGGCCATTACCACTTCATTTGGTACTGCCTCGTCCAGAACTTTTTGAATTAGCTTGAGTCTTTCTGAGCTGCCCTTAACAGTCTTAGCCAGTTCTGGTTGGGCGTTTTCAAGTGCGTTTTTTAGGAGCGGGTTGCTCTGGTAAGCAGAAAATCTCTGAAAAGCACGAACATTCACTCGTTCTTGATCCAAAAGCATTGCCAGGATCTGCGGCACGCCGTATGAGCTACTTCCGCCGCTGCCCATACCAAGTAAGACAGATTTTTCGGTGAATTTTTGCAAGACAAGGCCAAGAGCGTCGCGCTCTCCTGCCACTGGCCCCAGTGTTTTAGCAAACTCCATGAAAGATTTTTTATTCTTGGAGTAAGCCAACATCATATTGTCAGTCAGTTGTTTTGCTTGCTTTACGTAGTCCTCCGTGGCTCCAGGGAGTGCGGCGGCAGATTGCGCTAACCGGACATTGAGTTGTTTCTGAAACTCCCTGGCGTCCTCAAAACTCTTGAAGACACCCATTTTGTCACGTTTATCGATTGAAAACATCCCTCCGGCAGATTGAATATCTGACAGCTCGTCTTGCATTCGTTCGCCAAAAGCGTTGACAGCGTATTGGAAGGGTTTCTGCATTATGGAAACCCCCACCTGAAAACCTCTAACAATGGCGCCAGATATCATGCCTGCTAGTTGCTGACCCGCAACCAAACCTCCTACAGCTGCGGCTGAAGATTTGGAACTACCGCCTCCACCTGCTCCACCTGCCTCTGGGGGGGTACGACCGCCACCAGCTGCTTTTGCAGACCGTTCAATCGCTTTATTAGCTGCTACGACTCTTCCAGCTTCTTTAGCGTAGGCAGACATTGCTCGAATACTTGACTCAACACTATTGCGTTGTGCCATAAAAGACTTGGAAACCGTGTCTGTGCTTTTGCTAAGGTTTGTCAAGCCCCTTGAAACGGGTTTGAGGGAAGACTCAAGGTTAGAAAAAGATTTGGAGAGGTTGTTTATCTCTTTACTTATTTTCTTAAGATTGGGGGTAATTCCGTCCTCAAATTTCCCGATTAACGTAAAAGTGCGATTGTCAATAGCCATGTTATGGTACTTATGGTTGCGGGGTTGAATTCGGGTTTTTTATTCCACCCAGACGGTTAAATCCCCCAGTTGCTGTAATGGTGGAGGGTGTCGCTGAGGCAGAACCCGTTGAGGCAGGTGTTGCTGTTGGAGCCCCGGCACCTGATTTAGATTTTGTTGTGCCGATTCCCTGGTTTGCGAAACCTTTTTTCGCTGCTTCAAGCTGTGTTTGGGACGCTGTAAAACCAATTTTAAGCAAAGTGCTGTTTTTTGCCTGCTGTGAAAACGGTGCCTGGTCAATACCGGAGTCCACTTGAAACGCAGGAACCTCGACGAAAGAGACGTCAACGTAAGCACGAGTTGAGTCACCCGTGAGGTCGCGCATCTTTTCCTTAACCTGCACACTCTTGAGCAGGAAATATGCCTGTTGACCGTAACCCTTCTGGTTCGCCCACACTTGGTACACAGGGACGTTAACGAAACCACCGGACAGCGAAGACTTATACTTTAAGAGGTCCTCTAACGCTGAAACCTTGGCCTCGACCGTCTTGTTTCGAGAGAAACCCTCGACGAGCGCATTGCTCAAGGTAAATTCACGCAAACCCTTGGTCCCAGAAATTGCTGGCGGGCTGTTTGTGCCGAAGATATCGACGCGATTGACTGCGTTAGAAGTCGTCCAGGAGATTTCATCCGGGGCGCAAATGAAGGTCCAACTTGTGGGCCATAGGTTAACATTTGGGTTGAAAATAAGATTGAGATCAAAACGCCTCTCTGCGTTAAAATCTACAACAGGAAAATTGAGTGGTTCGGAAAAATCAACCAGCTTTAAGTCGGTCCTAAACGAATTCGAGAAACTATCAGAATAGGCCATGAATTACAAACCTCCCCCAACGAACATTGCACTCCTCTTGACTACGTTGACAGCCGAGTTTACGTCTCTGCTCGAATTTGTTCGGCTGGTAGTGGCGAGAGTTACCGGGGTAACAGGGTTGAAAATTGAAGAGTAGTTCTCAAAAGTCTGCGGACCCGAGTTTGCTGCGCGGATCGCAATCACCACGTCGGGGCCATTTGAACCCAGCGTGTAAGAACCGCCGCCATTGTAGTTTGCTTCCGGCTCATCTCCAGCACCGGGGAAAAATTTCGTGGCATTGCTAGAACTTAAGCCCGAACCGGGCGTGATTCCCCCGCCAATCAAGTTCGTAAGACCGTTGAGGCCTTGATTTACCAGGCCAGTCCCGATCTCGGCCAGAACTTGACCAAGTGGCCCAGCACCTTTCAGACTGTTTTGAATCGACTGGTTGATTCCTTGCGCGAGCGCACCTGTAACAAAAGGTGTGATCGTTGAGGCAAGAACGTTTGCTCCGGTGTTCAAATTGAGGCCGGAAACACCAGCGACTTGCGTCCCAAGAAGAGAGTTGATACCGACGTTCACAAGGTTGCCGGCAGCATTCCCCACCAAAGCTGAACCCGCTTGTGCAAGGCTCTGGTTCGCAACGCCTGCCAGGAGTTGATTCGCGCTGGATGTAACTCCGGAGCTCACACTCGTTGTGACTAAGTTTGAAACAAGCTGCGGCGTAATGCCGACCATGTTCAGCGGACCGCCAGGATTAGCCATTATTTCCACCCCCGAGTTCGCACTCTACGTGTGTAGTCCTTCTTCGTTTCGTCGTCTTCGTCTTTGTGCTCATTCGGAACCGGTGGCAGACTGTCAAGCGAGTCCGCCTTCATGCGATATGTGCAAAGCCAACCGCTCTCAGTGGGTGCAATTTCAAAGTTGAATTTGTGGTCGCCGTGCATAAACGTGCCGGCAAATGTTCCGTCACCCTTCTGAAGAAACTGATTCTCTTCTTTCGGAAAGTCGCCGGAATTGCTACGAATCTTTTCTACAGGTGAGCCAAACACGGACTCAATTACCCTCTGCAGCACCTGCTCACACTTTTCACCGCACCCTAGGCTATCTTCGATGAAGTCCTGAGTCTCGCACCCAGGAGTTGCGTCTTCGTCGTAGATTCGCAGAAGTTCTTCTGTGTTGACTGAAACGATGTCGTCAACAAATGGCCAATCAGACGGGTCCACTTTGCCAAGAATCTCGACGGCCTCGTCCCACTCTTCGGGTTCCAGGCCATCGGCAAAGTCAAACTTGTTGATCAGCGGCGCGAGAGAAACGGAACCGTCAGAATAATCGTGCCGAAGATAATTAGAGTAGTTATCAGAAATTCTTTCAGGCAAACCCTCTGCCGCCTCCCACAAGAGACGCGCCATCGACAGGTACTTCGCCTGGTAGGCGGCATCAGACATCCTTATTCAGCTTAGCTGTTAACTTTTACCCTGATTAAAGCCTCACAGGGGGCTCAAGGCAGATCTTCGCAAACTGACGAATCGTTGATTCAAAGTGGTCAACGCGATCGTTCGGATTCGGATCGTTCAAACACTCCACAAGTCGACTATACCACGGTGCCGTTTCCTCAACAGAATAATGAGGGTTCGGTTCGCAAAGATCAAAGAGACATTTAGGGCTGCCTGGAGGCAAATTGTCACCCAGATCACCGTGTTTGACTTTCCAATCAGCGAGATTGCGAGGATGATCGAGTTCGTAACCCATGCGATGAAGAGTATGCTCAATAACGCCCTGGTTGCCGACAAGTCTCTCCTGTATTTTCTCCTTTGGGAACGGTACTCGGGTGTTTGCGAAGTAGACTCCATGTTCTTCATCGACAAGTTGGCTCCAGTCACGATCTAAGGTCGAGAGGAAGATTTGCCGCTGAGTAACAACGCTGTCAGCGCCGCTATCCCGACTGAGGCGATAGATAGCGCCCGCAATGTCGTCCGCTTCGAAACCTTCCTGAGCGAAAATCGGGAAGTACTCATTACAATACGACCATCCGACGTTGAAAACACGCCAGAAGTTGTCGGTTTTCTCGCCCCTGGTTCCCTTGTAATGTGTAGAAATTTCAGAAAGGTTTTTACCTTGCGCCTCAGCATACTGTTCCCAAGCGGATTTCACGGTTGTTGACTCCCGCATGAACCGGTCTCGCCAATAGTTCCCTGTATCAGAGAATCTGCTATCGGCCACAACCACGATGCGGTACGAGTGGCGAGGGAGCATATCCGGGCCACGATTTATTTTGAGCGCCCAGGCACCTTTGAGGAGTTTGTCTTCAACCTCGGGCTTGAACGAGTTTTCAATCTTTTCCTCAAACCAGCGAAGAATGTCGTGAAGGTAGACGTGAAAATCTACCACCACGACGGGAGCTGGATCGTTCCGAAATTGAAAGTTGGTTTCTAGTTTCGGTCTGTCAATCATCGAGGCATGGGTAAGTCGCACCAGTGCGTAGGCTGGTCTGCGTGATCTTGGCCGGCAACGGGTTCCCACCCGTCGCGGGCAGTGAATTCCCAGATGTCCGGCCAGCCGTAATCGCCGTTGTCCTGAAGGAAACAAACAACGTAATCGCCATCTTTCTTCGGCCAGTCTTCCAGAATGTGCCAGTGGGCGTGAACGAGCTGTTTAGTCAACGTTGCCATTTCAGAGTTTGCCCCGCAGGATAGCTTTCAAGGTTTCGATCTCAGCTTTGAGTTCTTGGTTTTCAATCTCTAGGGAAGAAGGCTCCCGATTGAAGTAGGCTCTGGAGACGGTGGGGAATTGCGTTGAGAAGATGGGGCGGATTGCGCGGGCGAGTTCAACGTGCTCCCACTGAGCAATACCTTCGTCGTCACGTACCCCAACGTAATGCATCCAGCTGCGAACATTACCTGTGACGTACATACGAGTGTAACCACCCTGCGGAAGTACGAAGCGGGCGACTTCTTTCGCGATGTCACTTTTAAGGAGATCATTGTAGGCGAGGTCTGCAACTGTGTAAGCGGACTGCATTGTGTTCATCATCTCGTCAGTCAGCTTTGCGTCATCCGCAAAGATGCTGTTCTGACGATTCCTGTGATCCTGAACTCGCGCCTCTTCAGGAATGTAGTACAGGGAGCCGAATTCGCCAAGCAGATCTTTCAACTCTTCGTTCGAGCTGTAACGTAGCGAAAATTGCTGAAAGCAGAAAGACCGGTGACGAAGCATTTGCGTTGCGATTGCCAGCGGAGTGATCAACTCCACGCACATATAAGCCTGCTCAAACACCGAAACGTGGCCTTGCTTGATGCAATACTTCAGAAGACCTTCGAACTTTTCGTTCTCTTGATTCTTCGGGTTGCTGACACGAGCGATGTAGGCGATGTGCTCTTCAGCGTCGGGAGTTACCCAAACAAGGCGGGCGCGAGACGACCCTTCAATGAACCAGGGATTGCTGTTTTTCATTCTTCTGAGACCTTCAGTACTGCGCCGTCAAGTAGATACCCGTTGACTTGAAGGAAATTCTGAAAGAGCTCTACCATTTGAGGTAGAGTCGCGTCTGAAGAGATGGTCATCGAAATTTCGGTTTCGACTACATCGGAGGGGGGCTCGTATGTTAGACGATAACGCCCAAATTCGTACATTGTTCCAGTGAGTTGGTCGGGAATAGTATAGGGGGAGAGTGCCACGTGTAAATCAGAAGTCGAGGTCAATATCCTCAGCGTTGAGTTCTTCCTTGCTCATCGATCCCGCCATCATCTCAATCACTTTGATGGTTGAAAGGCAGTCTGCGAAAGCGTCGTGAGCTGGCATTCCGGAAAGGGCGGGAAGGCGCTGCCATTTGAAACCTTCTTTCTTCGCGTTCCACTCGCCAACCCACTCGGAATACTGGTCCATCGCGCAGGACGCACCGGCAATCTTCGGTAGTTTTTGATCGTACTTCTTGAAGAGAGACCATAGAAGTTTCACGTCGAAGTCACTGTTCCAGCAAACAACGTGCTTACCTTCAAGAACGAAGGCGACCATCTTGGCAATTTGAGAGAAGATGGGCTGGTTTTGAACTTGTTCGTTGGTGATACCGTGAATCGCAATCACCTCGTCGTTCATCGGCTTGTTGGGTTTCACTAGCATCGAGAAGAGCGGGCGACCCTTAACGTCGGTAATCGCCAACTGGCAAATTTCGGTGTCGGGATCTTTGCTTGGCAGGCCGGTGGTTTCCGTGTCAATTATGACTGTGGACGCATCGGCGAGGCGTTCTTTGGCCCATTCGGTTGCGCTCTCCCGAAAACGGGCAAGTTCCTCAGTAGTCGGTTTCATCGTTAATTTCGTTGTAGTAGTCTTGGCCGATTCGCTCTCTCCACTCAATAATCTTGCTGAAAGCTTCAACCAGATCGGAGGCGAAACCGCTTACGTGCTCGATTCCGTCTGGCCCGTCGTAGAGTTCAAATCGAAAGAACTCTTTTCCGGTGTTGGTGAAGTGGTTGACAATCTCAATTTGCATTGTAACTTAGTGGCTTAATCCCGTAGTCGGTAGATCCGAACAGGTTTCGGTCGATGGATTTCCCTCCGAGGCGAGTGTAACAGTAGATTTCCCCGAAGAATTTGACACGCTCGTTTTGCTCTGGCACGCGACCAATCTTCTTGAACTGACGGCGAAGAAACCACAGGTGGCTAACCAGAATCGACTCTCCGATTGGTAGGGGAGTAACGATCAAGCTGACAAGGAGAATGGTGTCAAGGTCTTGACGTTTTTCGTGACGGCGAAACTCTTTGACCCGACCCGAACATTCAACCTGCGTGCCTTCCAGCAGTCTTAGGTCGTCGCGTTGACGAATGACGGTGTTCACATCGACGGGTACCACTCACTCATTCACTATAGCGAGAGCCGTGGTGGGTAAAGTTATCGAGGGAAACTGCGGGATATTCCGCGAAATATGTCATGACACTTGGAAAAACTACTTTCGATCTGAACAAAGGTCAGTACAACGAAAAGATTGGCCGAATCATTGGCAACCATCGCGCAGGCAGTCGTCTGTGTGGTGAGCCTGCCGAGTTCATTCTTCGCAGCTGCCGATTGACCGAACAGTGGGGGAAACTGGGTCAGGATTCTGAGACTGCTGTTTACCTTCGCAACGTCGAGATTGCCGGTGGGCGAAAAGTGAAGATGCTCTCACTCGAGAGAGCTGGAACTCGCCAGCCGATTTCAAAGAGCAAGCTGGTAGAGGCGTTATATCCGACCAAGAAGATCGCCTCTGCGGCAACTGCGGAGGAAAAGCATTACAATGCCGTGAAGTCTGCGATGCGTGGCGCCGTCAAAGATCAGTTGAAGAAATTTCGAGATCAGGTTGAGTTGCCCTGCGTCTGCTGTCTAACGGGCAAGCAAATTCGTCGAGGAATGCGCACAGACGTCGATCATACTGGGCTGTCGTTCAGCGAGATTGCCGATATTTTCATGACTGAAAATAAACTAAGGTACACGGACATTGCGTTGGTTGGCCCGCCGACTGCGAAGAAGTTTCGACTCGAGACGCTCTGGGAGTCCTGGAAAAAGTTCCATAATGAAAAGGCGAGGTACGCAATCGTCCTCGCCAGTGCCAACCGAAGTAAGGGTTGCGGTGAATATGAGACTCCGGAGAGTCTGTACGGGTCGTTCAAAAAATCCGACTCAGAGGAGTTGTCTCTCGACTTCTAGGGTGAGTCAGGCCATTCCAGGTATTGGTCGCTTGCGGTGTACTCAGCAAGTTCTTCTTTTGAAGAACAGAGGGAGATTTCTTGATTTTTCCGGATAGCGCAATCACGAATTTCCTGACGCCACGTTGTCCAGACTTCTGGAGCATCGACTCCTGTTTCAGTTTGTCGAACTACCAGCCAATCCGATGGTTGTAGGTAAGTGTATGCTTGGGTATTTGTCAGAGTCTTTAGGCTTTCTTTGGCAGTCTCGAGAGAATCCGACCATTGGAACGAGGCTTGAATCCAGGTTTCCCCATTCCACCCGCTGTAGGTTTGTACTTGTGCTTTCATGATAGAACTCGCGTAAAGTAGTAAGGATTTGGTTCGTTGGTGGAGTTGGGAGGTTGCTCTCCAGATGGAGAAACCATTACATCCCCTAAACCGTAGTACTGGTCATTCCAGTAAAACCCGTGTAGTGTGCAATACCAGTGAGAGTCAGTGTAACTTGTGATGGGACCATACTCCCCGTTCAGAGCGTTTTCATAAAAAGTTGCTGTTGAATCTGGAGCGTCCGCTGTAAGAAGTAGAAACATTTTTTCCGCATCTGGTATCTCTAGCCAGCAAGCTATGGTTTTGTGGTCTACATCCGCGTAGTAGCAATCAGTGACAGAATAGTTCATGTTTGTGTCTAAAGTCATTACCAAGGAGTACCCCATTGTCGAACAACTCCTACGGCTCCGTTCAACGGAGCTCTAGGGTTGAGATCACCAGGTACGTACCCTACCCCCCCATTTCCCCCAAACCCCCCGCAACCTCCTCCGCCCCCTGAGCCCAGGAGAGTGCCTGAAGAGTCGCCTGCAAGTCCCCCGCTTACAGCCGTCGTTCCTAGCACGGAAGTCTCATAACGTGACTGAACGATAATAATACCGCCGCCACCACCACCACCACCAAAACTACCATTTAAACCATTGCTTCCCTTACCACCTGTGGCGGCAAGAGATCCGGTATTGACGCATAACCCATCAGCGTCTAAAATGATTACGCCCCCTGATCCACCGCCGGCACCTGACATCACAAGCTCCGGGGGTAAAGGGAATAGCGAGGCACCCCAATTTTGTGCCCATTGCCCATTACAGTTAATAAAGGCACTGGAGCCAATTATAATGTTTCCTAGAGCTCGAACGATGAGGGTCTTTCCGGCAAGACCTCCCGAAGAGAAATGACCGCCGACAGGGGTCGTGCCTAGCTTAGCTAAGTACCCTGAGGCACCATCTGAACCCCGTAAATTCACAATCGCCTCAGAAGCTAAACCGCCTATGGCCGTTCGCGCCCCGGCAATACCTGCACCGTTGTAGTTTCCGTAATTTCCGAACAGATCGGACTGACTTACCACTGTTGAACTCCACTGGCTGCCTAAGATGGAATAACTCATCGGAGGAAGAACACCTGCTTCGTCCCCGTCGCCTCTTATGCCACCGTTGATAATTACGTCGCCACGGGCCATGATGTAAACCGTGTCCCGAATGTAGCAGTTCGTACCACTGTTAAGGGTGAAGTTATTGCAGAAGTAAGTGCCTGTTAAAACTTCTAACGGGGCGACAATTTTATTTGCCGGGGATCCGGGGGGAATGAACGGTGTGGGGCTAAATAGTTGAACTTTGCTGAGTGCCATTAAACTTTCTCACCTTCTTGTTGGTATTTTACCCCACGTCAGATGTCACGATGAGGTTCGGGTTAACGTAACTTCCGGCTGCTACCCCAACATTATTTAACAGTTGAACTTTGTTGAGTACCACAATGTTTTATCAGCCGGGTGGAGAAGGAACGATTTCAAGTGTTTGGAACACTAGCTCCAGTGTTTGTGGACTGGAGGCCATATTTACTACCCTTACGTAAGTTAAACCGGTTCCCGTGTAAACAACTGGCAGGGGCGCAAAGGTGATTGTCTCCTCTGCCGTTGTCGTTACAGCTTCAGCGTAGAAACCAGTTCCACTCAAGGGGGGAGTTCCACCAGGGGATGTTCTTGTGTCAGCGGCTCTTGCCGTTGGCTCACCATAAACGCGAATCCACATTTGCGAATCCGACGAAATTGACACCAGGTTGAACAAACTCCCCATACCAAGATTAATGTTTTCAGCGCCCCCCGCAGGGAGTAAGTTTGTTGTCCAATATGTAAACGTAAATTCCGACGATCCTCCTCCAGGAGGTCCGGGCGGTCCCACAGGTCCTTCCGGTCCCGTTGGTCCCGTAGGCCCAGGAGAACCAGGAGTCCCATCATTTCCAGGAGTACCAGTTGGTCCTGTAGGCCCAGGAGAACCAGGAGTCCCATCATTTCCAGGAGTACCAGTTGGTCCTGTAGGCCCAGGAGAACCAGGAGATCCATTAGTTCCAGGGGTACCAGTTGGCCCCGGCGAACCTGTAGGCCCAGGTGAACCAGGAGTTCCGGGAGTACCAGTTGGTCCCGGCGAACCTGTAGGCCCAGGTGAACCAGGAGTCCCGGGAGTTCCCGGCGTTCCAGAAGGTCCTGGCGGTCCCGGCGGTCCGACAGGCCCAACCGGTCCAGGTCCGCTTGAAAGCAACTCCCAAGTGTCAAATTGCTCGTTATACTCGTATTGATCTACACCTGCGATAGGGGGATCAGGGTAGATCTGTCCGTTGTAAGCAGGCGACGGGAAAATTAGAGTTGGCATACAACAAACTTAAACCCTTTATAGGAGGTTTTACCCCTGCGGTCAAACCAGCGTGATGCCCCATTTAGAAGCAAGCGCGTTTTGTACTACTGCCCGATCATCGCTGCCCAATACGGAAGAGAAGCAGACAACTTCAGCGATCAGGCCGCGCCAGCCACGGTTGCCGTTTCCGCGATCCCTTCCAATTTGGAATCCTCCGGTCGTTCCAGTGATGGCCCCACGTGTATCAAGCATTCGCAAAATGCAAGGGCTTGCAATTTCTGAGAACACATTAGAGTATCTATCTGTTGTGCCACCATTCAAAAAGACTCGATCTATGTAGTAGTTTCCGCCAAGTGGCCCCTCAAAACCTGTACCTGACCCGTTCATAATGATTGTCTTGTCAACGTCCGTATAGCTACCAAGCAATCCTGAGTTTGTAATGCTGCTGGTCTCGCTGCTGTCTGCTACGCAGTAGATTTCTTCAACGGTAAAACCTGTTGTATCGGTATTGCGCAAGCAGTTGCTATGAGCACTGGTGCCCCAATCTGACACCTTGTAGCCGTTGATTGTTGTCGCGTAGGTTGGTCCGGTAGCACTGGCTGTCAGTGTACGGCCAAGGCTTCCTTTGTCTGTAATCTGCGTAATCTGTCCGCTTGATGTTGTGACAGTTGACTCATCTGCGAAGTCATACCAGAGAACTGGATTTAGCCCGGCAATGCCTCCAGAAATTGGCCAAATTCCTGCACGCTTCGCCACGCTCTGCTCATTCTGGAACCACAGCCCAGACGCTGAACCGGTTGTCGGCGTGCGCCGGACGCCCATCAATCCGCCGTTGAAACCAAGCATCAGCTGATCCCCTCGTAGCTGATAACAAGTTCCAGAGCACTATCGGAGCTCGCTTGCGCGCGAAAGCTTTGTCTTTTTCCACTACCAGTGGCATTACTGAGTGCTGCAGCCAGAGTCGAATTGACCGCGTAACCAGTTGATTTCCGGAAGACGGATGTTAAAGTTGTTGAACTTTTGATGTTGGGAGCTGCCATGGCTAGAAATTAGAGAGAAGTTAAACTCAAACCCAGTAAAGATAGTCGGTGAATTCTTGCTGAGGTGTCAGGGAGGGTGAAGCTGACGCGTACTCGTAGAAGTAATTGTTTAACGGCCAGATTTGTCCCGTGGTTGGAAGGGTCGGCCAGTTGCAAGTTGGAGAACCTGAGAAATTCATATTCAGGGTGCTGGTTGCGAGGTAAGTTCGAACCGAAACCTCGCTTGTTTGGTTGACGAGCGGCGTGAGAGAAGTGAACCCCGGTAGCAGGTTGAGTAAACCTTGAGCGGGCCATGTGCGAACCGATACTTGACTCGTTTGGTTAAGTATGGGCGTAAGGGACGTGAAACCCGGAAGTAGATTAAGTAACCCTTGGGCAGACCAATACCTTGGCAACAATTCCCCTTGGCCACCATCACTCACCTCTGTAAACGAGGTGGAGCTAACAAGTCCGTAGATAAAGTCGTCACCAATCGGAAAAGTTGCCATCTTACGTCATCAATTAGTCGACACTGGGTAAAGGTAATCAACGAAATCTGTGCTTTCGGGGGCTGCAGGAGCCCCATTTGCAAGGTTAGCGTATGACCCGAAGAATAACCCTTGCGGCCAAACTTGACCCTGGGTTGGCAAAGTTGGGCAATCCCCCGAGGGGAACAGGTCGAGATTAACTCTGTCGTTGCTGATCGGAAAAGTGGCCATCGTTAGACCACACGAGCCAGGAATGTTGGGCTAACGGCAGTTGTAACCGTGGCGTTATTTGTGCAGTTGAGAATTTCCCACTCTTCGACGCCGGGGTCAACGACGAACCGGTCTTCGAAGTTTAGTGTGTTGTTGGCGTAGTGCATATAGACTCCGAAATCAGTCGCCAGAGGGGTTGAGGAGAAAGAAGTCCAAGGAAGTTCGGAGCAAATTGGGTTGAACGGGGCTAGATACGCTGGGTTAACCTCGGGGGAACCCACGGGGATAATTACTTTCCCGTTCACTCCGAAGCTGGCATTCACGTTCCAACCGCCATAGACTTTTCCCGTGCCGTAGTAAGCATACGTACCACACCACAAGCCGTGCCAGCCGTACGCATTATAGTAATAAGGGTTAGGCGCACCTACCTGTGCTTGACCGTAGGGATAGGCTCTTTGAATGTTTTCTTGAAGGTAAAATTGAACAGATCCTGTCGCATTAGCTGTGCCGGCGGCTACGCTATAAAGACCTGGGATCATACCCGTGTCCAAGTCCAACCACGAGTACAAAGGAGTATCAGCGCGATGAATTGCGAAAGGATATGAGACAGGTAGACCTTGTCTAAACAAAAACCAACTTTGTTTTGAATCAGCCGTAGAAGTATACCTGAATATGTCAAGCGTGGTAGCGTTGCTGAAAGTCATCGGTGATGTGAGACTTGTTGCACCACCGCCATAATCCAGCGATTGACCGTAGGCATCTGACGGCTGGAGCGCGTAGTCTAAATACTGAGTGCCCGTGAATGTGTGAGCGACCGTTTCCCAGCCATTTGTTCCAACAAAACAACCAGCTCGAGTAGGACTGACCCAGAACACGTAGTAGGTTGTCCCAAATTGCTTTGCGCCATCATAAACACACTCATAAACGGCAAATCTAGAGTTGCCTATCGTGAATTG